>Ga0210044_10001043_pt1 | contig 42174 bp, 20 predicted proteins | sample CryGey13umfilter_2_FD_183959 | JGI IMG/M metagenome (GOLD analysis project Ga0210044, IMG submission 183959) | Groundwater microbial communities from aquifer in Utah, USA - Crystal Geyser 4/9/14 3 um filter (SPAdes) (version 2) | ecosystem: Environmental > Aquatic > Deep subsurface >... | reverse complement strand
GATAGACGAGGTCGTGACCCGACCGGCGATGGGGTCAACAACCCATCGTCCCGAAGAGCCGGATGTGAAAAGCACAAGTCCGGTTCTGTGAGAGCTGGGGACGGGTAACCGTCCCTGGCTACTCGACCGACGCCGCAGATGGGGTATTTCCGGACGGGCACTAGTGGGCTTCGAACCAGCTCTTGCCTACCCCGATGTCGACCTTCAAGGGGACGCGCAAGTCGGCCACATGCTCCATGGCTTCGCGCGCGATGCCAGTGACCGCGTCCACCTCGTCGAGCGGCGCCTCGAAGAGCAGCTCGTCGTGGATCTGCAAGATCATTCGGGCCTTTAGACCTTCGCTTTGGAGCCGGCGGTCGATCGCCAACATGGCCAGCTTACACAAGTCGGCCGCCGAACCTTGGATGGGCGTGTTGGCCGCGATCCGCTCGCCGGCCTGCCGGTCCATGGGGTTCTTGCGGAAGAGCTCGGGGATCTGCCGGCGCCGGCCCAGGAAGGTCGTCGCGTAGCCGGTCTCCAGCGCCTTGGCGACGGTCTCGTCGAGCCAGCCGCGCACATCGGCGTAGAGCTCGAAGTAGCGCGTGATGGTCGCCTTCGCCTCGTTGCGCGGGATTCCGAGGAGCTGACCGAGAGCGGTCGCGCCTTGTCCATAGATGGTGGCGAAGTTGATCCGCTTGCCCACGCGCCGCTGGTCGCTGCTGACCTCTGCGACTTGTACGCCGAAGAGCTCCGCCGCGGTCCGGGCGTGAACGTCGGCATCTTCCGCGAAGGCCGCGACCAACTTGCGGTCGTTCGAGAAGTGGGCCAGCAGCCGCAGCTCGATCTGGCTCCAATCGGCGGAGATGATGACGTTGCCTTCGTCGGCGACGAAGGCGCTGCGAATGCGCGAGCCCTCGTCGGTGCGTACGGGGGTGCGCTGCAGGTCGGGATCGGTCGAAATCAAGCGCCCCGTAGCGCCCACCGTCTGCTTGAAGGTGGCGTGAACCCGACCAGTGACGGGCGAAATCGCTCGTTGCAGCACCGTGGTGTAGGTGTTGATCAGCTTGTCGACTCGGCGATGCTCCAAAAGCTTGCGGGCGATCTCGTGGTCGACGGCTAGGCGTTCCAGCACCTCGGCGTCCGTGGAGTAGCCGGTCTTGGTGCGTTTGACGACGGGCAGCCCCAGCTCCTCGAAGAGCACGACGGCCAGCTGTTTGGTGGAGCCGATGTTGAAGGCGTGTCCGGCCAGGGTGTGGATGGCCTTCTCGCATTGCGTCAGGGTCTCAACGAGCTCGGCGTTGAGGACGGCGAGCATGGCGCCGTCGACTTTGATGCCCGCGAGCTCCATGCGGCACAAGAGGTCCGACAGTGGCAGATCGACTCTGTCCAACGTGTCTCGTTGGCCCGTTTCGGCTACTTTTTCGACAAGAATGGGCCAAAGCTCAGAGATGGCGCGGGTCAAGGTGCACTGGTAGGCGCCGACCTGGTCGACGTCGGCCTTCGAGAAGCCGAACAGCGCCTGACCGCTGCCGACGACGGATTTGGCGACGGGGAGCACGCGGTGGAGGAATTCTTTGCAGACTCGGCCGAGGTCGTGGGGGATGACGCCTGTGGGATCGACCAGGAAGGAGGCCAACATCGTGTCACCGACTACGCCAGCCAGCGTCACGCCTCGGCGTGTGAGCTCGCGCTGCAGGAGCTTGGCGTCGTGGGCGACCTTCTCTTGGGTGGGGTCGCTCAGGAAGCGGTTGACGACGGCCTCGGCGGCGCGATCGATGACACCTCGGGGCGAGCGCAGCGGGACGTAGAAGGCGTCGGTCCCCTCGCCAGCGCCGGCGAAAGCCAGTCCGACGAGGCCTCCGAACTCGGGCGGCTCGGTCTCCTGCTCGAAGAGGGGGTGTACGACGACGGGCCGTCCGAGCGCGGCGAGCCCGGCCTCGATGGCGTCGGCGTCGGCGTGGATGAGGGTGTCGTCGTCGCGGAGGGCTTGGCTGGCGACGGTCTGCTCTTCGGCGGAGAGCAGGGAGTAGAACTCGAGGGTACGCAGGAGCGTGTTGACGGCTGTGGTGTCCGGGGACTGCACGGCGAGGTCTTCGAAGGTGACGCCGATGGCGGCGTGCTGATCGATGGTGGCGAGGCTTTGCGAGAGGACCGCCAGATGGCGGTTCTCGGTGAAGGTGGTGCGCTGTCTTCCTTTCAGGTCCTCGACGTGGGCGAGGACGCCGTCGAGGGAGCCGTAGGTGTCGAGGAGCGTGGCGGCGGTCTTGGCGCCGATGCCCGGAACTCCTGGGATGTTGTCGACGGCGTCGCCCATCATGGCGAGGTAATCGACGATTTGGTTGGGCCAGACGCCCCACTTCTTCTTCACCAGGTCGGCGTCGTAGGTGACGTCTCGCATGCTGTCGAACATCCGGAGGTCGGGACCGACGAGCTGGGCAAAGTCCTTGTCGGCGGTGACGATGACGACCTCATGGCCGGCTTCGAGAGCGAGGCGCGCCAGGGTCCCGATGACGTCGTCGGCCTCGAGCCCAGGGACGCGCAGCAGGGGAAAGCCATTGGTCTGAACGACCTGATCGATCCAGGGGACCTGGATGCGCAAGTCGTTGGGGACCTCGGGGCGAGTCGCCTTGTAGGCTGGGTACTCGCGCTCGCGGGTGGTCGGGCCATCCGGATCGAAGACGACGGCACCGTAGGTCGGTGAGCGCGCCGCGAACAGCTTGCGGAACATGGTCGCGAATCCGAAGATCGCGTTGGTCGGCAAGCCGCTCGCGGTGCTGAAGCTGCTCGGAATGGCGTGGTACGCCCGAAAGGTCAACCAACTTCCGTCGACGAGGACAACTCGGGCGCGCGCAGCCATTGGTTTACTCCTTGGATTCTCCAGGATCGCCGCCCTTCTCCTTCAAGATAGCGGCGTGGAGATCTGCCGGTCGTGGCCTCGAACGGCGGCGTCTCGGACGGCGCTCGCCGTCAGGTTTAGCGGCGTTTGGCACGCGAGCGGTCGAAGACTCCGACGCGGACGCTGACTCCGCAGGCTCGGCGTCGGGCTTGGCTGCCGGACGGGGTTGTGCTGGCGGCCTCGGCTCGCGCGGTGTCGCGGCTCTCGGTTCCGCTGCGGGCTCGGCCTCTGGAGCCGGCTTGCGCTCTGTACGACGCGCGATGGCAGCCTTCGGCTCCTTCGGCTCCGCTGCGGGCTTGCGCTCCGCTTCAGGCTTGGGCTCCGCCGCAACCTTGGGCTCCGCTGCGGGCTTGGGCTCCGCTGCGGGCTTGGAGTCGGCGCGAGGGGCCATGGCTTCTGGCTCTCTGCGAGGGGCCGCAGCCGGTTTGGCTTCGGTTCCTGCAGTCGCCTCTCTTTCCTCGCTGTCATCGGGTCGGCGGCGAGGGCTACGGCGGCGGCGGGACCTGGGCGCTGGACCGTCCCCTTCGAGCTCTTGCTCGGAGTGATCACGGGGGCGCGGTTCTTGTTCGGAGCGAGCGGGGCGCGGCTCTTGCTCGGAGCGAGCGCGACGCGGTTCTTGTTCGGAGCGAGCGCGACGCGGTTCTTGTTCGGAGCGAGCGCGGGCAGGGCCACCGACCTCAGCGCCCTCAATGTCCTCTCGGGTGCGTCGGCGTGTTGGCGGTTCTTTGACCGACGAGGGCCCCTCGACGGCCATGGCTGCGACTTGGGCGAGGGATTGGCTCGCTGCGGCTTCGCTGCCCTCAGGGGCTCTACGCCCGCGGCCTCGACGTGAGCGACTGCGATGTGGCCTGGCCGGCTCGCCGTCGGTCGACTCGGGCCCATGCCCTGCTCCTGCCTCGCGACCTGGCTCTTCTTCGTCAGTGTCGACGCTCGGCGCGGCTTGCGGTGCGGGTCTGCTGCTGCGGGAGTCTTCGCTGCGGGGAGGGCGCTGGGCAGATCGAGGACGCTCGGGCTGTGGCGTAGCGAGGTCCTCGTCCTCGTCTTCGTCCCGGCTCGACGTCCCGTCTGCGGCGTGCTCGTCGCCCTCTTCTGCGGGGAACTCTCCGTTGGCCTGCATCCCTTCGCTTTCACCACGGCGGCGACGACGACGGCGACGGCGACGAGCCCTCGGCACCTCTATGGGGGCGTTGTCCTCGGCGGGCTCAGGAGCGCTGTGAGTGGCATCCACGCCAAAGGCGTCATCGAAGGCGTCGTCGTCTGCCTCGTCGGCAAACGCAGCGGCGCTGACAAAGCCGTCGAAGCTCTGGTCGCCGTCGTCGTCTTTTTCCGGGAATTCTTCGGGGAGCTCGTCGGCGGCGAAGACGTCTCTGCCGTCCTCTTCGGCGTCGTCATAGAGGTGGTCGATGGACTCCATGTCCTCGTCCTCGCCCTCGCCCTCGAGGACGTCGTCTTCGTGCTTGGCGATCTCGAACGGGTCTTGAGGTTCTGGATGAGCGTCGTCGAGCTTGGTGGCGGCTTGGATCTGTCGAATCTCTTCGTCGCTGCGCAGCACCCACTCGATGGACTCTTCCGAGCGGGTGACCCCAGGCGTCGACAGGATCTCGATGTTGATGGCGTGCTCGATCTCGAGCACCGTCAGCTGATGCCGACGTTGATTCTGGATGTGCTCGGCGACCTCTGGGTGGAGCTTGATGCGCACCCCCTTGATCTTGCCTTGTGCCGCCTTGGCTTCGATGCGACGCAGGAGGGAGAGGCCGACCATCTCGATGCTGGGCACGTGACCGGAGCCGTGGCAGGTTGGGCAGGCCCGGTGCGTGCGCACCTGCAGGGACTGCTTGATCCGCTGTCGGTTGATCTCGAGCAGCCCGTTGGGGCTGATGCGCCCGATCTTGAAGCGGGCCTTGTCGCTCTTCATGCCATCGCGCAGCGCCTTCTCGACGTCGCGTTGGTGAGCTGAAGAGCGCATGTCGATGAAGTCGACGACGGTCAACCCGCCGAGGTCTCGCAGACGAAGCTGACGCGCGACCTCGAAGGCCGCCTCCATGTTCGTGTGGTGAGCGGTCTCGTCTTGGCTGCCGCCCTTGGTCGAGCGCGCCGAGTTGACGTCGATGGACGTCAGCGCCTCGGTCGGGTCGATGACGATCGAGCCGCCGCTCGGCAGGGTGACTTTGCGTTTGTAGATCTGCTCGATCTGGGCTTCGAGTCCGAAACGGCTGAAGAGCGGGACTCGGTCCTCGTACAGTTTGAGCTTGGACACGCTGCGCGGCATACAAGCGCGCACATACGCCAACGCCTTCTCGAAGCAGACTCGGTCGTCGATGAGCACCTCGTTGATGGTGGCATCAAAGAAATCGCGCATCGCGTGGACGATGAGATCTTGGTCGCCGTAGAGCAGCTTCGGAGTTCTGCCCTTCGAGTGCTCGTCGAGGACGCGCTCCCACAACCGCACAAGCGCGTTGGCGTCGCGGTTGATCGTGGTCTTGGTTTGGTCCAGCGCGTTGGTGCGGACGATCGACCCGAACCCTTCGGGCAGCGTCAGCGACTTTGCTTTCTCCTGCAGCGCCGCGCGGGCTTCGTCATCGACCTTGCGCGACACGCCGGATTTCGCGTCGACGGGGCGCAAGACCAAGTATCGCCCTGCGATGCTGATGTTGGTGGTGAGCTGGGCGCCCTTCTGCCCCTGGGCATCCTTCGTTACCTGGACGAGGATTGACTTCCCCTTCTCCAGGACCTCATCGATGTTCGGCCGGCCGCTGCGGGGCTTTCGATGGTAGGCCTGATGAACGACGTCACCGATGGACAGAAACCCGTCGCGGGCGGCGCCGAAATCCACAAACGCCGCGTTCAAACTGCGAGCTAGGTTCACCACCACACCGCGGTAGATGTTTCCTCGCTTCAGTCCAGACTCGGCGGCTTCGATTTCGTATTCTTCGAGTATTTTCCCGTCAACGACGGCAACGCGCAGTTCTTCTGAGCGTTGCCCATTGATCATCATTCTTCTTGTCAAAATTTGTCCTCGTTTCGAGGCGCTCGTGCGCGGCGCTGCCGCTCCCTCTCCACACACAGAAGCTTCCCGTTGCACGTGCTCGCGCTCCAGCGCGTCGAGCAACGTTTCGCTCGTAGCGGCGCTCATCGACAGGCTGGACGAGCCGGCACGTCGGGGAAAGGTGGGTCGCAACTCCCTCCGTTCTTCCTGAACGGGTGGGTTGCGCTCTAAACTTCTAAACTGCGGTCTCAAAGGGGCTGTTTTTCCTGCCGAGCTCCTAGATTATGTTGGGTGGCCCTTCTGGGGCCGAGGTGGAGGGTTCGACGCGTGCGGTTCTCAACGTCTCGAGACGGGTTCTGCGACGTGTCGTCAAAAAGCAGTTGCTTGGCCTTAACCGATCTAGGCCAAAGTGGGAAGCTTTCGGGTACGCTCGAAGCACGTTTCCCAGAAACCGGATGGCGCTTCGTAACCCCGTGCCCTTTGTACGCCTCGATCGCGAATACGGCCCAGCGCCAACTGCACTTCTCACGGGCCCCAGGAAGCACCTTCTCCTTAGCCCACTTCCACAATGCTGCCCGGCAGCTCCAGAGTGCCACCCAACCACTCGAGCTGCGCCCTGTGCTCTGGCTCGCCGAGCCAGAACGACTCGAGCGCCAGTGCAGGGACGCGAGGTGGCGCGCTTCCTGGCAGCACTAGACCCAGTCTATGGACCGCGCCAACCCGATAGCTGTGGGCTTGCCAGCACGCACATGGCTCCTCGCCTTCGTGCACCTGTAACTGCAGCGCATCGGACGCTTTGAAGGTATAGGAGAAACTCCCCAACGAAATCCCCAGCCCACCGCCACGCGCTTTGATGTAAGCCTCTTTTAGCGTCCAGATGCGAAAGAAACGCTCGCGGCGCTGCTCGACCGGGAGCGCCAGCAACGCCTTGGACTCCAACGGCGAAAAAAATCGGCGCGCGAGCTTCTCGAGGTCGCTCTTGCGTTCGAGCGTCTCCACATCGATCCCCACCGCGCCGGCCTCGGTAATGGCGCAGGCGAGCAAACCTTTGGTGTGCGAGAGGTTGAACTGCAGCGCTGGCGAATCGTCCGCCAGCGCTGGCTTTCCGTAGGGGCCGATGACGAACTGCCAATCCTTGGGCAAACAGGTCGGACAGTGGCGGGTCAGCGCGTGCCGGAGCAGAAATCGACCGGTGACGAAATCCCGGCGCGCCCCAGCGTGCCCAAAGCGCGCCGCGCGCTCGCGTTCGTCGTCGCTCAGCGGTGCCGCGAGCTCGTCGAGGACCGCCTTCGAGACCGCGGCGTTGGAGTCGTAGAGAAAGATGGAGACGAGGTTGGTCATGGGGCCAGGGGGGAAAAGGATGGCGCGCAGAGACGTGTGACCAAGCCGAGATGTCCAGCGGTCAGCGGCCTGTAAAAGAAAGTCGGGTTGTCGAGCGCTCGGGCCTGACGTATAGGAACATCCTCTCGACCGAGGACCGCCATGACTGCCCCCAAGCCAGCCCCCCCTCTCAAACCGACCCCCGTCGACGTCGCGTTGAAGCTCTTCGGCGACGTGCGCGCTGGCGAGGGCTTCGGCGTCGTGCTGATGTTGCTCAACATCTTCATCATCCTCGTCGCATACTACCTGATCAAGACCATCCGCGAGCCGCTGATCCTAGTCACCGCCGTCGACGGCAAGGCCTCGCTCTTCAAAGGGCCAGAAGGTAAGGCCTACGCTGCGGCCGCCCAAGCGCTCGTGCTGATTGGCTTCGTGCCGCTCTACGGCTGGTTTATGTCCCGCGTCTCCCGACGCAAGCTCATCATCGGCGTGCCCCTCTTCTTCATGGCTTGTCTGGAGCTCTTCTACCTCGGTGCGCTGGCGCAGGTCCCCTTCTTGGGCTTCGTGTTCTATGTCTGGGTCGGCATCTTCAGCCTCGCCATCATTGCCCAGTTTTGGTCCTACGCCAACGATCTCTACACCCGGGAGGCGGGCGATCGCCTCTTCGCCATCATCGGGATCGGCATGAGCGTAGGCGCTCCAGTCGGCTCCTATGCCGCGGTCTTGCTCATCGAGCGAGCGAAGATGTCTCTCTACTCCATGCTGCAAATCAGCGCCGGGCTGCTGGGGCTGCACATGCTCCTGTTGCTCGCCGTCGAGCACCTGCCGAGCAGCAGAGCCCCTAACCCAGAGCGGACCGCCCGCGCCAAGGTCAGCCGCGCCGAGGTCGTGAATGGCTTCAAGATGGTCTTCCAGCACCGCTACTTCCGCCTCATTGCGCTGCTGCTCATCTTGCTCAACTTGGTGAACACCACGGGGGAATACATCCTGAGCGAGGCCGTGACGGAGGCCGCCAAAGCCGCCGTGGCCGCGGATCCCAGCCTCGACATGGGCGCCTTCATCGGAGCCTTCTATGGGCGCTTCTTCTCCGTCGTGAACATCGCCACCATCGCGATTCAGGCGCTGGTGGTCTCCCGCCTGGTCAAATGGTTCGGAATAAGGGGGGTGCTCTACGCTTTGCCCATCGTCGCCTTTGGCGTTTATGGGTTGATCGCCGCTGGAGTAGGTTTCACCGCGACACGGTGGGCCAAGACCGCGGAGAACAGCACCGACTACTCCGTCATGAACACGGCGCGCGCGATGCTCTGGCTTCCCACGACGCGAGAACAGAAATACGTCGCGAAGCAAACCGTGGACACGTTCTTCGTTCGCCTCGGCGACTTGGCCTCCGCTGGGTTAGTCGCCGTGGGGCTGCACTGGCTGAGCTTCGGTCCTCGCTCGTTTGCGGTCGTCAATCTGGTCATCATCTCTTGCTGGGTGGGGGTGGCCTTCTGGGTCTACCGAGAGTACAGGCGACTCGCCATGGCGCACGCCCTCGAGGCGCATCCAGAAGGCGATGTTGGCTCGCTCCAGCCCCCCAAGTGAGACTGCGCGCTCCATGCCAGTGCTCCAAATAGAGCCAGACTCATGCTGTGTCTTGAGCACCGCGCTCGCTCGAAGACTCGCGCGGTCGGAGCTGCAGAAGACCGCAGAACTTCTTGGTCATGCACGCCATGGCACCCAACGTTGCAGGCGTCATCGGTTCCGCTGCCGCCGCCGGCGGGTTGTTGGCCACGTTGCCTAATCGACTCTTTCACCCGTGAAACGGATCGGATTTCGCTCGCTTCCCGGCACGACACTCACTTGACGCAAGTGTGCGCTCACTCGAAGCGAGTGAGCTGGAGTGCCTGCGTTCGCGATCGTTCGACGAACTCTGTTGCAGGTCGATGGCGTGAACGTTATGTTGAGGCACGTACTCGCGCCTACGTTGTCCCACTGAGACAGACGAAGCCCGCTCTGCAATGACGAAACAGCGACAACCAAACGAGCGTGCAGGGTCGTCGATGGCGCTGGACCTAGACCCTTCGATGTTGTCACTGGACCTCGACAATGAAGGGGGCGACCCCCTGTTGGGTGAGCAGAGCGATTGCCAGCAGGACCCCACTGGCACCTGTCGGTTGGCTGAGTTGGCGCGTGTCGCCCATGATCTCAACAACCTGCTGACCGTCGGCTTGGGCCGTGTACAGGCAGCGTTGGACCTGGACAGCGTCGAGCCGAACGCCCGGAAAGAGCTCAAAGTCGCCGCCCGAGCCATCCGCCAAGCACAGAAACTGAGTCGACGTCTGATGGGCTCTGCCGTCGCGGTCGAGAGCGACGAACCCGAAGCCATCGATGTGGGCGAGCTGCTCAGGGAGGTTGGGGAGTTCCTGCTCGACTCCCAAGGTGTCACCTGGGAAATCAAGGCCGGAAAGGGCGTAGAGATCCTGGCGGATCGCAGCGAGATCTTCCGGATGCTCAGCAATCTGGTGCTCAATGCCCGCGAAGCAACCGACTCCAAGAGAGGCCGAATCGTCTTGACCGCGATGCACCTCGAGAGCCTGACGCCAGGCCGCGCCCCAGTCGTGCGTGTCGAGATACGCGACAACGGCTGCGGGATTCCAGAACCGCAGCTCAACAACATCTTTGACGCCCGGTATTCGACCAAGGCAGGCGGCTCGGGGCTAGGCCTCGATGTCGTGCGTCAGGTTGTGAAGCGCTGCAAGGGCACCATCGACGTGGACTCGAGGCTGGGCGAGGGGACGACCTTCACCTTGCTGCTGCCCGGCATCGAGCGTCAGGAGATCACTCGACACCGAGTCCTGCTCATGGACGACGATCGCGACGTTGGACAGGTCATCAGCGCCATGCTCCGCACGTTGGGTTTCGACGTCGAATATGCCCGCTCCTCGATGGAGGCCGTCGACCTGTGCCGCGCTGCGGTCAATCGAAATGCCCGCTTCGACCTCGCGATTCTCGACTTCCTGATCCCAGGCGAGCTCGGTGGGGTCGAGACGATACCTCTCTTGCTCGACCTTGATCCCAACATCTCGGCGCTCGTCTCCAGTGGCTACACCTCTGACCCTATCGTCAACGAGTATCAGAGCCACGGCTTCGCGGGATTCATCGCGAAACCCTACGACCTGAGCGAGCTGCGCTCGGCCCTCGACGAAGTGCTCGAAAGCAGCGCAACTCGGGGCAAGACCTCCGAGCGGCGCGGACGGCCTTGAGTCTCGACATCGAGGCCAGCCCTGCGGATTCGCCGACTCAGTACGCGCGCACAGACCGCATCGCTTCTGGCCGCCTGTGGAGAGGCGTGGCCATGTTTGGGTTGCCGATGGTCGTGGGGATGGTGCTCTACGGCGCCTTCAACCTCATCGACATGTTCATGCTCAGCCGTTTGGAGAACGCCGCTCAGGTCCTCGCCGCCCTCGGCGTCTGCGACATGGTCTTCGCCTTGGCGTCCATCGTCGCGATGGGCATCTCCAACGGCTCGGTCGCCCTCATCGCGCGCCGCGCCGGTGAGGGCGATCGAGAAGGGGTGCGAGAGGCCGCCTGGCAATCGCTGCTGTTGATGACTTTCGCCTCCGTCGCAGTCGGTCTGGTCGGAATCCTAGGCGCCAACTGGGTCGCCACGGATGTCATGCAGATGAAGGGCGAAGTCGCTCGGCTTGGCGGGGATTACCTTCAGGTCATGCTGGGCGGAGCGTTCTCGATGTTTCTGCTTCTGCAGGTCACCGCCATTTTGCGAGCCCTCGGGCACGCCCGCTCCGCGGCGTCACTGTTGGTGGCCGGCAACGCGCTCAACGTCTTGCTCAACGCCGTGTTGATCTACGGCACCGGTCCGCATCCGGACATCTTCGCTTGGGCCGGGCCCGTCGCCGAGGTCTTTGGCGTGCCGCGCCTCGGTATGGTCGGCGCAGCCTGGGCCACGCTCATCGGCAGGACCGTGCCGGTGATCGCTGGCGCAGTCTACCTGACGGCTCTGAAAGATGGCCTCCCCCTGAAAGCCTTGCAGCTCAAAGTCCGCTGGGCGCTCATCCGCGAGCTTCTCCGGCTCGGCTGGCCGTCCGCTGCGCAGCTCGTGTTGCGGGTCGGCGTGGTCCTGGTCTTCTTGAGTCTCGTCGCGGCGAGCTACACCTCGCAACAGGACGCCACCGTCCTCACCGCCTACAGCATCTGCTTGCGCCTCGAGGTGATGGTGCTCTTCATGTCGCTGGGTTGGGGCGCCGCGGCGTCGACCTACGTCGCCATCAGTCTCGGGGCGAACCGTCGAGCGCGTGCAATAAACGCAGGGTTCGTCGCCGCTCTGTGCAGCGTCCTGAGCGCGTTGCTCTGCGTCGCCCTTTTTCAGCTCTACGCCGAGTCGATCCTCGGGTTCTTCGACCCAAGTCCAGCAGTCGTCCACGCCGGGAAGACGTACCTCACGATCGTCGGCTGGAGCTACCTCGCCCTGGCGTTCGGGGTGGTGCTCTCCCAGGGGATGGCCGGAGCCGGGGCGACTCTATCGAGCTTCGTGTTGGACGCTTTGGTCCTGTTGAGTCTCGTGATTCCCGCTTCTCTGCTGGTGGTCCGAGGGCTCGGCCTCGACGTCGAGGTGCTGTGGGTCGTCATCGCCTCGGGCAACGTGTTGGCCGGAGCGGTGTACGGAGCGTACTTTCGACGAGGCACGTTTCTTGAGGCTCGCGTTTGAGGTCCTTGGGGGCTTGTTCGGAGCACGACCGATGGTCTTGGGCGACGCGGGCGACGCTCGGATTGCGCGCAGGGACGCGATAAGCAAGGAGCCATCGAGGAGATCGCGAACCGAGGTGCTGGTTCTGCAGACCCTGGACGTTGCCATGCAACCGTTGCAGCCCAGGGCGCAAGTCATGCTGCTGAGCGCTCATGACGAAGTGTGGCTCGTTGTGCTGCGGCAAGAAAACGAAGAGCGACGGCCTAGCAGCGGGCGGGAAGGTCCAACGTGATGCGGCATGATGTCGGCAGGGAGTGGTGCGACGTCTTCGCTCAGGGACAAGTTCCCGCGCGCTGCTAGGCCGTCGCGCGTGGTTTCTCGAGGGGCTCTTCGGTTTTGGGATCTCCAGACAGTGCGTCTCGACAATGTCTTACGGAGCGGGCCGAGGACAAGAAAGGGACTCGAAGATCGGCCGTTCAGCGGGCGGGAAGGTCCCCATGGTTGCCATAGCGACGCTAGCAGGGAGTGGTTCAACGTCGAAGCAAAATATTCTCAATGGGGACAAGTTCCCGCACGCTGAGCGACCGACCTTATCATCAGGTTAGTCAGGGGATCGGTCAGCGTCCGGGCGGCGTGACGCTTTGGTTTATGAGCAACGCTCGTGCCAAGCCCAGCCGCCCGGAGATTTTGTCAGCGACCGCCGACGGTCATGGGATCGCCCGTGTAGCCGAGGGTGGTGAAGTCGATGCCGCCGTTGTGGCAGTCAGAGCAGCCCAGGGCCTGCGCTTTGGGAGCGACCTCATGGTTGATGCTGAGGTACATCGAGGTGTCGACGAAGCCGAACGTGCCGCTGTAGGGGATGCCGGCGTAGTTCGCGCCTTCCTGCAGGGCCAAGGCCCAGTCGTAGGCCACCCAGTAGGGGTTGGGGCCGGCGCCCATCCCGAAGAGGTGGGGCGGGAGAACGACGTTGTTGACGGTGTCTGCGGGCTGGTTTCCGGTGAAGAACTTGAACGGGGTGATGCGTGCGTCCAGGTTGGTGATGTCCCCCTTCGGGCTGCCCATGTCGACGGGAGTGGTGGTGTAGACGTCGCCGAGCTGCATGCGGGTCGAGGTGCCATCGTACCACGCATAGGTCGGGCGAACATTCTTTGCCCAGATGAACTCGCCCTTCATTTTGTCGTAGTCGGGCTTGCCATTGGCGTCGTTGACGGGTGTGCGAGTGGCGTCCCCAGCAGCCTCCCAGCGCCAATCCATCTTGGTGGCTGCCTGCCTCGAGAAGGCCGGAATGTGGCAGGTCTGGCAGGCGACGTGGGCGGTGTGGCTGTCGAGGTTGGTGTTGTTGTGGACGGGGGCTGCGTGACAATCCGTGCACTTCACGCGTGGACCCTCCTCGACCGCGGACGGCAGCCCCGAGCCCGTGATCTTGTGGTTGTTCGACTTGTGGCACTCGGTGCATTGGAAGCCGAGCCGGCCCATGTGTACGTCGGTGTTCTCGTCAGGGGTGAGGAGCGCGGTGTAGAGGTCGCCCTGCTTGACGTTGTCCCCACCACCCGCGAAGAAGTGGCAGGTGCCGCAGTTGGCGCGGGTTGGGGGCGCGACGCTCTGAGCGGCGGCGACCAGATCGACTGCCGGATCGGGGAGGCCTGCCGTGGTCGGGGCCTTCTTGTACTGGCCTGAGCCGTCATGGCAGACCAAGCAGTCGATGTTGCCCTTGTTCGTGAAGTCGAAGTTCTTGTTGGCCCAGCCATACCCTGCGTGACATTGGGTGCAGCGGCCTTCGTTCGCGGCGATGGAGACACAGAAGCTGTTGATCGTGTTGGCCTTTCCGAGGTCGGAACCCGTCTCGTGGCCAGCGACGCCAGGGGTCGGACCCACCCAATTCCAGTGTGCGGTCATGAGGAAATCATTGGCTTGGCTGTCGTGGCAGCCGATGCAGGCCGCCGTGACTGCGGGACCCGACTCGAACGGCCCAGCCAGCTCGGTCAAGGTCGCGTGGTCGAAGGCTGGGTCGAGCTGGCAAGCACCGCTCACGCACAGATAGTGAGCCTGGCAGGCCGGCGTGCAGTCTTGCGGTGTGTCGGAAAGGTCCTCGGGAGTGTCGAGGAGCACGTCGGCAGGCGTGTCGGGGAGCACGTCGGCGGGTGTGTCGGGGAGCACGTCGGCGGGTGTGTCGGGGAGCACGTCGTCATCAATCTCTGCGGTCACATCTACGGCCAGATCGGCTGCATCTTCCGTCACTTGGGTGTCTGCCGTGTTCGTCTTTTTCTCATCGTCGTCGCAGCCCATCACCAGGGCCACCAACAATACCATGACGAACAACGCAATCCATCTAAAGCTAAAGCCATTCTTCATCACAACCTCCATTGATTCGAGGGCGAAATCCCTCGCCGGTCCATGAGCAATGCGCGGACCAAGACCAGCAATCTATTTCCCCTGCAAGACCGACACGACTAGCCACAAAAGTGCGCAAATCCTGCACACTTGAACGGCCATTCAGCGACTCTCACCGAACAGACATTTTTCAGCCTACCACTTACAGCCATATGAAATCATAAAACTATCCAACTTGACGTGAGTCAAGAGTCGAGTCGTCTCGCGACAAATTGACACCATTTCGCTCAAGTTAACGATTGGTTGAAACAGTTCGTCATTTGAAACAAAGACCGTTTCAGGTGATTCGAACGATTCCCTGAAATTCCAAATACTTGACGCAGGTCAAGAAGACCCTCCGAAGCACTCAAAAGAGGCTTGCTTGCAAGCGCCTACGGAAGTAGCTTGACCCCTCCCAAATCGAAGACCGGCGACCTCCCGCATTGCGGCCTACCGCACGGGAATCGCGCGTTTCGCGTGACGCCGAACAAGACGCAGCCCATCCATGCCTTCTCGGTCGCTACTGACCCAAGAGACATCGATGGCGATGGGGATCCAAGATGTACGAGCGCGAAGGAGCCACCATGGGTGAGAGAGGCAGCCGCAAGATTCCAGTGACAGAACGACAGTTCCTCTGGGTTCAGGACGATGACAAAGGCGAAGTCGTGCTGCACGTCGGCCCGACCATGGTCTCGCCAACCGCCGCAGACCGCGTCGTCATCAGCGACGGACGCGGCGGCTTCAGAGAGGACCGCAGCGGCCAACCCCAGATGATGGTGGCGCTCTCCGACGCACAGTACGCCGTGCTCATCAACCCCATCTCCGACCTCAAGGCCGACGATGGGCCCAACGGCAACTTCCGACCCGGCCGCAACGAATCGAGGCCGCTCAAGAACGGCACGCGCCACATGATCCCTGGGCCTTGCAGCTTCTACCTGCGCCCCGGACAGCGGGTCGAGGTGCGGGACGCTCACGAGCTCGCCTCCAACCAGTACCTCGTCGTCAAGGTCTACGGCGAGGTCGACAAGACCGCTCTGTACTACCCAATCACCGCCATGTCGGCGTCGATCACCACCGCCAACGCCGACCCGATCCGCACCCTGGGCACGCTGGACGACCCAGGCCTCACCCGCGGCCAACTCATCGTCATCCGAGGGCTGGACACGCAGTTCTACACCCCACCGACGGGCGTCGACATCGTGCCCGACCTGAGCATCGACGACGCAGGCAACCGGCTCACCGCCGCCGCTGCACGCCGTCTGCTGGCCGCCCAGAAGTCCGAAGCACCGGCGGAGAGTCCGCCCAGCTACGACTCCCCAATCGACGACGACGAGTACAGCCAAGAGCTCCTCGATGAAGCCAGCCTGATGGCCTCCGAGTCCGAGGAGAGCGTCTCCCCGATCATCGCCAAGGAGAAGCAAGCCAAACAAGCCGACCGCTTCGGCGGTGTAGAGCAGGCTGCACGAGCGCGTCACCAGGTCCAAACGGCCAGAGCCATGGCGCCCCCACCGCCTCCAGCGCCCGCGGCGCCCCCAGCTCCCCTCGCCGAAGAAGAGATCAAGGCTCTACTCAGCAACGACGTCCACCGAGAGGCCCTCAAACGAGAGGTCCGCAAGTCGCGTCTCGTCCGCGAGGCCGTGGTCCTAAGCGAGAAGGAGTTCTGTGTCGTCATCGATGCCGACGGGAAACGCCAGATCAAGATGGGCCCTGCCCGCGTCTTCCCTGGTCCCTACGACTCGTTCATGACCAAGGGCTCGGACAACCGCATCTACTACGCCTATGAGCTCCTACCGCAACGGGCGCTCTGGCTGCGCTTCATCTCCCCGATCACCCGCGAGAAGCTCGCCGGACGACTGCCCCGCGGAGTCGAGCTCGAGAAGACGGAGTACTTCCCTGGCGACGAGCTCATCGTCACCGGCATCAACACCTTCTTCTTCCCCTTCATCGAGGTGGAGATCCTGCACCCCCTCTCGGGCCAACCCCACTTCGGCAACGACCACTCCAGCATCTTCATCGAGGCCATCGGGCTCGACCAAAAGAGCGGCATTTACGTGCGTGACTTGGCCACCGGCGAGGTCCGCTTGGTGCGCGGCAAGCGCAGCTACCTAGTCGACCCCCGCAAGGAGGTCCACATCACGCGGCGAGTTCCAGCCGACGATTGGAACTTGTGGGTTGTCCCCGGCGAGCCCGAGAAGAGCACGAGAATGGACGTCACGACGCCCTGGGCGTTGTCCCTCAATGTGCCCCACAACACCGCCATCCTGGTGGCCTCGGCCGAAGGCCACCGCGTCGTGGAAGGTCCCTGCGTCGAGCTGCTCGAGTACGACGAGCGCTTGGTGGCGCTCTCCCTCTCCACGGGGCGCCCGAAGACCGACGAGCGCTGCCTTCGCACCTGCTTCCTGCGCACGGCCGGGAACGTCGTGTCCGACGTGCTGCGCATCGAGACGTCCGACTTCGTCAAGGTCGACATCCAGGTCGCCTACCGCGTGACCTTCGACGGTGAGAAACAGACCCGTTGGTTCAACAACGAGAACTATGTCGGCCTGATCTGTGACCACCTGCGCTCGCTGGTCCGTCGACAGTTCCGCCAGCTGCGTCTGGCCGAGGTCTGGCCAAAGGTTCCTGACGTCGTGCGCGACCTTATCCTCGGTGAGCGCACCGAGAGCGGCCGCAAGGGGCGGTTGTTCGAAGAGAACGGCATGTGGGTCACGGAGGTCGAGGTGCTGACGAGCCGAATCCTCGACGAGGAGATTGGCACTTTCCTCGAGAAGGTGCAGCGCGAATCGGTGTCGCTGCAGCTCAGTGATCGACAAGCGACGGAGCAGCTGCGCTCCGAGCAGCTTCGACACCAAATTGAAAGCGAACGCTTCACCATGCGCAGAGAGGCCGGGGAGCGCAAAGCGAACCTCGAGGCGCTGGTCCGCAAGCTGGGACACGAGGCGCGCCTGAGCGAGATTCAAAACGGCGAAGAGGCCGCCTTGGACAACGTCCAGCGCGTTGCACAGAGAGAGATGGCTGCCCTGCAGTCGACCATCGAGCGGGAGCACCTCGAGTCGCAAGCCGAGCGCACGAAACTCACGGCCGATGCCGAAGCACAGGTCTCCGCCAGCCGACTCACTCACGCCGAGGAGGAGGCCTGGCGCCGCGTCCTGACGACACTGGAGACCGAGATGATCGCGGCCCGCAGCAAGGCCCTCGTGGCCGAGCGCGAAGCGGTTCAACCCGCGCTCGTCGAGGCCCTGGCGGGCTTGGGAGACAAGGCTGTGCTCACCGAGGTGGCCAAGAACATGAACCTCATCAGCCTCTTCAAGGGCAAGGATGCGGCGAGCTTGTTCGCAGAGATCCTCGGGGGCACGAAGGTCGGACGAACCATCGCCACGATGCTGCCTGACAACGGCGACCAGACGGCCGTCGACGAGTAGACACGACTTGACACAAAGAAAAGGGCGGCCCACACCGGCCGCCCTTCTTCTTTGTGTTGGACTCGCTACTTCTGCTCGTCCTTGCGCTCGAAGGTGATCGAGCGGAACAAGGCCCGCAGCGTGCGCTCGGTGTCCGACTCCTGCAGCGACAGCTCGGCGATGCGCGTCGAGCGTTTGCCGATCTCGGTCTCGAGCTCGGAGGCCCGCTTCACCAGCTGGTCGCGCAGCGCCTTCGCCGAGTTCTCCTTGATGTCCTTGATGTCGGCCAACGAATTCGAGATGCGGCTCGCCTCGTCGGAGAGCTCGTACTTCTGTTGACGGAGGTCGTTGAGTTCCTCTTGAATCGAGTTGAGCTCCGCCCGCTTCTCGATGACCGTCTCGATCTGCGCCTTGAGCGCGGGGTCGAGCGCGTTCTCGGAGACCTGCAGCTTGAGCAGCTCCAAAGTCAGGTTCGAGTCCAGCGACAGCGTGCGGCGGACCGGAGTCACCTCACGCAACTTGAAGGTCGTGGTCTCGTTGGCCTTGAGCGTCACCGGAATGTAGTAGGCGCCAGCGGCTTGTTTGACATCCGCGGGCATGGGGTCGAGGGTCCAGCCCGCGCGAATGGGACGACGGATGACCGCCAAAACCTCTTCGGCTCGGTTGTTCTTGAGCTCGTAGCTCAGCGACGTCACACTCTTGAGCTCCGACTCGAGGTTGCCCCCGTGAATCTTCATGATCTTGGCGGCCTCTTCCTCTTCGAGCGTGCTGCTCTTGAGGGTGACCTCGGTGTCGATGGCAAAGGTCACATAGGCGATGGCGCCTTCTGCGGTGCGCGGCAAGAGCCCCTCGCCGATAAACGTGCTCTCGTTGTAGAGGGTGATGGGGCCGGGCTCGAGGTTGTAGCCACTGGCGTTCTTGAACTCGACCGCCCGATAGGGCTGCATGGCGTCGTAGTTGTAGTAGATCTCCGTGCGGAAGAGCACGACCTCACGCGCCTCGCCCTTGGCGTGCACCAGATTCACCAGCGCCGACGAGCGGTCGGGGACGGTGACCGGATTGGACAGGTCGTACTGGAACAGCGCACTGACCTCGGTGCCCTCTGTGGCGGCGACGAAGTTGGACTCGAATGCGTCGAGGTCCATGGTGGGAGCGGGCTCCGCTGCCGGGGCATCCCAACTGTCTCCACCGTAGTCTCCAGTCTCCTCGTCGAGTTCAGCCCAGCCGCCATACCCCGCCGCCCCGCTGGGTGCGGCCGTGTCAGATGGCTTCGCGTCCGGTTTCCGAGCGCGGGATTTGCTCTTTGTGTCCTTCCTGCTCTCCTCCTCGACCTTCTTCTCCGCCATGGCGTACGCCGATTCGGCTTTGGGGGGCGCGATGGCGACGCGCTGGTTGCGCGAGGTGAGGTCTGGCCGCGTCACGAACTGCGGCGAGTAGAGGTCGTAGACGAAGCTCATGGGCGTGCCGGCGACGAGCGCCATTTTCACGTCGTTCCAGTCGGAACCCGAGACGTTGTCGACCACGGCCCAACCTTGGAAGATGCCCTCCTCCTTCTCGCCCAAGACTAAGCGATAGGCGGGTTTCCAGATGGGCATGGCGACGATGTAGCTGAGCAACACCTGACGGGTCGCCGAGTCGGACATCCGAATCTTCAGCTCGATCGGCTTCCAGGTGCCCTCGTTCAGGCTGATGTCGAGGCTCTTCTCCAAGCCGACTTCGAGGGTGCGATCGTTCATCTTCATGCTCGTGATGTCGGCGACCTGAACGACCTGCAGCTGCCCGTCGTCCTGTTTGATCATCGTTCGCCAATCGGTAGCGCTGTTGCCGTGCTCGTCGATGACGTTGATGGTCTCGAGTCCAACGATGCGGCCCTCCACACTCGACTCGGCGCCAGTCTGCAGGGTCACTCGGGCGCCTCGGAACGCGCTCAACAACGCGATCAAACCTCCGTCGTCGCGAATCTGGGTCGGCAGCGAGGCGAGCTCGTCGACGGCCCTCTTGTCCACGGGCAACGAGATCGAGACTGGGCGCCCCTCACCCAAGTCGATGACCGTCAGAGACTTGAGGATGTCGTTGATCTGGTCGGGCCGAATACGCAGCACGATCTCGTCACCCTCGACAGTCCCGACACGCTCAAAATAGCCCACGCCGTTCTGGTAGAGCGCAACGCGGCTCACCGGCAGCTCGTCGGAGATGGCTCCCTCACCGAGGTAGGACTCACCACCCTCTTTCTTCTCGCGGTCTTTGATGCACCCGGACGTCAACAGGACGATCGCAATCAACCCCAGCCAAACTCGCCAGCTCATGGTCTGCCTCCCGTCTTGCAGCTCGTGCGCAGAGAGACCTCCGCGCTTGCGACCTGCTGGTTCTCGAGATGAAAACGTTCAGAGAGCGCGAGGGCTGGCCAGTGACGCGCCCTTCGCTCCCACAATTCGAACAGCGTGGGGGACCATGCCAGATCACGCGGTGAGAACCAACAGGTGCAAAGTGTAGGGTCGTGCCGCAGGTCGCTGGGGCTATTCGAAGAGTCTTTGAGGTCCACGATCGTGACGGCTCTGCGCAACCAACCCTCGCGCTGCTCGCTGCTCGCAGCGTGAACTTGTTCGAGTTGCACTGGAGATGGCGTAAACCCTCGCGCTTCGAGGACAACTGCGACTGCTCGAGTCCTTGCTCGAGTCCCTGGCCTAAACCTCGGTGGAAGTGTTTCTTGGCGAACTCGCTGTGATAGGTGATCTTGCCGCTTTGCATCAGGTCATCCAGTGCTCGCCGAGTCCGGCGACTCAAAAGCCACAGAGCAGAATGTCGTTGCAGTGCGCCCCTACCTCTGGGTCGAGTGCCGCGATGCTTTTCAGGGTTGTCGAGGCAGCCTCGAGGCTTCGGCGGTGTCTGGCCTACTCGCTCTACGCCGGAGGCATAGCTCCCAACGCGCTGATCGCCAAAGAGACGCCTCTACCGCAAGGACGATCGGGTTCTTGCCGGGGTTCGCTCCTGGCAGGCGCCCTCGGCCAGCGGACCGCCGGAGCCCACCTGGGGCGCGCTGCAGATTGCGGGCTACGAACGGCAGGAAGCGGTTGATCGGGTTGCGCCTGGCGGAGGCGACGGAGTCCACGGCGGTTGCCAACTGGCAGACCTGGCTCGGCGTCGATGCAAACGTGGAGAGCCTGCAGAATGTCGCCGAGGACCCAGGGACTGTCACGAACGACACAATGCTTGGCGCCGCATGGACGATGTTTGACCGCAACGAACTCGGGACCCTGAGGGATGAGCTAAAAGACCGCAAATCCTGGCGAGCCACGACAAATGTCGGCGCTAACTAAAGTGCAACAATGGAACTCCCGTTGATACTGGAAGCCTTCGGTCTCTCTCTCTTTGGCGATCAGCGCGTCGGGAGCGATGTCTCCGGCGTACATAGACTAGGTCGTTGGACGTCCGGACTAGTCGCGCTGGAGGTGCTGCGTGGCCAAGGTCGGGGCGGTGGTGACGTCAAAGCAGTCAAAGGCGACGGCTTGGACGTCGGGGACCAGGCCATTGAAGGATTGTTGGAAGTCGTGACGGGCAACGTCGCGCCCGTCGTCGGGTCGATGCGGCTGCCAGCGATGCCGGTCTGCAGGACGCCGTCGAGGCGAAGGACAGGGACACGTCGTCGCGGACTGTGGTGCTGTTGGGGTCGGTGAGCTCGTAGGCGAGCAGATTGCTGAGGCGGCGCTCGGCGCCTGGGGGCGTGCCTCTTTACTGTGTTGCGTAGGTGATCTTGGCGTCCACGGTCAACTGACGACTGGGTGCCGAAGGAGTTCGCGCGCGGAGTGGGAACCCTTCACTCTGTAAAGTATCTGTGACCTGGAGCGGACCCGGTTCGAGTACGATCATGCGAGCAAGGCGCACGAGACTGTTGGATCGCGGCTCCGAACTTGATACCCTCTGATGGTGAGTTTCTTCCGTGAATTCCAGCGTTGCCTACATGGTCCTACATGGAGGACCGGCGAGGCCGGGATCGAGGACGGTTTTGGGAGAAAAGGCGAGGGTTTGGTTTCATCTGGGTGTACTGAGCGTTCGGATGAGCGTGGAATTCTGACTGAGAGCGAGCGGTGTGGATTCCCGTTGGCTACGAGCCTTTGCAAACATCGCGCAGCGCGCAAACTAAGGGCAGAACATGATGCGGAACGTCGGGCGGACAGGAGTCGTGCTGGCAATTGGGTTGGGAGCCCTACTGCTGTGGAGCTGTGACGACACAGCGTCGAAGGGGAACCCCACCTCGGACATTCTGGAGGACTTTGGCGACGCCATTGGTGCCGACGCAGATGTCAACGGTGACGTCGACCACGACGTGGTCCCCGATGTTGTCGACCCAGATGCGGACCAAGACGCGGACACCAGCACGAACGAGCTTCCAGATGGGGCGGAGGTCACGACGACGGATACGACCGACGCCGACGTCCCTCTCGACTGCGACCCGTTGCGCGACCCGACGGGAGACTTCGACAATGACGGGTTGGCGAACCAGGCGGACAACTGCCCCTGCGACTTTAACCCGAACCAAGAGGACAGCGATGCTGACGGGATTGGAGGCATCTGTGACAACTGCCCCACAGACTTCAACCCCTCGCAAGCTGACATCGACAATGACGGTTATGGCGACGCCTGTCAGCCCCTTGATCCCACCGGCGATCCCGACGGCGACGGTGTGATCAACGCGGACGACAACTGCCCGAACATGGCGAACCCGAACCAAGAGGACTTCGACGAGGACTCGGTCGGCGACCACTGCGACAATTGCCAGATTCTGGCGAACCTGGACCAGCTCGACCTCAACAACAACGGCCGCGGCGACGCCTGTGAGAACGCGACGGTGTTGGACGCGGACGACGATGGCGACGGCGTGATCAACGGCCTGGACAACTGCTGGCTGGACCCGAACCCCAATCAGCTGGACACCGACTTGGATGGCTGGGGTGACGTGTGTGACAACTGCGACAACGTCGCCAACGGCAGCCAACTCGACCTCAATGGCGATGGTGTCGGCGACGTCTGCGAAGGCCTCCTGGACCCGGCTGGCGACGTCGACGCGGACGGCGTCTTGAACGCCGACGACAACTGCCCCGAGGTGCCGAACTCCTCGCAGCTCGACAGCGATTTTGATGGGCTAGGAAATGCTTGCGACAACTGCCCAGCGGTCGCCAACATCCTCCAGACCGACCTCAACGTTGACGGTGTTGGCGACGACTGTGTCCCTCCGCCAGACGCCGACAGTGATGGCGTGCAAGACCTGTACGACAACTGTTGGATCGACCCCAACCCCACCCAGCTCGACACCGACGGGGACTTTGTCGGCGACGCCTGCGACAACTGCCTCACGTACGCCAACAATGACCAAGCGGACGCCAACAACAACGGCGCTGGCGACGTCTGTGATGGGCTGGCCGATCCAGACGGCGACCCCGATGGGGACGGCGTGCGCAACGCGGAGGACAACTGCCCGTTGCTCGCCAACCCGCTGCAAGAGGACCAAGACGGCGATCTGCGCGGCGACGCCTGCGACAACTGCCCCGGCGTCTCGAACGCCAGCCAGATCGACAACAACAACGATGGAGTGGGCGACGTCTGCGAAGGGTTCTCGAACCCTGACGGCGACGAAGACAATGACACCGTCCGCAACGCGGTCGACAACTGCCCCATGACCCCCAACACCGACCAGGCCGACAGTGACGGCGACACCAAGGGCGACCTCTGCGACAACTGCCCAACGATGGCGAACGCCGCCCAGGTGGACAACAACAACGATGGCGTGGGCGACCTCTGCGAGGGCCTCGTCGACCCCGACGGCGACGTCGACGGCGACACCGTTCGCAACGCCATCGACAACTGTCCAACCACTCCGAACACCGTTCAGACCAACTCTGACAGCGACGGATTTGGCGACGCCTGCGACAACTGTCCAAATATGGTCAATGACCAAGTCGACCTGAACAACGATGGCGTCGGCGATGTCTGTGAGGGTCTCCTCAATCCTGACGGCGATGTCGACAACGACACCGTGCGCAACGCGTTGGACAACTGCCCGACGACGCCCAACACCAACCAACTCAACACCGATGGGGATGCCTACGGCGATGCGTGCGACAACTGCATCAACATCGCCAACGACCAGGCCGACGCAGACAACAACGGCATCGGCGACCTCTGTGAGGGGCTCCTCGACCCCAGCGGCGACGCAGACGCAGACACCGTCCGCAACGCGCTGGACAACTGCCCGACGACGCCCAACACCAACCAGCTCAACACCGACGGCGACAGCTACGGCAACGCCTGCGACAACTGCATCAACGTCGCCAACGACCAAGCCGACGCCGATGGCAACGGCATTGGTGACCTCTGTGAGGGTCTCCTGGACCCCGACGGCGACGCCGACGCCGACACCATCCGCAACGCCCTGGACAACTGCCCGCTGACCCCCAACGCCAATCAGCTCAACACCGACGGCGACAGCTACGGCGACGCCTGCGACAACTGCATCAACGTCGCCAACGACCAGACCGACCTCGACAACAACGGCGTCGGCGATGTCTGCGAAGGCCTCATGGACCCCAACGGCGACGTGGACAGCGACAGCGTGCGCAACGCCATCGACAACTGCCCGACGATCCCCAACGCGGACCAGGCTGACCCAGACGGTGACGGGCTCGGTAGCGCCTGCGACAACTGCCCAACCGTCGTGAATCTTGCCCAGGCCGACCTCGACAACAACGGCGTTGGCGACCTCTGCGAAGGGCCGACCTATCCTGACGGAGACGTCGACGGCGACGGTGTGCGCAACGCCATCGACAACTGTCTGAACACGCCGAACACCCCCCAGACCGACTCGGACAACGACGGGCTCGGCAACGCGTGCGACAACTGTCCCAATATGGTCAATGACCAAACGGACACCAACGGCGACGGCATTGGCGACGTCTGCGAAGGACTCGCCGATCCCGACGGTGACGTGGACGGTGACGGTGTGCGCAACGCCATCGACAACTGCCCGACGACCCCGAACCCCGCCCAGAGCGACCCGGACGCCGATGGACTCGGTGCCGCCTGCGACAACTGCCCGACCGTGGCCAACATCGATCAGGTCGACCTCGACACCAACGGCATCGGCGACCTCTGCGAAGGCTCGAGTTACGCCGATGGTGACCTCGACGGCGACGGCGTGCGCAACGCCCTCGACAACTGCATGACCACGCCCAACACCTCGCAGACCAACACCGACGGCGACTCCTACGGCGACTCCTGCGACAACTGCATCAACGTGGCCAACGACCAGACCGACGTGAGCCCGGCCAACGGCGTCGGCGACGTCTGTGAAGGCCTCACCGATCCCAACGGTGACGTCGACGGTGACGGCGTGCGCAACGCCCTCGACAACTGCCCGACGACGCCCAACCCCGCCCAGAACGATCCCGACGCGGACGGCCTCGGCGACGCTTGCGACAACTGCCCAACCGTCGCCAACACCGCCCAAGTCGACGTCGCCCCCGCCAACGGCATCGGCGACCTCTGCGAAGGCCCCGGCTACGCCGACGGCGACCTCGACAGCGACGGCGTGCGCAACGCCCTCGACAACTGCATCAACACCCCCAACCTCACGCAGACCAACACCGACGGCGACTCCTACGGCGACGCCTGCGACAACTGCATCAACGTGGCCAACGATCAGACCGACGTGAGCCCAGCCAACGGCGTCGGCGACGTCTGCGAAGGCCTCACCGATCCCAACGGCGACGTCGACGGCGACGGCGTGCGCAACGCCTTGGACAACTGCCCGACCACGCCCAACCCCGCCCAGAACGATCCCGACGCGGACGGCCTCGGCGACGCTTGCGACAACTGCCCAACCGTCGCCAACACCGCCCAAGTCGACGTCGCCCCCGCCAACGGCATCGGCGACCTCTGCGAAGGCCCCGGCTACGCCGACGGCGATCTCGACAGCGACGGCGTGCGCAACGCCCTCGACAACTGCATCAACACCCCCAACCTCACGCAGACCAACACCGACGGCGACTCGTACGGCGATGCCTGCGACAACTGCATCAACGTGGCCAACGATCAGACTGACGTGAGCCCAGCCAACGGCGTCGGCGACGTCTGCGAAGGCCTCACTGACCCCAACGGCGACTTCGACAGCGACGGCGTGCGCAACGCCCTCGACAATTGCCCGACGACTCCCAACGCCGGTCAGCAAGATCCCGACCTCGACGGCCTCGGCTCCGCCTGCGACAACTGCCCGACCGTCTCCAACGACGACCAGACCGACACGAGCCCAGCCAACGGCATCGGCGACGTCTGCGAAGGCGCCTCCTACCCCGAAGGCGACGTCGATGGCGACACCATCATCAACTCGCTCGACAACTGCCTCAATACCCCCAACACCACCCAGACCGACTCCGACGGAGACACCCTCGGCGACGCCTGCGACAACTGCCCAACCATGGCCAACGGCGACCAGCTCGACGCCAACAACAACGGCACAGGCGACATCTGCGAAGGCCTCCTCAACCCCGACGGAGACGTCGACTCCGACACCATCCGCAATGCCGCCGACAACTGCCCGAACGCCTCCAACACCAACCAACTCGACACCGACGGCGACCTCGTCGGCGACACCTGCGACAACTGCCCTGGCATCTCCAACGACCAGACCGACTCCAACAACAACGGGACTGGAGATGTCTGTGAAGGCCTCCTCAACCCCGACGGAGACGTCGATCTCGATGGAGTCCGCAACGGCGCCGACAATTGCCCGACGGTCGCCAACGCCAGCCAGACCGATGTCGACGGCGACGGCGTCGGTGACGCGTGCGACAACTGCGTGTTCTTCGCCAACACCACCCAGACCGACAGCAACAACAACCTCATCGGCGACGTCTGCGAAGGCAGCACGCTCCTCGATGACGCCGACAACGACACCATCCGCGACGTCGCGGACAACTGCATCAACACCCCCAACCTGAACCAGTCCGACATCGACTCGGATCAAGTCGGCGACGCTTGTGACAACTGCCTGACGACCATGAACTTCGATCAGACCGATTCAGACAACGACGGCATCGGCGACGCCTGCGAGACGGCACAGTACGATTCCACCTTGGACGTCGACGGCGACCTGATCTACGACATCGACGACAACTGCCCGCTGGTCTCCAACAACAATCAAGCGGACTCCGATGGCGACAACATCGGCAACGTCTGCGACAACTGCCCCACTGAGGCCAACTACAATCAAGCGGACCTCGATGGCAACGGCATCGGCGACGCCTGCGAGCTCACCCTCCCGCCCTCGACCCCCATCTGCAACGACGGAATGGTGGAGTCGGCCCGCATCAAGCCCAACCTCTATTTCCTCCTCGACGACTCCGGCTCCATGGACTGGGGTGTCACCTGCAACAGCACTTCATGCGCGCCGCCGAGCCGGTGGGACCAAATCAAGGGCGGCCTCGATGCAGCATCGACTCAGCTGGCCGCCGACAACAACCTGGGCGTGGCGCGGTTTAGCGGCAACATTTCGAACAGTGCCCAAGAACTGCTCAATCTGGCAGTGGGTTGGACCGACGCGCAGTTCCGTGCATCGTACGCCACGTCGATGAACACGAGAGGCGGAACGCCGACGGGCCCGGCACTCGACCGCGTGCGCACCCAGGCGTGGTACACCATTCCCGGCGATCCTGTTCCGAATCGCCCGGTGGCCATCGTCCTCGTGACGGACGGCAATCCCAACGACCAAGCCGCAGCGGTGACGGCTGCGGGAGCACTCTGGACACTTGGTGTTCCAGTCTACGTCATGGGACACCCTGCGGCCACAGCCGCCAACATGACGGCCATTGCCAATGCGGGTGGGACCGGGCCGGACTATGGCGGCACTTGGTACGTCATCACTGACACAGCCAGCGTCATCGCAGCACTGGATGCCATCGCGACTCGAACCGTGAGTTGCCTCGTCGGAATCACTCCGACGCCAGCAGATGACCTCTCGCGCATCGAGGTGATGATGAACGTCGGCGGCACGTTGACGCCCATCGCGCCCGATCCGGTCAACGGTTGGACACTTAACATCACTACAAACACCCTGGAGCTCTTTGGGACTTCCTGCAGCGACCTGAAGGCCGCAGGAACCAGTGCACCTCCTGGGACGGTCGTCCGCGTGGACGTCAAGATCGCCTGCCTCCCCTGCCAACCCAACGCAGACCCCGAGGTCTGCGACTATGTCGACAACAACTGCAACGGCGTCATCGACGAGGGCTGCGCAGGCTGCATCCCCGAGGTCTGTGATGGTCTCGACAACGACTGCGACGGCATCGCCGACAACGGCTGCCCGCCGCCTCCCGCTTGCATCCCGGCCCCTGAGGTCTGCGACTCTCTGGACAACGACTGCGACGGCCTCATCGACGAGGCCTGTGTGCCAATCTGCATCCCCGACCCCGAGGTCTGCAGCGACTCTCTGGACAACGACTGCGACGGCCTCGTCAACGAAGGCTGTCCGCCGCCCCCAACCTGCATCCCCAACGCCGAGGTCTGCGACGGCGTCGACAACGACTGCGACACGCTCATCGACGAGGACTGCCCACCCCCAGCCTGCGTGCCCTCCTCGGAGGTCTGCGACGGCGTCGACAACGACTGCGACCTAGCCATCGACGAGGGCTGCACTCCGCCGCCCACCTGCATCCCCTCCGCCGAGGTCTGCAACGGGGTCGACGACAACTGCGACGCCGTGGTCGACGAGGGCTGTACCCCGCCGCCCACCTGCATCCCCTCGGCCGAGGTCTGCAATGGGGTCGACGACAACTGCGACTCTGTCGTCGACGAGGGCTGCCCGCCTCCAGTGGGCTGCATCCCGTCGGCCGAGGTCTGCAACGGAGTCGACGACAACTGCGACACCGTGGTCGACGAGGGCTGCACGCCACCGCCCACCTGCATCCCCTCCGCCGAGGTCTGCAACGGAGTCGACGACAACTGCGACACCGTGATCGACGAGGGCTGCCCGCCTCCAGTGGGCTGCATCCCCTCGGCCGAGGTCTGCGACAACGCCGACAACAACTGCGATGGCGTCGTCGACGAAGGCTGCACTCCGCCTCCCACCTGCATCCCCAGCGCCGAGGTCTGCAACGGCGTCGACGACAACTGTGACACCGTGATCGACGAAGGGTGCCCGCCCCCAGTGGGCTGCATTCCCTCGGCAGAGGTCTGCGACAGCTTCGACAACAACTGCGACGGGGTCGTCGACGAAGGCTGTACTCCGCCTCCGACCTGTATCCCCAGCGCCGAGGTCTGCGACGGCGTCGACAACAACTGCGACGGGGTCGTCGACGAGCAATGTCCTCCGCCAGTGGGTTGCATCCCCTCCGCGGAGATCTGCGACGGCCTCGACAACAACTGCGATGGCGTCGTCGACGAGGGCTGCGTGCCGCCCCCGACCTGCATCCCCGCCGCCGAGGTCTGCGACGGCCTCGACAACAACTGCAACGACGTCACCGACGAGGGTTGCGTGCCGCCTCCGACGTGCATCCCGTCCGCCGAGATGTGCGACGGCCTCGACAACAACTGCAACGACGTCGTCGACGAAGGGTGCCCGCCGCCTCCGACGTGCATCCCGTCCGCGGAGATCTGCGACGGCCTCGACAACAACTGCAACGACGTCGTCGACGAAGGTTGTCCGCCGCCACCCGCTTGCATCCCTGCGGCGGAGCAATGTGACGGCATCGACAACAACTGTAACGACGTCGTCGATGAGGGCTGCCCCCCCGCGGGATGCATTCCGACCTCGGAGACTTGTGACGGCGTGGACAACGACTGCGACGACACCATCGACGAAGGTTGCCCGCCGCCTCCGACCTGCATCCCCAGCTCGGAGCTCTGCGATGGCCTCGACAACAACTGCAACGACGTCGTCGACGAGGGTTGTCCGCCACCGGTCTGCATCCCCAATGCGGAACAATGCGACGACATCGACAACGACTGCGACGGTCTCATCGACGAGGGTTGTCCCCCGCCGGTGACCTGCATCCCAGACCCCGAGCAGTGCGACGGCATCGACAACGACTGCGACGGACTCGTGGATGAGGGTTGTCCTCCCACGACCTGCGTGCCCTTCCCAGAGGTTTGTGACGGGCTCGACAACGACTGCAACGACATCGTCGACGACAACTGCATCGTCTGCGAGAACCCAGGCAACGAGATCTGTGACTTCATCGACAACGACTGTGATGGTCTCGTCGACGAGGGCTGCCCAGACGTGACCTAGGGCTTCGACCCCAGTGGAGCCAAAAGGCGAGGCGTGAGCCTCGCCTTTTGGCGTTCTTGGACCACGCTGGGGGGCGGCTGGCGTGCGCGGAGTGCGGCTGGCGGCTGGCGTGCGCGAGAAAGAAGAAAGCAAAAGGGGGTCCGGGGGACGAAGTCCCCCGGCGGGTCAGGGCAGAGCCCTGCCTGGTCAGGGCAGAGCCCTGTCTCTCTTCCACACCGAAGGCGAGAGTCGCCCGGGCTGGGAAGACCACGATCTCGGCTCCTGACGCACAAGCCCCACCGGCAAGACGCTCGCCTGGGGACGACGCCCGAGGCTCGCAGCCGCGAGCACCTGTGAGCGGCGGTCGCTGGCTTACTACTTGGCTCTCAGGAGCAAGCCGGCAACGGGCAGATAGGCGAGCACGTGGGTTCCCGTCGGGCCGACTTCGAAGCCAGGCGTGCACTCGGTGCCGGCAGGGAGCAGATGGGTGGCGAGGACGGACGCCGAGACCAGGTCGTAGACGATGAGCTCGCCAGCGGCGCAGACCAAGAGCTCGTCTTCGGGGTCGACGTCGACGTTGCCGAAGATGGCGGCGTTTCCGGTCGGGACGCTCACGGCCCCCAAGGCGACATGGGCTTTGTCGAAGGAATCCAGCGTGCCCGCTTGCAGGTCGAGGAAGGCGAGCATGCGGGTGATCCCGGTGCCAGCGGGAAGCGGAGCGTCGTAGACCTCGAGGTGGTTTTGGCTGCGGCCACTGAGAGAGGCCCAAGGGGGTGGGGTGCTCGATTGGGTCATGGTCGCGAGCAGGCCATCGTCGCTGTAGACGAAGAACTCGTCGAGGCCGTCGCCATCGAGGTCTCCGACGAATGGCTTGCCGCCAGAGGGGCCAAATTGGAAGGGGGCGACGCCATCGCAGTTGCCGAGCTCGCAGCGCGACCAGTCCAGGAGGTCGTTGAAGGTGCGAGTGACCAGGACGGCGCCGTCGACTCCTGGGGTGGACCAGGTAGCCATCATGTGGAGGTCGGTGGGGGTGCCGAACGCAAAGGAGCGTTGCCATCCGCTTCGATAGGGATACCAGACCTTGTCGGGGGGCTCTGGGCAGACGACAGTGACGGAGACGTCACCTTCAGCGTAGCGGGTCTGGAGGAGGGCGCCGGAACATGCTGGTGCTCCGAGGCACTCCCATTGGTCGGTGAACCCAGCGAGGAGTGAGCAGTTGGCGTCGGAGAAGGTGAGAGCGGTGTCCGCGTCGCTGTCGAGTTCTAGGTCGACCAGGGTGTCGACTGCGATCGCCTCGGTGTCGACTGTATCTTCGAGGTCGAGGTCGGCGTCTTGGAGGTCGGCAGAGGTGTCGGCCTGGTGCAGGTCGACCGCCACGGGGGTGTGTTCGAAGCCGACGTTGCAGCCGAAGAGCAGGCCGACCATCGCGATGAGGCTGACTCCAAGCGAGTACGAGGATTTTGGCGAAGTCATCACCTGGGGGATCTCCTAGCCGGTCACGAAGCGCTCGGGAGGGAGTCTAGCGCCAGCCGGCCTCTTGGGGCAAAGAACATGCGCGCTCGTCGAACCACAACGAGGGGGGCTGCGTATGGGGAGTCTCGCGGTCATCGGGTGGCCGCATTTCCTAGAAGATGGAGGGGGTGTGCCTGAGTTGCCTGAAGTCGAATCGGTTCGCCGTTTGCTGGTGGGGGCTGTGTTGAATCGGCCGATCCTCGAGGTGCACTGCGGTGCTCAGCAACTGCGGAGGGCACTGGACCCCGACCGCCTGCGCACCGAGCTGGTCGGCGCTCGCTTTGCTGCTGTCGACCGGGAAGCGAAGTACCTCCTCATGCGCCTGGAGGGCCGCGATGGGGCGGTGTTGGTGCATTTGGGCATGACGGGCCGCCTGCTGGTCGTCGAGCGGGAGCGGCCCACCCAACCTCACACTCACATCGTAGTGGGCTTAGAAGGAGGGGTGGACCTGCGCTACGTGGATGTTCGTCGGTTTGGCTTCTTTTGCTGGAGCGACACGCCGGCGGCGGAGCCATCGCTGCTGAAGTTGGGGCTGGACCCGCTCGCCGACGGATTCGAAGACCGTTTTGTGCTTCAGGCTCGCAGCCGAGGGGTCTCCATCAAATCGCTGCTGATGGACCAGGGAGTGATCGGCGGGGTGGGGAACATCTATGCGAGCGAGGCGTTGTGGAGGTCCAGAGTGGATCCGCGGCGCAGGGCAGGGCAGCTCTCGGCGCGTCGGCTGAAGAGCCTCGCCGAGGCTGTTCGCGCCGTGTTACTGGCAGCGATCGAGGGGGGCGGCAGCACGATCAAAGACTTCGTTCTGCCCGATGGTGACAGCGGTGGATTCGTGAAGCTGCTCAAGGTGTATGGGCACGCGGGCGAGCCCTGCGTTCGTTGTGGGGAGCTTCTCAGGAAGATTCGGCAGGCTGGAAGGTCGACGTTCTATTGTTCAAAGTGCCAGCGCTGAGGATGAGTGAGATGCAAAGGCGTCGTCCGGGAACAAAATGCGCATTTGGGCGAAGTCAGAGGTGGGAGGGCAAGGAGGTCGATGCAGGCGATGCCCATCATCGTCGAAGCAGACCGACGCTGCCATCACGCCCCTGGCGATGCTCAAATGGGCAGGTTGTTTCCTGACGACGCCAAAGGGTGGAGTCGGCAGTTGACGGTCGCGATGAAGACAGGCTATAACGCGTCGATTTCTCAGTTCCCGGGCTTTTGGAGTGGGACCTTGGGTCGCTCTCATCGTTTCCGACGCCTCGAGGTGGTGGAGCGAGACCCCTGCTGTGGCGCTTCATTGCGGGGGCTTGCTCACCCAACAAGAGGTAGAACATTTTTGCAGTGGTTGAATAAAGCTCCTCGGGCGCGCTCTAAGAGTTCGCTGCCGAAAGATAGGCGACGAGTGGCATCGCGGTCGGTCGGGGCCCAGGTTTCGAGAAGACCATTTCATTGATTCGGCGTCAGAGCACGCCGCCTGAGTTTCGCAACTTTATCAGGAGTCAGGACATGAAAATCCGTAGAACAATCTCCCTCACGCTCGCGGCCGCGATGGTGCTCTCCCTGTTGGGTTCGAACGCCATGGCCGATGATGGACAAGGCGCTCTCGCCTTTGTCCCCGAGAACACGATGATGGTCGCCGTCATTGACATCGATGGTCTGAAGAAGACCACGGTGTTCCAGGACTTCATGACCGCAGTGATGGCGGAGAAGGAAGCCAAAGACGGTCTGAAGATGCTGAAGGACTCGACGGGATTCGATCCTGAGAAGGACATCTCGACGATCCTCATCGCCGTACCGCCGGATGTGGAGAAGAGCGAGAACTTCTTGTTCGTGGCCAAGGCTACTGTCGACGAGGCCAAGCTGATTGCCTACGCGAAGTCCGAAGGCGCGAAGCTGACCGAGCAGACTCACGAGAAGGTGAAGTACTACGAGATCGACGGCGAGGGCGGGATGGCTTTCGTGGATGGCTACATTTTGGTGGCTCCGAAGGCTGCGATGAAAGCCGCGATCGAGACCTACAAGGGCAAGGGCACCGCGCTCAAGAAGAACAAGGACTTCAGCGCGTTGGTGAAGACGGTCGACACCAGCGCGAACATCTGGGTTGCCGCGACGTTGCCTGCTGAGATCCGCAAGGAGATGGCAAAAGAGAACCCCATGGCCGGCGACATCGAGAAGGTCCACGCCTCCCTCGACTTCGTCTCCGGGCTCAAGCTTCGCCTCTCTCTCCTGACGGCCAGCGCCGACACCGCCAAGCAGCTCGTCGAGCTGGCCAACGCCGGCATCCAAGGTGCCGGCTCTGATCCGTCCGTGAAGGCCATGGGCTTTGAGCCGGTCATCAAGGGCATGAAGATCGCAGCGAACGGCAACGACATCGAGGTTTCCCTCGACATCAACGAGACCGATCTCGCCGCGATCAAGCAGACCATCCAGAACATGATTCAGGGCGGAATGCGATAGCTGACTCACAGTTTCGATTGGCGAGTTGGCTCGTTTGGAGCCGGCTCAGTGCTGGTCGGTGGGTGAGATCCGATCGACGAAACGCAGGTCCCGAGGACCTGCGTTTCGTCGTTTTCGTGGCCGGCCGCAGCTTGCCGCCGTGCTCAGGATCATGTACTGGGCCCGTCGAGTGAAAAGAATCTCAGGACCACGCTCCGCCCTTTGGCCGCGAACGTCGCGCAAGAGACATCCAGCAAGCGCAAAGGAACCAGATGAGCTCCATTGGAATCGCCCTCAATTTGGCTGGCGCGCTCGGTGTCTTCCTCCTCGGCATGAGACTCATGTCCGAGGGGCTCCAGAAGGTCGCTGGCTCGAAGCTGAAGACCTTGATTCGAGCCATCACCGCCAACCGCTTCACCGGGGTGCTGACTGGGTTCGCCGTGACGTCGATCATCCAGTCGAGCTCTGCGACCACGGTGATGGTCGTCAGCTTCGTGAGCGCCGGGCTGCTGACGCTGACGCAGGCGATCGGCGTCATCATGGGCGCGAACATTGGCACGACGGTCACGGGCTGGCTGGTGGCACTGTTGGGCTTCAAGGTGAACATCGCGGCGTTTGCCTTGCCAGCGATTGGCATAGGCTTCGCGGCAGGGTTTGCGAAGCGTCCGAATCTCAAACACAGCGGTGAGGTCTTGTTAGGGTTCGGGCTGCTGTTTCTGGGCCTCGGACTCCTCAAAGACGCGGTCCCGGCGGTGACGGACCCCGCGCAGCTTTATTGGGTCAAAGACCTCACATCGCACGGGTTCCTGTCGATCGTCATCTTCGTGGTGTTCGGCACCGCACTAACGGTCGTGCTTCAGTCGAGCTCGGCGACGATGACGTTGACGTTGACGTTCGCGGCTCTAGGCTGGCTTCCCTATGAGATGGCTGCGGCAATGGTGCTCGGCGAGAACATAGGGACGACGGCGACGGCCAACCTCGCCGCCATCGGGGCGCCGGTCGCCGCGAAGCGAGCGGCCCGCGCCCACTTCATCTTCAATGTCTTCGGAGCGACGTGGGCGTTGGCGCTGTTGTCTCTGGTGATGCTCCCCATCGTCAATCTTCTCGTGCCAGGCGATCCCGTCATCGACTTCGCCGCCCTTCAAGGCAACGAGGAGGGGCTGTTGGCGGCTCGAGCCACCGTGACCACGCACTTGGCGGCGTTCCACACCTTGTTCAACCTGACGAACACCTTGTTGCTCCTGCCTTTCGTGCATCAACTCGTGGCGGTGGTGACGCGCTGGGTGCCGGAACCGAAGGTCAAGCAGAGGACGCGCGCGCTCTATCTGACGACCGCGCTGCTCAACACGCCAGAGCTGGCGCTGCTCCAGACCCGCAAAGAGATGCACCACATGACCGAGGTGGTGCGCCAGATGTTCGCGGACTCCATAACCATCCTCAAGAATCCCAACGAGAGCCTCGGAACGCTGGTCGAGGACACCCTCGAACGTGAGGACATCTGCGACGACCTCGAGGTTGAGATCACCAACCATCTGAGTCTGACCGCACAGGCCTCGACGACCTCCGCGGTGGCGAAGAAGATCGCCGAGATGGTCCAGAACACGCACCGGCTCGAACGCATCGGCGATCACTGCGCCGTGCTCGTTCGCATCGCGCGCCGCCTGCACCAGGATCCGGACACCGTCTTGCGAGAAAACGAGATCGGGAACATCACCAAGATCGGCGGTCTCGTAGATAAGGCCCTCGACAACCTCGGGCGCTACTTGGCCGGAGAAAAAGGCGTCGCCGCGCAGGCTGAAGCTCTAGAAGACGAGATCGACAACATGCGTCGGACCATGCGCGAGGAAGAGATCACTCGCCTCCAAGCGCGCGAGGGCGAGGACATGATCACCGGCCTCGCCTTCCTCGACCTGCTGACGCACCTCGAGGAGATCGGCGACCGGGCGGTCGGCATCATTCGGGAAGCACAAAAAGCCCGGATGGCCTGAGTCTTCCCGGCTTACACGGGCCTTAGAGGGAGAGCTTCTTGAAGACGCGCTCGGGGATCGCCTTGATGATCCCCATGATGCCCCACCAGAACTGCGGGTAGTAGAGCGTGTCGGCCCCACGCCGTTGGGCGTTGACGATGGCTTGAGCTGTCGCTTCTGGCGAGGCGATTGGGAGCTTGGTCTCGATGCCGAAGGTCATGCGGGTGTCGACGAACCCCAGTTTGACGGTCGTAACGGTGACGTTGGCTTTGTGCAGACGGTTGCGCAGGCCTTGCAAGTAGAGAGCGAAGGCGCCCTTGGCACTGCCGTAGAAGTAGTTGCTGGCGCGGCCCCGGTCCCCTGCGACGGAGGCGATGCCGATGAGCGCACCCCTTTTGCGGTGCTCGAAGCGGCTGGCCAGCGCTTCGCAAAGCGAGACGGCGCCTGTGTAGTTGATGTCGATCACCCGCTTGGCGGCAGCGAAATCTCCCTCCGACTCCCCCTGGTCCCCCATGGCACCAAAGGCCACCACGGCGACGCTGAGCTCGCCCAGCTGGGACTCAACGCTGTCGACGAAATCGAGGTGGGTGTCGAAGGCGGTGGCGTCGAAGGCAGCGGACTTCGCGATGGTGTCGAAGCGAATGGCGATGTCCGACGCGATGCGTTCGGCCTCCGCCGCGTCACGAGCCGCGATGAACAAGGAGTGACCGAGCTTTGCGTATTGCTCGGCGACGGCTCGCGCGATGGAGGAGGTGGCGCCTAGGATCAGGACAGACATGGTAAGAGCTCCTATCGTGCCAGTCCGAAAAAAACCCACCTGCGGCGTCGCCTTCCTCCCTCGCTCCTCGGCGTACCGGTGTACGCCTGCGTCGCTCGGTCGTCGGCTCCTTGCACCTTGGGCATTTCCGAACGGGCACTCAATAGATGTCCTTTGGAAGAATGCGTGTTTCGCTGAGTTCGGCGGAAAATGCGACCGAACACTGAATTTCAAGATGGACTCTAGTTAATCGACCAAACCCAATCGTTTGCCCAGCTCGGATTTGAAGACGCCGTTTGGATCCCAGCGATCCCGCACCGCTCTCCAGCGCTCCCATTCCGGGTACATGATCCGGAAGTGCTGTCGGCTGAGGCGCGCGTCCTTGCCCAAATAGACTCGCCCGCCGGCCTCGACGACCAAGGCGTCGAGGGTGTCGAGGAGCGCGAAGAGCGCCGGGCCGTAGTTCGGAAAATCCAAGGCGAGGGTGACACCAGGGATCGGGAACGAGAGTCCGCCGTGCTGCTGGTCCCCGAACTCCTTGATCACCGCGAGGAAGGAGGCCATCCCGGTGTCCGAGACGCGTCGCAGGACCTCGCGCATGACGCGATGTTCGGGGTCGTGAGGGACGGCGATCTGATATTGGAGGAACCCACGCGAGCCATAGGCGTAGTTCCAGTTGTCAACGGCGTCCAAAGGGAAGAAGAAGCCGTGTAGGTCGGCGATCGACCGGTGAGTGCCCGCCGGGTGGATGCGGAAATAGGCCTCGTTGAAGGCCTTGATGGTGAGCTTGTTGAGCAGGAGGTTCGACTCGAACGGCCGCCCGTCGGCGAAGCTCTTCACGAGATCGAGGACACCGGTCAGCGGACTCTTCTCGAGGGTGGCGTCGGCGGCCGCGTGCCGGCCGCGCATGAACACGCCACGTCCCATTTTGAGACCTCGCTTGGCGCAGTCGATCCAAGAGACGGTGTGGGTGAAGTCGGCGCTGGCCGCGCTGACCTCGAAGAACTCGTCGAGGTGGTTGACGCGGACGGTCTCCATGTCGATGTGCGGGCTGTGGACGGGGGTGAGGCGAATCTCCATGCTCAGGACCAAGCCCGTCAGCCCCAATCCGCCGACCGTCGCCCAGAACAGCTCGGGCTCGTGGTCCTTGTCGCAGAAGACGATCTCGCCGGAAGCGGTGAGCAGCTCGACTCGCCGCACATGGTCGCCCCAGCAGCCGTCGACGTGATGGTTCTTGCCGTGGATGTTGTTGGCGAGCGCACCGCCGACCGTGACGAACTGAGTGCCAGGCACGACGGGCGGAAAGAAGCCACGAGGCAGGAAGACCTTGATGATCTCGGCCAGGCCTACGCCCGCTTCGCAGCGCAGCCAGCCCGATTCTGGGTCGAAGGCCAGCATACGGTCGAGGCGCTCGGTGAGGATGGCCTTCCCGTGGCGTAAGAGGCCGACGTCGCCGTAGCTTCTCCCGAGCCCAAAGGCTAGGACCGAGTCGGCGCCGCGGTCGGCGAGGGCTTGGCGCAGCTCGGAGGGGCTCTGTGGACGAGCGCAAAGCATCTCGACGACGGGATATCGGCCCCATCCGGCGAGCTTTTTGTTGACCCAGTTCGTGCTCATGAACGTCCTCAATATCTGATGCTGGCTGCGCGCTGCGGTCTTGGTGGTCCGCATCGGCGGCCGCTGCGAGAGAACACTGTTGGTTGCCTCAGCGGAGGTGCGGCTCAGGAGGGCGGCCTTTGCGAGGAGCTTTTCTGGAAACCGAGCAGGACGGCGGATTCAAGCAGAGATGCCCCCCTGAGTCCAGCCAGTTCGGCCGACCGAGACGCTCAGGGCAGGTTCAAAGCTCCGAGGATCATCTCGTAAACCGTCGCTTCAGCGCCCCGGAAGGCGATGACTTTGTAGTCGAAGGCGACCATGAGGGCGTCGAAGGGCGCGTCGACTGGCAGGTCGACGGTCGTCGAGGCCGCGCCCGCGGTCAAGACGAACTCGAGGCCGACCTCGTTGAGCACGATGGTGCGCAGGGAGTCGAGTACCGCCATCGTGGTCGAGGGATGTCTGAGGGGGACCTCTGCGGTTTGGGTGAGCGTTGGGGTCCCGCCACCTTGGCTCGGGAATCCGGTACGGGCGAAGGCGAAGACACGGTCGCCCGACGACGTGAGCAAGGCGTCCGGGATGGCCTGGGCGTTGAGCATGGTGCGCAGCATGTCGAAGCCGGCGGGGGGGGTAACCTCAAGCAACGTGAAGCCTGGCGTTAGTTCGAAGAGGTGCAGGTCCTGTCCGCCCGCTAATACCCATGGCTCCGCCACCTCCCGACCGAAGAGAGCCGTGATGGGATAGGGGAGCGTCTGCTCGTGGGCCACGCAGAAGTCCAAGCCACCACCAACGGGGTTGCACTCCATGTTCGCAGGCCCAGGGGAGGGCTCGAAGATCACGTAGACGAGGCGGTGTACGTTGGTGGTGTTGCGCGCAGCGACTACGAAAATGGCCTCATAGGGGTCCGAATACCAGCGCTCCACCACATCAAGAACGAACGGTTCCTGCGCTCTGAGGAGCTCGGTAAACGTGCCGTCGCCCTCATCCCTCAAGAAGAGCATGTTCTCGCGGTCCCAGACCACCGCGATGATGTTGCCCGACGCCGCCACGTGAATGGTGTTGGCCATCGTGGTCAACGTGCCCACCTCAGTGCTCGAGACGACGGTGACTTGTTCGTTCTGGAGGTAGAGTTGATAGAGCCGGAGCAGCCAGGCGGAGTCGAGGGTGAGGACTCGCAGGCGGTTGGAATCGCGCTCGAGGAGGGTACGGACCACCTTGCCTTCGAGGCCCGTCAGGGGTGACGTCGCGAGCTCGCGAAGGCCGCTCTCGCAGCCGTTGGTCGGGGTCGTGGCCAAGTCACCATCGAAGTCGACGAGGCCATCGGCGCACACGGCTTCGCAACGTCCACGCTCGCCCGGGACGTCGACGGTGCAGACTTGGGCCACGCCGAATACCTCGCAGCCAAAACCCGGGTCACAGGTCCCACAGTGCTCGGCCGTGTCGAGGAGGTCGCAGCCGTTCGTGGGGTCGTTGTCGCAATCCAAGGCGTCTAGGACACAGAGGCAACCGACCTCGGGGTCCGTGCAGGCCATGTTCGCGGGGCAGCTGCTGGGGCAGGTCGGCGGCAGTTCTGCGGGGACGTCTGCAGGGACGTCTGCGGGGACGTCTTCGGTGTCCGTTTGGTCGCTGGTCAGGTCGCTGGCCGTCAGGTCGCGGTTCGACGTGTCCAAGTCGGAGCTGGCGTCGCCGTCGCTCGTCGAGGTGTCTTGGCTGGTCGAGGTGTCTGTGTTCGCGCTCGTGTCGGACTTCGAGATGGGATCGGTGCCGCCAGAGCAGCCCAGGACAGAAAGCGCGACGAGAACGAGCAGAGCGAAGAGAGTCTTCATCTTATTGATCTCGAGAACAGAGCGGCCAAGCCCCCTGCGGGGGCTTGGCCGCTGCGTGAGGCATTAGAACGCGTTGAACTCTGGACCATACACCCGGACGTCGCCCGCGTCGAACACCACGAACGCGGGGGGGCTGGGGGGGTGAGGCCGGCCACGAGTTGGTTCGGCCTCACCCCGGCCCTGCGGGCCGGCCCTCTCCCTGGCGGGCCCTGGCGGGAGAGGGGAGTGGTCCCGTTCTGGGTGACGAGGCAAACCAAGCTTCGGCCGGGCGGGACCCCTTGAAGCGATGAGCTCGGCTCCCTAGAACGCATTGAGCTCCAGCGCATACACCCGCACCTCGCTGCCCGCGAACACCACCACGCGACCGCCGGACACGACGACGCCCTGAGCGGCGTCGAGTCCAGGAAGCACCTCCGACGTGGGCGTCGTGGGGTCGAGCCTCACAACGCATCGAACTCAATTTGAGGCGGTTCGGCGGCCCCTGGTTCGTCTTCCTCTTCGGAGTAGGCGCAGCGGAAGCCAACGAAGATCTCAACATCATCATCAGACACTGCACTGAACGCCGCGCACCGAAGGTTAGAAGACCGACTATAGGCCCCACCGCCTTTTGTGATTCTGAACCCATGATATTCTGAGGATGTCCATTCGCCAACGTTCCCAGCCATGTCCTTGACACCATAAGGTGAGCGATCAAGTGGCACCGAGCCGACTGGCGCTGTGCCGCCATCCAGGGTCGCCCAATCTCCGCATCCTCCTCGATACGGAGTGTAGGCATGCTCGCAGGTCGGCGCTTCCTCCCCCCATGGGAAAGTCTCACCTTCGGTGCCTCGGGCGGCCTTCTCCCACTCGTCTGCATTGGGAAGACGTTTCCCTCGCCACCGGCAGTATGCACTTGCCTCGCGCCAGTCCACACAGTTCACAGGGTGCGTGGAAAGTGCGCGTATGTATGTGTTTTCTTTGCAGACGCCGGATGCGTTTGGTGGCGTGCAAATGCCCGCTTCAATGCATTGTTGGTAGTCTTGCACCGTCACCTCGCTGGTGTCGATCCAAAACGCCTCGAGGTCGACTTCGCGTCGAGGAGATTCGCGTTCGAAGTCCTGAGTGTCGCAAGTGTAGATCGCAGAATCGGACTCGGCTCGGCAGAGTTCAACAGCATGATCGAGATCTTCCGATGTGCTGCCAAGAACCGCCATCCCTGCTGGCACCTCGATCATCTCGCTTGTCCTCAACTCTGGGGTGGGCGTGGCATCTTCAAAGTAGGGTTCTACGGGTTCGAGGTCGGGCCCAAGGGAATCGGCGAACGCCTGATTGCGTGTGTATTGTGGGGGAGTTTCCCGCGGAAATTCTGGGCGCGGTTGACAGGCCAGGGATGCGACCATCAGAAGGCGATAACCGTTCTCATCGCACAGCCACTATCGAGGCTTGACGATAGGGGATCCTTCGCGCCTCAAGCGCCCGACGCGGATCTGCTCTTGCTGTTTGAGTGCGGTCGAGATCTTCTCGGAACTTCTCAATCTCCCCATGCACCACCCCCGGCGGCGCTTCGTAGCCTCTCCCCTCAACGAGAACCCTATCCTCAGGAATGCCGCAGTTGACCAAAATGGCCTTGACCACCTCAGCACGTTCGCGACTGATGGACTCGCGTGCTGCATCGTCACCCAAGTCGTCGGAGTAGCCTGAAACCTTGATGACACTCCACCCGTCATTGCACATCAGCGCGTTGCGAGCGAACGCCGCGGGGGTGTCCCCATAGGATTTCATGACATCGTGTGATCCTGGCTCATGGAACATCACTGGCGTAGGCACGAAAATGTTCGGATCGTCGGCCTGCTGGTTGCGGGTCTGCACCTCATCCGAAAGCGCATCAAACGTCGTGCTGCCGCCTGTATTCGCCCGTTCGAGGGCGACCTTGAGCTCGGCTACAGCCTGACCGGCCAGCGGGTACTCGTGTCTCTGCTCGAGAATCGTGCGGAACGCACCATCCGCGTCGACCCAACCGGGCAGCTGCTTGAGCCATTCGTACTTGTCCTGACTGTCGCCGAGCTTGTGGATGCTCTTGCTGTGCGCAAGGGTTTGCTTGGTCTGGTCTGAGTCCGGCGCCCACATGCCCTCGGGCTTGACCTCCTTCGGTTGAGCACAGCGATCTTCAGACATCGTCTGTACTTTTGTACCCTCGGCCTGACGCGTAGCAGTGGCCCCAGCGACCCCTCCTTGA
>Ga0210044_10001042_pt1 | contig 42195 bp, 28 predicted proteins | sample CryGey13umfilter_2_FD_183959 | JGI IMG/M metagenome (GOLD analysis project Ga0210044, IMG submission 183959) | Groundwater microbial communities from aquifer in Utah, USA - Crystal Geyser 4/9/14 3 um filter (SPAdes) (version 2) | ecosystem: Environmental > Aquatic > Deep subsurface >... | reverse complement strand
TGATAGACCCCGAATCAGCATTGAACGACCGACGGATCAACCTAAAGCATCGACGGATCAACCTCGAACACAGGCAGGATCCACCTCAAACACATACGGATCAGCCTCAAACATCGACGGATCAACATCAAACGCCGACCGGATCAACCTCAAACACCGACCGGATCAACATCAGACAACGACGACGGATCAGCCCAGTGCGTCGAACGAGCGCCTTGCGCCATCGATGGACTCAACCCAGTGCGTCGAACGAGCGCCTTGCGCCATCGATGGACTTGCCGGCGAGTCCTACGGCCCGGTTGGCACTCGCCCGGCGCGACCTCGACCACTCGCCGCAAGAGCGCATCCAAATCCAGGCGCCCTGGTGGCCTTGCTACTGGGAGCTCGTCAACAAGCGTTTGGCCTCCGATGTCGGATGAGCAACACAACTGTGTTGACTCGCACGGATCGGTAAACGAAGCTGGCCGGCGTTCTGCAGCGACCAAGGATCTTTGAGTGAGGGCACGATGGTGAGCGTAGAAGCTCTCGGAACGGCGGCGATCGAATGGCTCGAGACGCCTGACGATACCCCCAAGGTCGACAAACCGGTCAAGCGCGAAGGCCGCGACATCCGTGTGAGCCGCGTCGTCGAGTGTCCACATTGCCAGTGGCTCGAGTCGGAGCTGAGTTCGGCTTGCTTCCGCTGTGGCGGAGAGCTGCGAACCGATATTCGGGATGACCCGACGCTCAGGCGTCTCGGAATTTCGATGGATGGGGTGCTGGTCTCGGTGGGGGCGACGAAGGAGCTGCCGCTCAAAGTCAGTCCGAAACTCGACGCAGGGGCCTACCTGCTCCGGCTCGAGGCCGAGCGACTGCGGCTGATTCAGGGTTTTGACGATCTGCTGAGCCTGGAGGTTGTCGAGGTCGATCAGTACGAGTACCAACTGGAGGCGTGCCGCCGGGCCTTGGCACACATGCGCGGACGCGCCTTGTTGGCCGATGAGGTCGGCCTGGGGAAGACCATCGAGGCCGGGCTGGTCATGAAAGAGTTGTTGGTTCGCCGGATGGTGAGCCAGGTCCTGGTGCTGACTCCAGCGAGCTTGGTCTATCAATGGCGAGAGGAGCTCGAGACCAAGTTCAAGGAGCAATTCCTGGTGGTTACGACCGCCGCTCAGTGGGATGACGTGCCCGACGAGGGGGCGCGGGTCATTCTCAGCATCGACCGCGCCAAAGGGGATTTTCACAGCGCCCAGATCCTGGACCGCCCCTGGGATCTCTTGATCATCGACGAAGCTCATCGGCTCAAGAACCGCTCAACGAGAGCATACAAGTTCGTAAAGCAGATCGAGCGCCGCTACATGCTGATGCTCACGGCGACCCCGGTCCACAACGATCTGACCGAGCTGTACAGCCTGATCGACCTGCTCAAGCCGGGGCAGCTGGGGACTTTGCGCTCGTTCAAGGAGCGCTTCGTCAAGAGCGGGGATCCCCGTTCGCCCGAGAACGCTCCGGCCCTCAAGCAGCTCCTGGGCGCGGTGATGATCCGCAACCGTCGAACGGAGGTCGACATCCGCTTTCCGCAGCGACGTGCGGCCGTGCTGCACCTCGAGCTGCCGCAGCTCGAGCGTGCGCTTTACGACGACCTGAGCCAGTTCATTCGCAGCACCTTGCGCTCAGAGGCCGAGAGCGAAAAGCAGCGCCATCTGACTTTGGGTTTGATGACGCTGCAGCGAGAGGTCTGCTCGAGTCCGGCGGCGATCCTCGAGACGTTGAACAAGATGAAGGCGGATCCCGAGTATTCTCCGGCGTTGCGTCAGAAGTTCGACGACCTGGCCGTACAGGCCGACGCCATCGGCTACTCGGCCAAGGTGGACTCCGTCTTGGAGGTGCTCGAGCACCACCCAGGAAAGTTCTTGGTTTTCACCGAGTTCAAGGCCACCTTGCTCGACCTCCTCAAGGCGCTCGAGGAGAGTGGGATCTCGGCGGTAGGATTCCACGGCGGATTGAGCGGTCCGGAGAAGGAACGGGTCGTCAAAGCCTTCAAGGACGACGTGCGGGTGATGGTCAGCACGGAGTCTGGTGGGGAGGGGCGCAACCTCCAGTTCTGTCACCAGGTGATCAACTACGATCTGCCTTGGAACCCCATGCGAGTGGAGCAGCGGATTGGCCGTGTGCACCGCCTTGGCCAGCTCAACGACGTGCTGGTCTTCAACTTCAGCACCAAGGACACACTCGAGGCCTACTTGCTGGACCTTCTGATCCGCAAGATCCGGATGTTCGAGCTGGTGGTGGGCGAGCTCGACCTAATCCTCGGAGAGTCCGACAAACCGGGCGAGGTTGCTGGCTCGTTCTACGACATGGTCAAGAATGCCTGGAGCTCAGCCGAAGACGAGTTCGACCTGCAGATCTCAATGGACGAGATCGGCGAGCGCTTCTCCAAGTCGCGTGCCCGCTATCTCGACACGCGGCTGCTCAACGAAGAAGTCTTCAACGTCCTAGAATCTTACGAAGATCTTTCATGACAGAGAAAACACCAGCGAAAGGACGGGGCTCTGCGAGCCGCGCCGAAGCGGTTGCCGACTATTGCGAGCGCTTCTTTGGCCACTTTGGCGCCGCCCCGGCCGCCAGCCATGTCGAAGACCTGCGGGCGCGCACCTTACGCGTGGCGCCGGTCGGAGACCTGCAAGAATTCTTGGGCGAAAAGACGCTCGACATCGTCTTCCACGCCTCGTTGGAGGGCGATCTGGTCACGCCTGGCAGTCGACTCTTCGACCGCATGCTCGACTGGTTGCGCGAGCTGGGCCGCTGCTCCTGGGTGCCATTGGCCGCGCGGGAGCTGCCCTCGCGATTGCCGGTCGGTTTCGGGCCCCTCGCCCCGTACCAGGGGGTCGCAAGCCTGAAGCGGGGCACTCAACATGACCTGGAGCTGGTCGTGCAGGCCGTCTTCGTTGGCGAGGAGCGTCACGAAGACCTCGTCGTCGTCACTCTCAGCGAGGCCGGCGAGGCCCACACCGTGGAGTCCTCGGTGGTCGCCGAGGTGCTCGCCGCTGGAAAGGTCGAGCCCCACTCCGAGCTGGCCCATCCGAGCCAAAAGAAGCTCAAGCAACAGCTCGACGACGCCCTGGAGTGGCTCACGCAGTGGGCAAAAGAGCAGGCCGCGCCTCGAGAAGAGGAGATGTTGGAGCGCCTCTCCACCGAAGTCCAGCGGCTCACCAACTACTACGGCGAGCTCATCGCCCAGAACGAGATGAACGAGGACCTCCGCGAGCAGCTGGCGCACGACCTCGACCTGCGGGTGTCGGAGGAGGTCAGCAGCCACCGCATGGCGGTGGAGGTGAACGTGGTTTGCTTCGCGGTCATCGCTCGTCCGGTGCTCGACTTCGACTACGAGTTCGAGGTTCTGGGGAAGACGATCCCGATGTCTTGGCGAGTCGACTGCAGCGATGGATTGATCACGTCTCCCGTCTGCCCGACGTGCGCTGAGCCCGCGAAGACGGCTGCGGTCTGCAGTGGGGGTGAGGAGTTGCACCTGGCTTGCGAGTCTTGTTTTGGAGTCTGCGCCGTGTGCCAAGCTCATCGCTGCTCGGACCATGGCTTGGTGAGCTGTCACATTGGTGGTGAGCTCTTGTGTTCGAGTTGTGCCCCCCGTTGTGAGGGCTGCGGCTCGCCCACGCGCAAGAGCCGGCTCAAGCAGCAGGATGGAACCTGGCTCTGCACGGTTTGCCGCGAGTAGGGCTGAGACAGAACTCTAGGAGGTCTTGTGGAGCGGGAAGGGGTCATCAAGTTCGAGCTCGAGCACAGCGACGACCCGAAGGTCATGGAGCGACATCGGGAGTGCGCGGCGGCGATCATCTCGTGGCGCGACATTTTGGTGCGTCTCTCGCTGGTCGGCCAATCGGCGGAGCGCTACGGGGGCTTGGGGTTTGGCAACGTGTCGGCACGGGTGGCGCCGTTCGCTGGTGGGCGAGGGCAGCGGGCGTTCCTGATCACGGGGACGCAGACGGGCGGTCATGTCTGTATGTCGAGCCAAGAGGTGACGCTGGTGTCTCAGACCCGGGCGCGTGAGGGCTGGGTGAAGAGCCAAGGACCGGTCAAGCCATCGAGCGAGTCGACGACCCATGCGGCGGTTTACGACTTGTCTCCGGCGATTCGCTGGGTCTTTCATGTCCACAGCCCGCTGTTGTGGGCCTGGTCGGAGAAGCACTCGGCGTCGTTTCCGCGCAGCGCCGCCGACGCGAGCTACGGCTCGCCGCAGATGGCCGACGAGATCGACCGATTGTGGCGCGAGACGACGTTCCCGGAGTCTCGCATCATGGCGATGGGTGGCCACGAAGACGGCGTCATCGCCTTTGGCCGCTCGCCGATGGAGGCCGCGCAACCGGTGTTGACGGCGCTCTCCGTGGCCAACATCGCGCGCTGCTTGAACACCGGCGCGCTCTGTTTGTAGGGTGCACCCGCTCAGTAGATCTGGTTTTCGGGGTCGATCTCGTAGCTGAGCGTGAAGATGTCGAGATCGAAGGCCCACGAGTGGCGCAAGGCGCTGATGAAGTTCTCGAAGAACTCCTTGACGTCTGGGGTCCAGTCTTCTCGGGGCTTCATGGGGGAGTGAATCAAGTTCTCGAAGCCGTCCTCGTCGAGGACGTCGATGTCTTTGCCCTTCTTGTTGAGGACGTCGACCTTATCGTGCTTGGTGCCGCCGGTCCCTTTGGAGCCGATGATCAGGTAGTTGATGTTATGGGAGACGGAGTTCTGGGTCTCGATTCCGACCTCGAGCAGGAGCCGCTCGGCGTCGTGGCGAGAGTAGTTGGAGAGCCGGCCGGCGATGGCGGCGGTCTTGGGGACCTTGAACGAGTCGCCGCCGAAGGCGACCCGGAGCAAGGTCTCAACCTGATTAACGTCGAGGAAACCCCAGCGGATTCTCGAGCTGGAGGATTTCAGCTTGGCGATCGGCGAGTCCACGAAGTCGTTGCGCCACGCCTCGTGCTGCATATGGGCGAAGATCTCGGTGAGGAAGTTGGGGTCTGGGGTATCGCAGACCACCTTGAAGCGTCGTTGCCCGATGTCCTTGAGCAAGCTGGCGATGGCCACGGCGTCGTTGAGGGTGTCGATGCGTTTGGGTGGGTCCATGATCAGGCGCTCGACGCTCGGACTCCAGTTCTCCATCATGTCGTCTGGGATTCCGAGGTTCGTCTGCGTGTGGGACGCGAGTCGCAGGAAGCGTTCGACGAGCGTGAGGTCTCGGCTGCCGATCATGTTGATGACTTCTTCGAGATACCCAGTGTGAACATCGATAGCGAAATGAGGCATGCAGAAGTCTCCTACTGAGGGGCACGGCGGCGCCAATGACCATCGCGCGCAGGGACGAGCGGGCTCGCTTGGAGCCAGCTCGGTTCCGAGTAGCGCGCGAAATCCGCTCGAAGGTCACGGCCCAGGGCTTTCTTTGCGGCCAACCGCTCGGACTCGAGAGGGCCACCACTAGCACAAAGACGCTCCGAATTCACCCGTGACCGCTGAGAGAGAACGAGGCGCGCCGAATCAGCCCAGAGCCATCTCACAGAGGGCGAGGAGATCGTCGGCGCGCCCTTTCGGACCGATGGTGAAGGCGTTGAGGGAGAACCCAGCCGAACCTCTGCCGGCGCCGCCCACGAAGAGCTGACATCCATCGGCCAAGCCATCGGCATGGACCTCGATGCGCAGGTCTGGGGCGGTGTGGGCGGCGAACGGCGCGCGGACCTCGAGGATCCGCACGACCAGCTGCGAGCCTGGGACGCGCACGACGGCTCCTGCTTCCTCGAAGGGCTGCACCGAGAGCTGTTGGAGCTCGCCGAGGCGAGAGATGTGCAGGACCGAAGGTGAGGTCTGGCGCCGTTTTTTGAGCTGCGGTGGGGGGATGTTGTTGCGCGCTTCCTGCGCGTAACCTTTCGGGTTTGCACGACTCTCCGCCATCCCTGGCTGCGAGTTCTTGCCCTCGAGGCGCCCCAGCATCTCGGCGATCCGGGTCCCGACGGTGGCGGCCGAGGAGTAGCGGGTGGTGTGGAAGGGGCCGGCGAAGGTCTGTCCTCGTTTCATCTTGGTGATCGGCACGATGGACTGGCCGCCGTGGTCCTGCAGGGGCCGGACAAGAAGTCGCAGCTCTGGTTCTGAGGCGTGGGCGATGCCAGCGAGGACCAGGTTTGCGGCCTCGACCAGGCGAGGCACGCTCGAGAGTTCGCCGGAGTAGAGCCACTCGGGAAAGTCGTCGGGGGCGAAGGGCGGCTGCGCGACCTTGGGAAGTATGGCTCGTGGCGCGGTTTCGGTGCTGGGGACGAGCGCTTGAATGAGGCCCCTGAGGCCTACTGGGGCTGAGGCCGCCGTGCGCTGCACGCCGAGGTCTTTGGAGCGAACCCAAGCGCGCAGCTCAGCGTCCTGAAAGCAGCGGGTCGCCCCCCAAATGGTGTCGATCTCGGCGTCGTCGAGCTCGAAGAGCTGCAGTCGTGCGGGGCCGTCGAGCCACCAACGGACGCGGCCGCCACTGGCAAACCCTCTAAGTTCGAGCCACCCGGCCTTGGAGGCGGAGTCTGTCCCGAGCTTGAGCGTCGCCGGACCGCAATGGGAGACTTGGTGGGTTCCCGTGGCGTCGGCGGCCGTAACGGGGTCGCTCCAGTTGCCGTCGGCCGCAAAGAGCTCCTGCGCCAAAGCGCTGACGTGCTCCAAGAGCCCATCGCGCTCGGGTCTCAGGAGGAGGGTGTAGGTCAAGGTCTGCATGGCCCCCTCAGTGCTTATTGCCGTGGTCTGCTCCAGACTTGGCGCGGTGGAGCTCTCGGGCCTGTCGGGAGAGCTGAGCGGGGACGTTCTTGTTTCGCTGCAGCGCGGAGAGGTCGTGTGGGCGAAGCTGTTTGAGGAAGCCGATGGCCTCGTGGAAAGGGGTCTTGGGATTGTTCACGAGGGAGACCAGGACTGGATAGTAGCGCGTCCAGTCGCGTTTTTTGGCGATGAACTCGACCACGGCGTTTGGCATCGAGCGGTTTCCCGCGAGCTTAGTCGCCTCACCGGGGGTGATTTTCGGGCTTTGGATGGCCGCCATATGCACGACTCTGCGGGCGTCGCGCACGAGGATGTTGCGGTCTTCGGCGTTGCCGAGGATGGCGAGTCGGATCTTCTGCGCCGGGTTCATGTTCTGGATGGTCATCCAGCGGCCTACACGCTTCTTCTCGTCTTCGGTCTCGGGTTCCTCACCCTCGAGGAGGGCCTCGATTCGTTCGTCGAGTTCTTTGTCCTCGGCCACGGACTCATGAAGGATGTTGGCAAACAGTCGGTCGTCGATCGCCTGTTTTCCGGCAGCGTAGTCTTCGTCCTTGATGGCCTCTTCGAGCCCGGGCAGTCCTTCGAGCGCGATGTTGTTGCGCTTGGCGAGGTCGAGGATCTTGTCGACCGTGGACATCCGGGTGTTCGGGTTGAGGTAGAGCGCCTCGATGATGATGGGAGAGCGCATCAAGCGGACGTGGAAGTTGGCGATCATCTCGGCGACCCGCTCGTTGGTCTTGGAGGCGATGAAGGCGATGGTCTGGTCGTCGACGGCCTGATTGAGGCTGAGGGTCTCCATCAGCCCGTGGTCCAGCACAAAGGTCTGGCCGAGGAGATCGAGGACTCGCGCGTCGAGCGCCAAGGAGACCACGCCACTGACGAGGTCTGCGGGCATGTCTTTGAGGCTCTGCGCGGCGGCCTCTCGGATGCCTTTCTCTGGATCCAGGGTCAGCTGATAGAGGACAGGGATCATCTCGTTGGGCGAGAGGGGCGCCATCATTTTGGCGCCCATCATGCGCAGGGGAGGCGGGGAGGCAGGATCGACATGCTTTCTGGCCGCGTCAGAGAACTGGCTGAGCTCGAGGCGGGTGTGATTCATGGGTTGTGTCATATCAACTCTCCGGATCTCATCAAAAAGAGATGGCAATCGAAGAAAAGCCCACCCTCGCCACGACCGCGAGGGGCTGTTGTTCGACTCGAACCCCGTCGTTTTGCGGCCGGCCTTCGGCGGCGTGTTCGTCTCGCAAGGCGCAACACAGTGGGAACCTCATTGGACAAACGAAGGGCCAGCAGTATCCGTCAGCCGCGGCTTCCTCGCAACCTTTTGGAATCTATTGCATCGCTCTTAGGCACGCCAGCTGGCTCGCTTCGAGCCAGCTGGCGTGTTGAGCGTGAACTTCAATCGCGAATTCACTTCACGACGCTTCTTTCGAGTCGGGGCGGTCGAGGTGCTCACGGCTGCTTCGCGCCCAAGGGTCCGAATCTGGCTCCCTGAGGCCAATTGAGGCAGACTCCGAGACCCCGGCCGAGTCGCACTTTCTGAGCGCGAGAGAAGGAACAGAGATGGGCAGCATCCTTGTGTTCAACACCACCGCGCAAGAGACGAGAGTCGCCCTCGTCGAGCAAGGAGTGATCACCGAGTTCTATGTGGAGAGGAGTCGCGACCGCTCGTCGGTCGGCAACGTCTACAAAGGTCGGGTGCTGCGCGTATTGCCCGGCATGCAGGCTGCTTTCGTGGACATCGGGCTGGAGCGCGCCGCCTTTCTCTATGTGGCGGATGTCTACAACCAGCACGAAGCCTACCTGTTCGACGGAGCGCCCGAAGGTGAGGATGAGATCGCCAATATCCCGCAGTCGCGAGGGCGCACGCGACCCACTGGCCCCATCGAACAGAGGTTGATCGAGGGTCAGGAGATCCTCGTGCAGGTCTCGAAAGAACCCATCGGAGCCAAGGGCGCCAGGGTCACCAGTCATGTCACGCTACCTGGGCGCTATCTGGTGCACATGCCGACCTTCGATCACATCGGTGTGAGCCGAAGGATCCTCGAAGAGAGTGAGCGCGATCGGCTCAAGGACGTGGTCGCGAAGCATCGGCAGCCCGGCACTGGCTTCATCGTTCGGACCGCCAGCGAGAGCATTCCAGAGCCTCAGCTGGAACGGGATCTCGACTACCTCAGCAACCTGTGGCGAGAAATCATCAAGGGATTCGACGCTCAGCCAGCGCCGGCCTTGCTCTACGAAGACTTGGACCTGGCCTTGCGAGCGGCCCGGGATCTCTTCACCAACGACGTCGACAAGCTGGTCATCGACGATGAGACCGAGTTTGCGCGCGTGCACAGCTTCGTAGAGAAGTTCATGCCCTCCCTGGTCGAGTCGGTCGTCCTCTACCAGCGGCCGGAACCTATCTTCGACGCCTATGGCATCGAGATCGAGATCGCCCGCTCGCTGGGTCGCAAGGTCTGGCTCAAGAGCGGTGGCCACATCGTCATCGACACCACCGAGGCGCTGACCGCGGTCGACATCAATACCGGCAAGTTCGTCGGTCAGCACACCCTCGAAGACACGATCGTCCAGATCAACCTCGAGGCCGTCAAAGAGATCGTCTACCAACTGCGCTTGCGCAATATCGGCGGGCTGATCATCATCGACTTCATCGACATGGAGAAGATGAGCAACCGAGAGAAGGTCTATGCTGCGCTCGAGGAGCGCCTAAAGACCGACAAAGCGAAGACCAACATCTTAGAGATCAGCGAGTTCGGGTTGGTCGAGATGACCCGCAAGCGCGTCCGTGAGTCCTTGGTTCAGACCCTGTGCGAGCCTTGCTTCTATTGCGAGGGAAGGGGCTACATCAAGAGCAGGGAGTCTGTCGCATACGAGATCTTGCGGGAGATCCGCCGCATGCTGCCGCGCATCGAGGCCGGCGAGATCGAGGTGCTCGCCCACCCTGATGTTGCCCACCTCCTCTATGACGAGGAGCGCGACTCCATCGAGAAGTTCGAACAAGCCACCGCGAAGCGTATCGAGATCAAAGCCCATCCGAGCTTTCACATCGAACAGTTCGAGGTCATGCCAGTGGAGAAGATCGGATGAGCAACCAACGCGCCCACGACCGAGTCATGGTCAATCACGAGTTTGGAAGTATCGACGCCTTCCTGACCGAATACGTCTCGAACATCTCCCGTGGTGGGGTCTTCATCCGATCCAAGTCGCCCCTTGCGGTCGGTACCCGAGTCCAGCTTCGCTTCACGGTCATCGTCGAGGACGTGGAGACCATCGAAGGGGAAGGAGAGGTCGTCCGACTCGAGCGGGGTCCCAATCCCGGCATGGGGGTCGCCTTCACCCGTCTGACCGAACGCAGCCAAACGTTGATCGACGCGCTGCTCGAGCACACCCCTGACGGTGAGTTGGTCTTGGTGCTTCCTGAGTCCGACCGCAAGTCGGACGACGAGGAGTGAGCTCCTCGTTGGTCAGAGGAGCAGCCGGTACTCGACCATCACCTCCGTTCGAGGTCCGAGACCTGAGCGGACTTTGCGGAGCACCACCCCGGTGCCGGGCACGAAGAGCCGCTCTTCGTGTCCTTCTCCGATGCTGCCGCCGATGACAATCGCGTCGCTGAAGTCGCCCGCCGGAACGGAGGCATCGGACTGCAGCTCGGGCTTGACTTCGTAGCGGTCGTGCTCCCCGCTGCGCCCTGCGACGCCCCAGCTGGCCCCAGGGACGAGTGGGAAGACAAAGACCGGCGTCTGCTGCGACATGTAGCCCAAGAGATAGGCGATGTCATCGATGTTTTGGATGCAGTCGCGGGTACACGGAAAGATGCGCCGGGTCGTGACGAGCTGGCGGAAGGTCTCTGTGGTGATCTCACCGTCCTGGACTTCCTTGGCGAACGTCGCGATGAGGAAGCCATCACGGCGAGCGATGTCCGTCACTTTGATGGTTATGGTGGGGTTCTCGACGCGGGCCGGGACGTCGACTGGAGTGGGGTTAGCGTCGGGAACTGCCGCTCCACTGAGCGTCGCTGCGGTGGGGGTCTTGTCGGGCGCGGGTGCGGGCGCCTCCTCGGCGTCCTCCTTGGCGGGATCGATGGGCCTGCGCCCGCCGACGTATTCGACGCGGTACTTCCAAAAATTCCCGACCTCGAGTGGGAAGGGGTAATGCTGACTGGTGAGCAGCTCCGGTTTGAGGTGCATTCCGGACTCGAGGTAGGTGCGCAGCGTCGGATCGACCTCGAGTGCTTGCGCCACCTTCCAGCCATTCTTGGTCTTGACGATCTTGGGGACGCGCAGCGTGAAGATCTTCTTGCTGTCGCGCAGCTCGAGCCTCAGCTCGTTGCCCCAGTGCTGGACGACGTCGTCCTTGCCGGGCTTCCCCACCTTGCCGGCGATGTCGCGCCCTTTGCCGACCTTGAACTCGACGACGCGGAGCCTCGACGTGAGCCCGCCTACGGGCTCCTCGCTGGGCTCGCTGGGTAGAAAGAGCGACCACACCGACTCCGACGTCGCGAGCAGCTCGCTGGCCATCTCTTGTGAGCGATCGGCGCTGGTGCGCACCAGGGCGACCAACTCCGGTCCGGTGACAAAGCTCTCCTCGAAGAGCTCCCGGTCGTGCTCGACGAGCCCTTGAAAGACGGCCAGACCAAGGTCTTCCGGGACCGTGAAGCGAGGCATCAGCGCGACGACGTCGTTCGAGACATCCTCTTCGGGGTTGGCCTCGGTGTACACCAAGGGTCTGAGCGGCTGGGGCTGGTCACTCAGCTCTCGCTCACAACCCACCGTACAGCTCCCGAGGAGCGCGGCGAGAAGCAAGGAGCTGGTGAACGATTGAGGCATCGGCATACGAGGGTCGAGTTGGAGCGGTCGAGAGGGTGAAAGGGCGGTCTTGTGGCTTGATCGGAGGGTGTGCGGTGCGCCTCGCTGCGTGTGTATCGACAAAGCGGCGACTCAAGTCCGCAGAGTGCCGGATCTAATCGACAGAGTGCCGGATCTAATCGACAGAGTGCCGGATCTAATCGACAGAGTGCCGGATCTAATCGACAGAGTGCCGGATCTAATCGACAGAGTGCCGGATCTAATCGACAGAGTGCCGGATCTATCGACAGAGTGCCGGATCTAATCGACAGAGTGCCGGATCTAATCGACGGACCGGCCGAAGGGGGTTGTTCGACTGACCCATCAAATAGAAAGAGCGGTTTTGGCGGTTGATAGACCGATGGGAGGCGGTCGCTGGAGTGCTCTCGCCCTCGAGAATAGCGAGCGACTCCTGAGCCCCCCGGGGTGTGCCCCACGCACAAGACCCAAGTCAACCCCTCTTGTCGGCTTCAGTAGGGCTCGCGTTCGCGTTTGAGGTCTCTGGACATGAGGTCGGTGACGGCTTCGACTGCGGATTTGTCGTGGTAAAGGACCTCGTAGACCTGGTCGGTGATGGGCGTCTCGCAGTTGAGTTTCTTGGCCAGGTCATGGGCGCTCTTGGCGGTCTTGACGCCCTCGGCGACCATTTTCATTTCGGCGAGGATGTCGGCGAGCTTCATGCCGGTGCCGAGCTTGTACCCGACGGTACGGTTACGGGAGAGGGCGCCGTAGCAGGTGAGGACGAGGTCGCCCATGCCGGAGAGGCCGGAGAGGGTGAGTGGATTGGCGCCGCGGCGCACGGCGAGGCGGCTGATCTCGGCCAGCCCGCGAGTGACCATACCGGCCCGCGAGTTCGTGCCCAGGCCCATGCCGTCGGCGGCTCCGGCGGCGATGGCGATGACGTTCTTGAGGGCACCGCCGAACTCGACGCCGACGACGTCGATGCTGGTGTAGACGCGGAAGAAATCGGCGCTGATGATCTCTTGCACGTTGCGAGCGAGCTTTTCAGAGTGGGCGGCGACGACGACGGCGGTGGGCAGCCGGGCGGCGACCTCTTTGGCGAAGGAGGGGCCGCCGAGGTAGGCGATGTAGGGATGGCAGTGGACCGGGAGCACGTCTTCGATGACCTCGCTCATGGTCATGAGCGAGTCGTTCTCGATGCCCTTGGTGGCGCTCAGGATGGGCACTCCGAAGGGGATGTACTGGGCGGCGGCGCCCATGACCTTGCGCAGCGTGTGGCTGGGCACGACGGAGATGATCAGGCTCGCGTCGGCGCAGGCCTGGGCGAGCTCGTTGGTGGCCGAGAGCGTCTCTGGGAGCTTGGCGCCTGGTAGATAGGTCTTGTTCTCATGGTACTCGTTGATTTCCGCGGCCCTGTTCGGACTGTGGCACCAGATCGTGGTCTTGTGCCCCTGATCCGCCACGAGCTTGGCCAGCGCCGTTCCCCACGAGCCGCCTCCGATCACGCCAATCTTCATGATGTTCTCCCAAATTCACTGTTCGCTCATGGTCCGCCCAGCGAGCAGGGGGGCTCGCCAACGCGGCCAATCGCGTGGTTTTTCTGGTTCTGGCGAGGGGCGCCCTGGTCGCGAGTGCTGCCAACCTACGCCTGTGGTTTGCTGCCCGCAACGGCATGAAGGTGGGGAAACATTCCGACGTTCCGCCCTGGAGTCTTTTGCAGGCCGTCCCGCGCGGAGCCCCTCGCGTCCAAGTGCGAGACCGCATGTCTCTCGAGACTTCTCGGCAAATTGAGCGGGGCGGCCGAGTTTCTTGGGAGCAAGCCGCCCGACGTGGCGGTCCGACTCGACCTCCACTACTCTACTCTAGCCACGATGTGCGCGGGTTTTGCGTAAGAAGTCGCGGATTCGCGCGTCAGAGTGACTCTGAATGGCTTCGGGGCACGCGGGAGGAAAGGATGCGGGTCATGAATGGGCTGGGAGTAAGGATGTTGCTGGGCTTTTTGGGCGCGATGATGGTGGCTTGCGGCCCGCCGCCCGCGGTCCACAATCCAGTCCCCGAGTCAAAACTCCTCATGGACATCGAGCTCATCGTCAAACAGGGCGAAGACGTCCACTCGATGTCGCCGGTGGAGCTTTTCAAGCTGGCCTCGCAGCAGCTCAAGGCACAGGAGTACGCGCAGTGCGCACGCAACTTCGACCTGCTGTGGCAGAACCTGGAGGGGACCGAGTATTTCGTGCCCAGCCTCTACAACGCCGGCCTCTGTCGCGAGCGGCTCGAGCTCTGGTCCGACGCGGCCGAGCGCTACCTGCATCTGATCAAGGTGGACGATGGGACGCGCGACGGCTTGGACGCTCGCTTTCGCTTGGCGGAGTGCGACGCCAACCTGAGCAACTGGAGCCGCGTCGAGGAGAACATGACCGCCACCTTGGCGCGCGAGGACACGCGCCACATGGACCGCACCGAGGGGCGCTATCGGTTGGGGATGGCGCAGGTCGCGTTGCGCAAGCTCACTGAGGCCGATGAGGCGTTCAAGACGGCCATCAAGGAGAATCGCGTGGCCGGCACCTCCAAACTCCCTGACAAGAATTACTTCGTGGCCGGCGCGGCATACGGCCGTGCGCTGGTCTACCACCTGATGTTCTCCGACGTGAAGTTCCGACTCCCCGAAGAGAAGATGCAAGAGGACATGACCACCAAGAAGGAACTGGCCCAGCAGGCTTACAGCTATTATATCGCGACCATACGGCACAAGAACCAGTACTGGAGCATCCTCTCGGGCTATATGGTGGGCAAGATCTTCGAAGACTTCTACTACGACATCTTGGCCTCCGAGATCCCGCGCGATTTGACCGACGACGAGGTCAAGTCCTACTTCTACGCGCTGCGGGAGGACCTGCGTCCGCTGCTCGAGCGGGCGTTGGAGTCGTACGAGAAGACCTCGGCGGTGAGCACCCAGATCGGGCTCGACAACCCCTGGGTCCGGCGCACGGAGGAGCGCATGAATCGGCTCCGCACCTATCTGAACGACCCCACCCTCTTCGACGCCGAGGAGACCGCCATCATCGAGTGGAACCAGAAGTTGGCGGAGCTCGATGCCCTGCGCTCCACCGATCCAGAGCACGTGGAGCTGCTGGTGCCGCTGCCTGCGCCCGATCTGCCCGTGGCCAAGCCGGCAGTACCCGAATAATAGCGCTGCTGACGCGTCCTGAGTGTTTCTGCCGAGCGTGTTGCTGCTGGCCGTGTTCACTCTGGATTCGTCGGCGGATTTGCCTCACCCTATGGAGGTTCACTTCTCCTTGGCGTCGAGGTCGAAATGTCGAATCGCTGGGTCGTCTTGGCCTTGGTCTTGGCGTTCTCGTTCATGGTTGGGTGTGGTGACACCACGGTCAGTGGCCACAGGAAAGCCAGCGAGACCGCTGGCGACGCGTTCGGCGACACGGGGGGCCAGGACCGCGAGGACCTGACTCCGCCAGACGTCGTGAGCCTCACGTGTGGCGACGGTCAGCTTGATCCGGGCGAAGAGTGCGACAACGGTCCCGCCAACTCGGACACCGAGGTGGGGGCGTGCCGAACGAGCTGTCAGCGAGCAAGGTGCGGAGACAAGGTCGTCGACCTCGGCGAGGAGTGTGACGATGGCTCTCTCAATGTGGACGGTATCCCGGATGCGTGCCGGCCGAATTGCAGAAGGGCTCGTTGCGGCGATGCCACAGTGGACACCGGCGAGCAGTGTGACGACGGCCCGAACAACTCGAACCTCACGCGCGACGCCTGCCGCATGGACTGCACCAATGCGCGCTGTGGCGACGGCCTGATCGACAGCAACGAGGACTGCGAAGGCACGCTGATGGCCAACGCGACCTGCGAATCCGTCGGGATGACGGCGGGGCTTTTGAGCTGCCAGCCTGACTGTTCTTTCAACAAGAGTCTGTGCACAGGTTGTGGCAATGGGACGGCAGAGGGCATCGGTCCGGCAGATCCAGGCTACGAGGAGTGCGACGGCACCGATCTGCGCCAGCAGGGCTGCGAGGCGCTCTCTTACGCTTGGGGAACGCTGCGCTGTCAGAGCTCCTGCACCTTCGATCGCTCCAGCTGTCACGCCAATCCCGCTGTGTGCGGCAACAGCGTCACCGAGGACACCGAGATCTGCGATGGCACGGACGTCGGCACCTTCACCTGCACCACCCTCGGTGCGGGGTTCAACGGCGGAACTTTGGGCTGCCTCCCCGACTGCACCAACGTCGACATCAGCAGCTGCTTCACCTGCGGAAACGGCGTGCTGGAGCCGGGAGAGGTCTGTGATGACGGCAACCAGGTCGACGACCTGACCTGCGCCGGGGACTGTCAGCGCCTCTGTGTTCCAGGCCTGTCCGCTTGTAATGGTGACACCTCCCTCTACTGCGACTTCGACAATCTAGGGAATCTTTATGTGGCAACCGAGTACTGCGATCCCTTTCAGGGCTCGACCTGTGACGTCGCAGGCCGTTGCGACGGCGTTTGCTCCCTCTCGTCCTTGGGCCACAGCTACATCGGCTGCGACTACTACCCGACCATCACCAACAACGAGCTCCTCACGGCACCAGCCGACTTTGCGGTCACCGTGGCCAACACCGGCCTGGTCACCGCCAACGTCCTGGTCACTCGGGGGGGCGCTACGGTCACGACCACCGTCGTTGCCTCGAACGACATCGCCGTCTTGCGCCTACCCTGGATCTACGAGCTCAAGTCGGCCAGGACTTTGCTCTTGTCTGGAGGAGCCTATCGCGTCCGCTCCGATCAGCCCGTCACCGTCTACCAGTACAACCCTCTCGACTATGTGGCGGGCGGTCAATACACCTACACCAACGACGCCTCACTTCTCCTGCCCACCAACACCTGGGGAACCGACTTTTTCATCTCCGCCGACAACAACTGGATCGGCTACCCAGGGTTCTACGCCATCACCGCTCAGCAGGATGGAACCACCATCGTCACCACCCCGTCTGCGACGGGCTGGGCGACGACTCCAGGGTATGGCATCGGTGGCAACGGCACCGGCAGTGCGGCCTTGAACGCCGGCGACGTGCTGCACGTCGCCGACGCTGGCGGTGACCTGACGGGCACCCGCATCACCTCCAACAAGCCCATCCAAGTCATCGGCGGACACACCTGCACCAACGTTCCTGATGGCATCACGGCCTGCGATCACATGGAGGAATCGATGCCTCCGTTGAGTGCGGTGGGCACTACCTACCTCGTCACCTCGCCGCTGATCAACGCCTCTACCACCAAAGCCATGTTGGTGCGGATCATCGCCACTGAGGCTGGAACGCTGTTGACCTACGATCCTCCGGTCGGTGGAGCTCCCAGCTCGTTGGCCAACGTTGGCGACTGGGTGGAGCTTCCACAGAGCGCGCAGGACTTCCTGCTCACGGCGGACAAGAAGGTGCTGATTGCACAGTACATGCTCGGCCTAGAGGCGGGCGGAGGCACGGGTGACCCGGCCATGACCCTCGCCGTACCCATCCAACAGTACCGCTCCAGCTACCTCTTCCACGCCCCCACGAACTACGAAGCCAACTACGTCAACATCACAGCCCCGACGGGTTCGACGGTGGACCTCGACGGGGTTGCGGTGAGCAACTTCGTCGCCATCGGCAGCTCCGGTTACTCCGTAGCCAAGGTCTTGCTCAACAACATCGGCAACCACTCCGTCACCGGCAACCAAGGCGCGGGCATCGAGGTCTACGGCTACGGCCAGTGGACCTCGTATTGGTATCCGGGTGGCCTGGACCTCAACGATCTCTAAGGCAGACCTGTCGAACCGCAGAATCCAGTCCGGAGTCCGGAGCTGGCTTCTGCAGTCCGTCGGATTCGGCCGCAGCCAGCCAGCAACCGCAGGAGCTCCAGACTCCAGGCTGGCCCAGAACCGAAGCTCGACCGGCCCGTCGGACCTGTCGAACCGCAGAATCCAGTCCGGAGCACAGAGTCGGACCTGTCGAACCGCAGAATCCAGTCCGGAGTTCGTCTAGAGACCCTCTCGCGGCTGAGGCGTCGGCTTGAAGAAGTCACAAGTGCTCGTCGCCAGACACGGCTCGTCGCTCAAGACCCGACCCTTGCTCTGGAAGTACCAGGTGATCTGGTTGACCATGAAGGTGTCGATGTCGAAGGGCTTCTCGGGGGACTGCACCATGAAGCCGTGCTCCCCTTTGGGGAAGATGAAGGGCAAGCGCAGCCCACTCATGCTGCCGTCGGGATTGGTGACGGTGATGCGCAGCGGGTCCGCCGGGCTCGGCGCGTCGTAGCCGTCGGTGTCGTTATCCAGATCGTCGGCGTCGTAGAGCATGACCCCGACGTCCTCGCCGAAGCGCTTGGATTCGGCGATGCCCTCCACGACGTAGTTGTCGATGAGGAGCTCGTCCTGGCTCTTGCCGTAGCGGGGATCGACCTCTTGCCCGATGTAACCCGCCGCTCGGGCGATGGCGATACCGGTGCTGACCGGGACGTTGGAGTCGCCGAGGGTGGCGATCACCAGCGCGCGGCGCTGCATGCTCCGTTCCGGCTCAATGTCGCTGTAGTCGATCGGCCGCTGGAAGAGGGCCGCGTAGTTGGCGGGGTCCGCCGCGTCGACGATGGCTTGGCCGAGACCCAAGAAGCGCCGCAGATCGGGGGACTGACGTTTGAAGCCGAAGCCCTCGGACGGCGCCACCAGGGATGAGCCCTTGCCGAAGAAAGTCCCCTGCCACTTGACGGGCTCTTCGCCCTCGAAGCTCTGAACCACCCGCTTGCGCTCTGCGGTTTCACCGTCAAAGACCTCGATCTCGAAGGGATCTCCCAGCTCCATGTCGAGCGCCATCCGGCCCTCGAAGATGAAGCGCTCGGTGAGCTCAGGGAGCTTGAGCCGGGCGCGCTTCTCGGTCGGGCTCATGGCGTCTGCGGCGACGGCGAGTCGAGCTTGGTGGTTCTCGTCGAGTCGCACGGTGTCGTGCTCGCCGGAGCGCAAGTTGGTGGCGCGGAGCGTGTCGCCAGGAGCCAGCTCGTTGGGTCCGAGGGTGGCGATGTAGAGGCCGCGGTCGTCGTTGACGTCGATGGCCCACCAGAAGAGGTCGGTGTAGCCGGTTTTTTCGGGGTTGGGCTGGGCGACGATGAGCGGCCCGAGGAGGCGCAGCCAGACGGCCTGCACGACGCCGCCTTGGGTGGTTCGCGTCGAGACGTCGAGCAGCCCGCCGCCCCCCGCCACTGGCGCGCCAGCGGTGATCGCCGGCTCGACGGCGAGCGCGATGGTCGCCAAGAACCCCCCCAAGGACTGCCCCCAGGCGTAGTAGTCGTTGTCCCAGCCGCCGATGTCCACTTTCCCATCGCCATCGAAGTCGCCAGCGATGCCAGCGATGCCATCGACATCAAGCAAGACGCTGTCGTCGTCTTTGGTGAGCTTCCACTGCCGGGTGCCGTCGAACGAGCGCAGGATGCGCACCATCATCATCCAGTCGACGACGGACTGGCGCACCACATCTCGGGTGTGGAAGGTGTTGGCCGACCAATAGTCGCCGCCGGCGTCGAGCACGGTGTCGTTGTTGAGATCCCGCGCACGGCCGTGGGTCAGCGAGGTCAGGATCATCTGCAGGTCGTAGGTGTCCATGAGGATGTTGACGAGCGGGTTCTCCGAGATGCTCTTGTCGAGCACCAGCCCGTGGCCTTGCGCATCGAACGCGCAGGTCGCCAACCCAGCCCGCGCGTGAGAGCCGGCGAAGCCGAGCATCTCGAGGCGAGCCGAGGTGTAACCGTGACCGTAGATGACGACGGGGAAGGGGTGGTCTGGGTTCGCGTTGAGCTCCTTGCGCGGCACTGCGCACCACCAGGTCACCCGCTGGGGTGCATGGCGAGTCGCCCCAGTGACCGGGTCGAGGTCCCAGACCTCGTCGTCGTCTTGCGGATTGTCGGCGTTGGCCAGGCCGTCGGTGTCGGTCAGGAAGTACGGGGTGTCGAACGAGCCGGCGACGATGTAGTCGACGTTGAGCATGCCCTCGCGCATGACCGTCTTCGACTCCTCGCTGACCCCGTCGAAGACGGCGCCCAGGGCGAACTCGACGATGTTGGCGACGTCCTCTCCGTAGGCCATGTGGCGCGGGCGCTTGCTCTTGGGACCACGGACCGCGTCGATGTGGGTCATGTCCGGCGGGTAGGCCGCTTCTAGCCAGGCCATAGGCCCATCTCCGTACATTCCGCGGCGGATCATCTCGAGGTCGTGAGTCGTTGACTGTGTGGTGAAGGTCCAGGTGAACGCGACCAACTCCAGCTTTACGCCCAAATCGCCGAGGATCCCCTCGAGAGGAGCCAGCGCCTCGGTCTGCCGAGTGTGGTTGATGTAGCGGAAGGGAGAGCGGATGGGGCTGGCGGGGATCCCGTCGTTGGGCTCCTCGTCGACGCCGACGATGCGTTTGGTCAAGACCACCGCGTAGGTCGTGCGCTCACGCAGCGGCCGCACGGGGCGGACGATGAGCGTGTGGGTCTGGCTTTCGTAGAAGGTCATGAGGTCGTCGACGGTGTTGGTGCCTCCTGGGAACAGGTTGGCGTGGTCGAGGACGCCGTCAAAGTCGGTGTCCTCTTCGGGCTGCAGGATGCCGTCGCCGTTGAGGTCCTCGTTCACGGTCTCGAAGATCAGGTTCGACTCGCCTTTGCGGGTGTCGTTCGGGAAGTAGTTGCTGCGGTTCTCGAGAGCAAACGGGAAGCGACCGCCGCCCACATCGAGAGGGACGTATTCGCCGAAGCCCGGGCTCGTGGGGTCGACGTTGACGACGTAGAGGGCGTCGTCGCCGAGGTCTCGAGTCTGTTGGCGGTTCCACACGTCGGTGGCGTCGATCTCGGCGTCGAAGCGAACCGAGATTTGCGAGAAGGTGCCCCAGCCATCGATCTTGTCGGCAAAGCCGCGAAGCTCGGACTCGAGCTTGGTGGGCGCCATGGTGCTGATGTTGAGCCGCCGTCCTGTGGGGCTGGTGGCGTCGAGGCGAGTCGCCAAATCGTTGGGGAAGGGGATCTCGGGCAGGGGCTCGGCGTCGAGGTCGAAGACCACCTGTGGCCCCTTGGTCTCGAGATTGAGCTCGAGCCCCTCGGGGGAAGTGTTGTCGAGGTGGCAGCCACCGAGCGACAAGGCGGTGAAGAACACGAGTACAGGGAGAAGAATGCGCATTTGAGTTCTCACCAGTACAACCCCATTCGACCAGAGGTGGTGTGAATCGCTTCGGGGCGGTCGCCATGAGGTCCCTGGAAGGCCCCTCCGAACATGAAGATGCCGTATTCGGCGCGGGCCTCGAGCTCGAGGCCGTCGAAGAGCGGGAAGCGGTAACGCAGCATCGTGTCGAGCTCCATGCCGAGAGCGCGCTCATCGGTCTCGACGCCGTAGACGTTGGCCGGAACGCCGCCATTGGCGAAGGTCTCGACGGGGTCCATGAGGGGTGCAGAGGCGCGGGCCCAGAGCCCACCGAGCGCCAACATCATGCCCTCCAAGGGCTCGTAGGTGAGCACCGGATTGACAAAGAACGCGCCGGTGATGGCGCCATTCGTGGGGAGATGGTCGATGCCTTTGGGCGGGTAGGCGCTGCGCTCCGGGTCCGATGCGCGGTCGACGGAGATGGCGCTGGTCTCGGCCAACACGGTGTCGAAGAGCACCAGCCCAGCCTTGAAATCGCGGTCGAAGGTGAAGCGGTACAGGGTGTCGTCGTCCGAGTTGGCGTCGCCGGTCGCCATACCCAGCCGAATCCCGAGCTTGACCTCCGGCTTGGGGAACTCCAACAAGCCCTCTACTGCGTAGCCGAAACCGTTCACGAAGAGCTCGGTGGGGCCGCCCTCCGAGACGGTTCGGTCGGTCCAACCGACGGTCCAGGCCGCCTCGCCCGCGATCGACCCGAGAACCTGCCCTTTCAACTTCGGAATCGTGCCAGCCAACCGCCCGTAGAGGTCGAAGGCCCCCACCGTCAGGTAGGCGCCGTCGGCGTCGTCTTGGCGGCGGAAGACCGAGTAGGTGCCGAGCTCCCACTCGCGATCGCCGCGTTTGGCATCTTTGGCCCTCTCGGGTCGCATGGCGGCCACGAGAATGCCCTGGAAAGCCACGTCTCCATCGACCAGGGAGGCGTTCTCATCCAGGAACACGAGGTCAGCGCCAAGGCCGAGGACGAAGGCGTCCGCCACTGTGTGCGGTTTCGCGTCCAGGGCACGACCAGGTCGGGTGATGAACATCACGCGCTCGACGAGGTCCCCGTTGACGCGATCGTTGAACGCCTGCAGCGGGTTATTGGGGTCTTCGCGGCCGTCGTTCGCCATGATCCCAAGACCCCAGCTGCTGGTCTGGTGGCCGATCCTCAGGAGTCCGGCGCCCGTGTCGAGGTCCACCTCGATGTCCCGAGGCAACACCACATTGGTCCATGGCGTCGAGTCGCCGACCTTGGTCATCCGAGGGTAGGCGTCGCCGCCAGGCCCGGAAACACAGTTCGCGGGCGCATTCGTGAGGCAAGGCTGCGGCGCGAAGTAGGCTCCGGACAGGACACGCACGGCGAGGGTCGCCTTGAGCCATTTGTCGAAGGTGATAGTGCCGCCGAGCTGCGCGATCTGATTGGCGAAGGCGTCGGCGGTCAACGCCTCGCCGTCGGCGCCAATGGGGAAGCCGTCGCGGCTCTCCATCCAAAGGCGGTATTCCCCGTCGACGGTCCACTCGACGCCGCTCTCGTCTGCGCTCACGCTGACTGCTGGAACGGTGTCTGGTGCCGCGCTCTCACTCAGTTGTGGAGCAAGCCCCCCACTCCCCTCTTCGGCCCAAGCCGCTGGAGATGAAAGGCTCGCGCACAAGAGGCTCGCCATGGCAAAGAGCCGCCAACGGTGAGCGCTCGAGTGTCCTGTGAGCCTCGGAGGAAGGCTTGATCGAAGAGAACGTGGCATCAGTGCTGCTCCGCGGGGTTCGCTGAGTGAAGGGAGAATACGGGATCGGGGCCGAGACCGTCGACAAAGGAAATGTCCGGCCTCGTCGACCGGGTCGACTCCCCACCCGACTTTCGCGACGGCTTCTTTCGCGCTGCTGAATCAAACCTGCGCAGAGTGCGGTGTCAACACTCACGCCGCGCGAACTCGTGACGGATGACGCAGCGTGCTGCGAATCTAAAGGACAACTGGCGACCTCCCCGCGCGGCCGCCCGCCAACCCATTGAGATGTCATGGTTTTGAATCGACGCTGCGATGCGGTCTCAGACTGCTGGCGTTCCGGGGTCAGGTTTCGTATCTTGCAGGCCACCTTTCGGGCTGCCCTGCGGCCTCGGGGACAGAGGACGAAATGCAGAGGTGGCAAATGCAGCGGAACAGGGGAACGAGAGCTTGGATGTGGGCGTTGGGCTTGGCGCTCTGCGTTTCATGCGCAGTGTCTTGCTCGGACGACCCAGTGAAGACCGTCGAGCCGGGCCCACCGTTCGACCCCAACGTCAACGCCGCGACCGTCCGACTGGTGCACGTTGCCAGCAGCCTCGGCCCTGTGACCGCGGAGCTCGATCGGCCGTCGAGCGAGCTCGTCGAGCCTGACGGAGGCGGAGACCCTGTCCAGGGGCCACCGACCTTGCAAGCCATGAGCCCGGCCGCCGTTCTCTACACCGGCTACTCTCCGAAGGCCCAGTATGCGCCGACTCCCGAGGCCCGGCTCAACGTAAGCAGCGGCGACACCGTCCTCTTCGAAGAGACCTTGACGCTCGAAGCCAACCGCTCCTACTTGGCCGTTCTGGTCGAGTCCGCAGGCCAGACGGGCGTCGAGCTCCTCGAGGGCTACTCGCCGCCCGTCGACGCCGTCGCCGATGGCCAAGTGCGAGTCTCCGTGTTCCACGCCGCGCAGTCCGTCCCGACATTCGACATGGCCATCCGACGCCTCGACGGCGGCGCCGACCAAGCCCAGTGGGCCGACTTGTCTTTCGGCGTGTCGCACCTGCACCAGCCGCAGGTCGTCTCCCCAGGCGACTACGAGCTCTTGCTGGTCGACTCCAGCGGCGTCTCGCTTGCCGCGGTCGCGCCGAGCTCGTTGCACTTGGAGGCCGACACCAATGTGCAAATGCTCATCGCCGATCCGCCGCAGGCCAACGGATTGCCGCTCATGATCTTCATCGTGGAGTCATTGGCGCAAGAATAGCTGGTTGCGCGCAGCAAGAACGCTCAGGCGGGAATGGTGCAGAAGGTCGAAAATCGGATGTTTGCGGGTAGTGATGCTCAATGCTCACCACAGAGAGCACAGAGAGCACAGAGAGTGAGGCATGAAAGCGTTGGATGAGACCTATAGGCGAAGTCCACACGAAATCCGAGTGCGTCGTGCCAGCAACCTCCGCTCTGTGTTCTCTGTGTTCTCTGTGGTGAGTCTGGGCTCCAAGAAATCACCCGAAGCTTAGAGACTATCCTAGCGTCTATCGGGTTGGAGGGAGGGGGACGATTGCAGCGGTCAGCGGCAAAACAATTCGCAACCTCGGAGCGCAGATGATCCTCGGGACCGCAGGACACATCGATCACGGTAAGACCACGCTCGTCGAGGCGATCACCGGCATCAACCCCGACCGCCTCAAGGAAGAGAAAGAGCGGGGGATCACCATCGAGCTCGGCTTCGCGCACCTCGATCTGGACGGCGAGCGCCTGGGAGTCGTCGATGTGCCCGGCCACGAGCGCTTCGTCAGGCACATGGTGGCCGGCGCGGGTGGCATCGACCTCATCATGATGATCATCGCCGCCGACGAAGGCGTCATGCCGCAGACCCGAGAGCACCTCGAGATCTGCCAGCTCATGGGCGTCACCCAGGGCTTCGTGGTGCTCACCAAAACCGACCTGGTCGAGGAAGAGTGGGTGGCCATGGTCGAGGACGACGTGCGCAGCGAGCTCGAGGGCACGTTCCTCGAGGGCTGCACCGTGGTCCCCTTCTCCGCCATGGTCGAGGGCAGCGCCCAAAACGTCATCGCCGCCCTGCGCACCGAGCTCAAGACGGCGCGCCAGGCACTGCAGAGCTCGTCGAGGTTGAACGTGCCTCGCCTGCCCATCGATCGCGTCTTCACGGTGAAAGGGTTTGGTACCGTCGTCACGGGGACATTGCTTGGCGGACGCTTCGAGGTGGGTGAGGAGGTGGAGCTGATCCCTGGCGGAACGCGCAGCAAAGTGCGCACGCTGCAGGTCCACGGCGAAGAGATGGAGAAGGTCGGCCCTGGCTCACGCACTGCCATCAATCTGGCGGGTGTGGGCCGTGACGAGGTGCGCCGTGGGCAGGTCGTCGCGCCCCCCAACCGCGTCCTCGAGACCCGCTGTTTCGACGCCAGCCTGCAGGTTCTGGAGCACGTCGAAGGGGGCGTCGCCGATCGCGCCTCGGTGCTCCTGCACACTTTGACGCAGCACGTGGTCGCGCGGGTGGTGGTGCTGGCCGACGAGCTGGTCGCCCCTGGCGAGATGGCCTACGTGCAGCTCCGCACCGAAGAGCCGGTGGCGGTGATCTCGGGTGACCACTTCGTCTTGCGCGGCTTCGAAAACGTCCGCGACCACGGCCGCACCCTGGCCGGCGGCCGGGTGCTCGACCCTGACTCGCCGCATTTCCGACAGCGTCATCGCGCGCCGCACTTGGCTCGACTCGAGGCGCTCGACAGCCCAGACGCCTCGGTCGCCGTAGCCAAACGCGTAGAAGAGGCAGGTTTGGCGGGCATCACCCGCGAAGAGATCGCGATCCGCGTGCCCTTCGCCATCCCGACGACGCACAGCGCGTTGGACGGCTTGGGCGGCGCCGGCAGCGTAATGAAGGTGGCCGAGGTGCCGGGGCGGGTGTTCTCACGGGCGGTGCTCGATGACGCGGAACGTCGCCTGGTCGAAGCCTTGGAGGCCTACCATCGCGAGCACCCTGACGAGAACGGCATGCAGAAGGAGCAAGGCCGTGGGGTCCTGAGCCAAGCCAGCCCGAAGCTCTACGACGTGCTCCTCGAGTCGCTGGTCCAGCAGAAGAAGGTGGCCCGAGACGCCGAGCTCATTCGCCTCGAGAGCTTCATCCCGCCCAAAGACGACGCGCTCGACGCGGCGATCGAGGAGGCCTACCGAAAGGCAGGCTGGGCCGGCTTCGCCATCGAGGAGCTAGAGGTCCCGCTGGGCCGCAACCGCACGTTGATTCGGGCGGCCGGCCGAAGGCTCTTGGACCTGCATGTGCTGGTCAAGGTGAAGCCGGACTTTTTCATGTTGCAGAGCGAGCTCGACCGCCTGCGGGGGGTTCTCGACGCGCACTTCAAGGCCGCCGATGAGCTCGCCATTCCCGAGCTGAGGGAGCTCACCGGCTTGAGCCGCAAGCACCTGATCCCGCTCGTCGAGTACCTCGACCGTTTGAGCTGGACGCGGCGCAATGGCGACCTAAGGACACGCGGACCGAGTCTCTGATTGGAGCCAAGCTGCATCCAAGAACGCCGAAGAGGGAGCCATGGGTTCCCTCTTCGACGTTCTTAGGTAGGCCCCCGAACGGAGGCTTCACATGGCCTAGAGAGCCGAAGCGCGCGGCCACTCGTCCACCGCAGCGCCCGCGCAGACCGGCAGGTTGTTGGCGCCCGTCGGGTCGTTGTCCGTGTACATTCGGCACTCGGGGACGCAGTAACCAGGCCCCTGCTCGAGGAAGCCACCAGCGCCGTCGGAGAGCTGCGCTCCAGCGAGCCGGTCGGCCTCGGCGCAGACCTTCTCGTAGAACGCTCCATCGGGGTAGAGATCGATGAACCAACCTGGGAACGCGTCACCACTCTCGGTCCAGGTGTTTGCGGTGGCATCGAAGTTAGCGGTCGTCCAGTCCAAGAGCGCAGCGTCGCCCTGGCCACGAGCGAAAACCATCCGCGTCTGGGCGCCGTCAGCGGCGAGCTGGGCCCAGAAGCTGTCCGGCCCGAACCCGTCGATCACGGTGGCCTCGAACTCCATGGCGTCGGCGGGGTTCACGTTCAGGGCAGGGTCGGTCGGCGTCAGGGTGAAGACGATGGAACCGGAGTAACCACCGGCCACGAACCAGGGGAAGGTGCCGTCTGGGTTGTCGACGCTGATGTCGTACACATAGACCGCCTCCTCCATGCGGATGGTGCCGTCGCCGTTGTCGCTGAAGACGTAGGTGCCGGTGTCGGTGCAGCGCACGGTTTCGAAGCCAGGGATGGCGCCCATCTCGAACGCGCCGCAGTAGGAGCCCTTGCCGTAGTTGCCGTGAACGAAGGCGAAGAAGCCCTGACGGGTGAGCCAATCGGCGACGCTGGGCTCGCCGGGCAGCATCAGCGCTGGAGCGCGCGGGGCCTCGTCGAAGACCGCGCCCTCACAGACCGGTAGGCCGTTGGCGCCACTTGGATCCGCAGGGGTGTACATACGGCACGTCGGGGGGCAGTAACCGGGACCTTTAGCGAGCGTGCCGCCAGCGCCGTCGTCGATGGTGGCGCCGGCGATGCGGTCGGCGGTGGGGCAGACCGTGCCGTGGAAGGCACCAATGGGATAGCGCTGAACATACCAGCCAGGGAACCCATCGCCCTTGTCGAGCCAAGTGCTCGTGTCGGTGTCGTAGTCGGCGGTGGCCCAGTCGAGCAGCACGCCGTCGTCCTGGCCACGGGTGAGGATCATCCGCTGCGTGCCGCCCGTCGAGCCGAGCCACTCCCAGTAGGGGTCCGGCCCAAATCCTTCGGTCATGACGGCGACGAACTCCATGGCGTCGGCGGGGTCGGTCAGGAGGCTAGGGTCAGTCGGGGTGAGGGTCCAGACCAGGGAGCCGGCGTAGCCGTCATCGACCAAGTAGGGCATCGAGCCGTCGGGGTTGGGCGTGGTGATCTTGTGGGTGTAGAGCGCCTCCTCCATGCGCAAGGTCCCGTCGCTGTTGGCGCTGAACAGGTAGTTGCTGGTGTCGGTACAACGCACGTCCTCGTATCCGGGGATGGCTCCCTTCTCGAAGGCGCCGCAGTAGGTGCCCTTGCCGTAAGAGCCGTGGGCGTACGCGAACTGCCCTTGGGCGACCAACCACTCGGCGACGCTCTGCTCAGTAGAGAGCAGGGCGGCTGCGCGCGGACGCTCGGCGAGCACGGTGGCGTCGCAGACGGGCAGTCCGTTGGCGCCGGTCGGGTCGAGCGCGGTGTACATTCGGCAGGTGGGAGGACAGTAACCGGGGCCGGCCTCGAGGGTGCCGCCAGCACCGTCACTAATGGTGGCGCCATCGGTCAACGTGCTGCAGTGGCGGCTAAGGAACGCGCCGGCCGGGTAGCGTTGGATGAACCAACCGGGGAACAGCGACCCGCGCTCCGTCCACACGTCGGTGTCCGAGTCGTAGTCGGCGCTGGTCCAATCGATGAGTGTATCGTCGGCTGTTCCGCGACCGAGGACCATGCGGCTCTTCATTCCACTCTGTCCCAGGTCGGTGAACCACGGATCGGGGCCGTAGCCAGACTCGATGGTCGCTTCGAACTCCATGGCGTCGGCGGCGTCTACCGCCGGCAAAGCAGTCTCGGTTGGCACGAGCGCGTAGGTGATGGCTCCAGCAAAGCCGTTGTCGACCCACCATGGCGTGTCGGCGGTCGGGTCTTGGGCGCTGATGCGATAGAGGTAGACCAGGTCCTGCAGCTTGAGAACGCCTCCCTCGATGAAGAAGCGGTAGCCACCGCCGTCGGTGCAGCGTACGTCTTCGAAGCCGGGGATCGCGCCCTTCTCCAAGGCGCCGCAGTACGTGCCCTTACCATAGGTTCCGGCGACGTAGCCGAAATGGGACTGTTCTACGAGCCAATCGACCAAGGTCGGGGTGGGAGCGACGTCGGTCTCTGCGAGGGCGTCGGTGTCCACCATGGTGTCTTCGCTGACTTCCTCGGCGACCTCGGCGACCTCGGCGACCTCGGCGACCTCGGCGTCGGCGCTCGTGTCGGGTTCGGTGACCTCGGCGTCGGCGGTGCCGTTCGTGTCCTCGACCGCGTCGACGTCTTGCGTTGCCGTGTGCTTCGTCTCATCGTCGCAGCCACTCAGCGCGAAGATCCCTAGAGCAAGAGCGATGCATAATAAGCAGAGCTTTCGTTTCATTTCTAAATTTACCCACAAGGTTCGAGGAGGTTGTCGGTCCGCGCCTCAACCAAACCCCACCGGTGATATGAATTTGAGCGCACCATTCCATCCCCTGCGCGATGGTGCTTCTCAGTTTTCTGATAATCAGCAGCAACTTTCACAAGTGTAAAGAGCACAGGCATACTCGTAGTGCTTCCTACCGAGAGTCTTCTTACCTTTAGCAACGGTCTGGCTTCCCATACATCAATTGTGAAGACTCCATCCATAGTCATTTTGCCGAGCCACTACTTGGCACTCGGTGGTGAAGTTCAGGCCAACCTCGTCGAGCTCAGGGCTCAGCATGGCGAGTACTAGACTAGAGCGTTGGGACTTGTCGGTAGTCCGCCCGAAGTGGGCGTCGCGGTCCCTTGGTACGGATTGAGGTCCGCGTAAGCCCCAAGCCATACCAGCCCAGGGCAACGCCCTGGGGCCCTGGGGCCCGGCCGCCGCCGTGGGCAATTCGGGACGACGCCCGATCGGCCGATTGCCCGACGCCACCCAGCCCGACACCGCCACCCTGAGCACGATCGCTCGTCCTCGGCGACCAAGAAACCCGGCCGAATACCCGCTGGGTCGCAATCGGACAGGGAGGGCGCAGCACGCTGCGCCCCTATGAGGGGTTCACGCCCCACCGCTGCCCCCATCAATCCTTGAAAATCGCCGCCCGCAACGCCGCCAGATGCCCCCGATCCCGCGTCTGCTGGACCTCCTTGAGGGCCACGGCCGCCTTCGAGTTGACGTCGTCCGAGCGCTCGATGGTGCGCTCGGGGATCTCGGTCAAAAAACGCGAGACCTCCTGCTCGTAGGTCTCGCCGCGGCGCAGGCGCGTCAGGCAGGATGCAGTCTTCAGCAGAGCGAGACGCACTGCTTCGAAGTGGTTTGGGAGTGTTCCTTCCTACTTCCAAACCAATGGACGATGTGTAAGCGGATACAGGCGCTCTACAAGAGCTGGCCGGAGATGAAGCGGGTTGCCAACGACACCGCAAAGCCGTTCATCTTTGAGATTCGGCAAGGGGGCAGCTTCAAGCGACACTAGAAGGCGTCCCCCGAACACGATCTCGCGCTCCCCGGCGACCAAGAACCCAAACCCCCACCCAAACCGCGCCTCAATCCTTGAAAATCGCCGCCCGCAACGCCGCCAGATGCCCCCGATCCCGCGTCTGCTGGACCTCCTTGAGGGCCACGGCGGCTTTGGAGTTGACGTCGTCCGAGCGCTCGATGGTGCGCTCGGGGATCTCGGTCAAAAAACGCGAGACCTCCTGCTCATAGGTCTCGCCGCGGCGCAGGCGCGTCAGGCAGGAGCTCAGGGTCAGGTGGCGCTTGGCGCGGGTCATGCCGACGTAGCAGAGGCGGCGCTCCTCTTCCACGCCGCCGCGCTCTTTGATGGAGCGCGAGTGGGGCAGCAGGCCCTCTTCGCAGCCGACCATGAAGACGGCGGGGAACTCGAGGCCCTTGGCCGAGTGCAGGGTCATCATCGTGACCTTGTTCTGCTCGTCGTCCTCGTCGGTGCTGGGGTCCAGCGTGATGCGCTCGAGGAAGGTCACCAGCGAGCTGCTGTGGGAGCGGTTCTCGAAGCTGGCGATGGCGTTGATGACCTCGAGGACGTTGTCGACGCGCTGCCGCGTGAGCTCGTCTTTGCCGCCCATGGCGCGGATGTGGTCGATGTAGTTGAGGCGCTCGATGAGGTCCTGGGCAATTTTGTGTAGGGGTTGGCCGCCTTGGTGGAACTTGGCGCGAAACTCGGTGATGAGGGCGGTGAATTCTTGCAGCTTCTGGCGCGCCCGGGCCTGGGGGATTTCGAGTTTGTTGGGGGCTTCTTCGAGGGCTTGGAAGAAGGAAATACTCTTGGCGCGGGCGAGCTCGTCGATGTCGGCGATGGTGCCGGGGCCGACGCCGCGGCGAGGGATGTTGACGATGCGGCGCAGGGCCAGCTCGTCGCTGGGGTTCACGCAGACGCGCAGGTAGAAGACGATGTCCTTGACCTCGCGGCGGTCGAAGAACTTGGTGCCGCCGATCATGCGGTAGGGGATGCTGCGCTCGCGCAGGGCCTCTTCGAAGACGCGGCTCTGGGGGTTGATGCGGTAGAGGATGGCGAAGTCTTGGTACTTGAGGTTCAGCTCTGCGCGCATGAGCAGGATGCGGTCGGCCACGAACGCCGCCTCCTCGACCTCGTCCCTACAGTTGAAGTGCCGCAGCTTCTTGCCCACCTCGCCGGCGCTCCAGAGCTTCTTGTCGCGCCGCTTGCGGTTGCCGGCGATGACGGCGTTGGAGGCCTCGAGGATGGTCTGGGTCGAGCGGTAGTTTTGCTCGAGGGCGACGACGCGGGCGCCAGCGAAGTGTTTTTCGAACGAGAGGATGTGGTCGGAGACGGCGCCGCGGAAGGCGTAGATCGACTGGTCGTCGTCGCCGACCACGACGACGTTCTTGCGCTCACCGGCGAGCTGCTGGAGGAGGACGAACTGGGTGTGGTTGGTGTCCTGGTACTCGTCGACCATGAGGTAGAGCCAGGACGCTTGGTAGCGGGCGAGCACCTCGGGGTGCTCAGTGAAGAGCTTGATGGGGAGGCCGATGAGGTCGTCGAAGTCGACGGCGTTGAGGGCCATGAGGGTGGAGGTGTAGCGCTGGAAGATCTTGTCGACGATGAAGCGGTTCGGGTCCAGGCGCATGCCGGGCAGCTTGGAGGGGAGGCCGCCCACGTTCTTGGCCTTCGACAGGGTGCCGAGGACCTTGTCGAGGTCGGCGGCCGCTCCGCCGAGCTTCATCTCTTTGAGGAGGTCCTTGAGGACGGACTTTTGGTCGTTGACGTCGAGGATGGCGAAGGGGTTGCGGTAGCCGAGGTGCTTGATGTCCTTGCGCAGGATCTGGGCGCCGAGCGAGTGGAAGGTGCTCAGGATGCACTGCTTGGCGAGCGGACTGCCGATGAGCTCGGAGACGCGGGTCTGCATCTCGTTGGCGGCCTTGTTGGTGAAGCTGACGGCGACGATCTGCTCGGGGGGCACGCCCTTCGAGACGAGGTAGGCGATGCGCCGCGTGATCACCCGCGTCTTGCCGCTGCCGGCGCCGGCCAACACGAGCATGGGGCCTTCGAGGTGCACTGCGGCCTCGTATTGTGGGGCGTTCAGATCGGACTTTTTCAGGACGTACATGGCGTTGCGTTGGGGGCTCGGCGGTGATTTGGGCTACCGGCGCAGGGAGAGTCGTGCTGTCTCAGGAGACCTGATACGGTGTTCACATGTTAGGTGCAAGATCAACTTCGGGCCTTCGCGAGCGCAGGCAACCCAGCTCGCTCACTTCGAGCGAGCGCCGTGCCGGGAAGCGAGCGAAATCTAACCGAGCGAGCGCAGGGACGCCACTGTGGCTCGCTGCGCTCGTGCTCGTCGCGCTCTTTGCGGCGTGTGACAGCAAGCCCAAGGCGACCCTCGAGGCCGCCCCTGGGCCGGAGCTGCCGCAACCCAAGGTCACCCTCGCCGAGGCGGACACTGGGGAGTGGCGCGACCGGGCGCGCTTCGAGCTGGGAGCCACGCCCACGACGGTGTACCGCTCTTCGGAGCCGGTGGTCGGGACGAGCCGAGACCTCGAGCGCAAAACGGCGCAGTTCGCGCCCGACCTCCAAGTCTCACAATGTCTATCGCGGGCGGCCGAACTCTACGCGTCCTACCACCCTTTCGAACCCAAAGTGTCCCCCCCGAGAGCCTTCGTCGAAGGGACGTTGCAGTGGGCCGGTTGCCCCGACAGCTCCGCGGCGGTTCGGCTCTATTATACGACCGAGGACGACACGAGCGGGCTGCTCGAGCACCTCGAGACCGCACTGACTCAGGACGCGCGCTTCACGCACTACGGAGTGGGCCGAGCCCGTGGAGGCGGCGACCCTTACCGCTGGACCTGGGCCATATTCTTGGTCGTACGAAACTTCGATATGGCGCCATTCCCTCGGCAGGTCGGTTTGGGTGACCAGCAGCGCCTCGAGTTTCGTCTCGGCGAAGGCCTGACCGCGCCCTCGGTGCTGTCGATGGCTCCGGGCGGGTCCATCGACCCCGTCGAGGTGCAAGAAAACGGGGAGACCTGGAGCGCGAACATCCTCTTCGACCAGCCAGGAGTTCACTGGGTCGAGGTCCTGGCGGAGGGGGTCCTGGGGCCCGAGGTCGTCATTCAGCTCCCCGTCTATGTGAACCAAGCCCTGCCCACCGCCTGGGAGGGGTTCGTGCCGCCAGACGAGGACTGGATAGAGGCCGAAGCCGACGCGGAAGCGCTGATGTTGACGTTGGTCAATAGAGACCGAGCGCAATTCGGGCTGCCGGAGCTGCAGCTCGACGAGACGCTCAGGCAGGCGGCCCGGGCGCACAGCGCGGACATGCGGGACCACCAATTCTTCGCCCACATTTCGCCGACTCGGGGCGGGCTCTCCGACCGCCTCAGCCCCTTCGGCTATCAGGCGCGGATTGTGGCCGAGAACATCGCGAGAAACCCACGCATCTACGATGCAGAGTCGGGGTTGATGGAGAGCCTCGGGCACCGAGCGAACATCTTGAGCGCTCGGCTCACCCACCTCGGCATCGGCGCGGTGTTGGGTCGCGGCCCGGCCGGTGAGCGGGCTTGGTTCCTCACTCAAGAGTTCGCGCTGCCCATCGAGCGACCCAGCGACGAGTCACTGCGGCGGCACGTCTCCGACACTTTGATTCGGTCGCGCACAGAGGCGGGGGCTGCCCCGCTCAGGCGGCGCGGCGACCTGGATCGCATCGCCCAGCGGGCGGCTGAGGTGGCGGCCCGCTCGGGGTTCGACGGCGACAAGCTCAACGCTCTGATCAGCGCAGACCTAGAGCGGGAAGGGATCCGCTACCGGCGTTTCAGGATCCAGTATCAACCGGTGCTCGAGCTGGTGGACTTTCTCGTCCCGCCCTTCATCGCAGAGCCCCAGCTCACGGAGCATGGGATTGGGGTCGACGTGCGCTTCGAGGGGGATGTCGAGATGAGCGGGACATTATTGCTCTTTCTCGAGCACTGAATTGCCGAGCAGACGACCGATCTTGACGGTTCAACCGTATGAAATAACGCGCAAAATCGGTCGTGGCAAGCGAGGCAAGAAACCCCAAACGGAGCGTCTCAGGGGGGTGTGCTGCTGGCGATCCAAGCGATCAGCTCTCCGAGGGTCTCGGGTCGCGGAGTCGGGTCGGGGAGCGTTCGCCCGATTTGGGTCTCGACGCAACCCAGCAGCGCGAACATATCGATGGAGTCCAAGTCGAGCTGAGAGAGGCGAGTGCTGGGCGACAAGGCCTCGGGCCACTCGAGCTCCAGCGACTCGGCGGCTTGTTGCAGCATCAGGAGAATGGGGTCAGCACTGAATGAAAGCTTCACGAGGTCCCGACGGTTCGGCTAGAAGAGCGAGGGTACAGACTCAACAGAGAATTGTTTTCAATGATTGAGTGATTCCCTTCGCTTGTGATAGCTTCGAGCGGTCGTCGTGTCCATGCAGTTCGGGGGTCTTGCAAACCGATGCGCGCCGTAATTTTCCTGGTTGGTCTATTCGGGGTGATTTCGTTGTTTGCGGCGAGCTGTGGAGGTCCAGGGCAGGGAGCAGAGCGGGGGGTGGCCTCGTTGACGATCCACTCCGACCCGCCGAATCCCAAGGTCTTTGTGGATGGCGTGTATCTCGGAGAGCTGCAGCGATGGCGTGAATGGACGATCCCAGTGCCCGCGGACGCCAAACGGCTGGAGTTGAGGGCGGAGGGATACTATCCCCACAAGCGCGACCTGCGTCTCCAGGATGGAAGCTCCTATCAGCTGGATGTCTCTTTGGTGTGGCAATACGAGTAAGTGGTTCTCGGCGCAGTCCGCCGGAAACAGAGGAGCGCAATAGATGGGCTCAGCCCACAACATCATCGCGGAGATCAACGCCATCTTCGGTGACACGGAGATCGATGACGTGCTCGTGCTGCCAAGTGGCGACATCTACTTTGGGAGCGATTCGAGCCGCCGTCCTCACAGCCACACCCTGCAGCCCGAGGACGTGCTCGGACTCGCCGACCTCTTCTCGCAGATGTCGGGCGGGGATTACGACGACCATGCGTTTGAGGTGTTGGTCAGCAATGTGCTCTGGAGAGTCGTCCGTCCGCCGGTGAGCTTGGAGGTCATGCTCGTCGGGAAACGCGTCCCCAGGAGACGTCGAACGCTCGGCGAGTTCGTCGAAGACGACTTGATGACCAGCGAGATCGCGCAGGCTTTGGTGCGCAGCGTCCGCTCGTGTCAGAACCTGCTGATCGCCTCGCCAGAGTATCACAACGCGGTCACGGTTCTCGATTCGCTCCTCGTGTTGACCTCTCCTGGCTATCTCTCGTTCTATATCGGCGATTCGCGGCGAGTCGATGCAGAGGACCTCAACACCAGCATCCTCGATCGCACGCTGATCGAGCGGCTGACACCGGTCGGCATGGAGTCTCTCGTCGAGTCCCTGCGCCACGCCCGTTGGATTTTCTCTGAACGCCTCGCTTCGAGCCGCGATCTCTATTGGTGGATGGGCGGCGACTCACACGCCCGAGGACGCGTCGCCGCCTCCGGCGCGGCGACTCCAGAGGTCGCCCTTCGGCAGCTGCGTGACCTGTACCGTGAACTCAACGGCATGGGGGACATCGACCCTCAGAGCGTCGACTATGTGCTCTTCATCGAGCACCTCAGGCCAGGTCGACCCAACGCCATGCAGCTCCTCGAGGTCAGTGAGTACTTGGCCTCGCAGGGCCGCACGAAGCCCCCATCGTCCAGCAGCAGTCCGGGGCTCTCTCATGCGGTGAACGTTCCGAGCCCGAGCCCCGTGAGTCTCCCCAGCTCGAGCCCCGCGAGCAGTCCCAGCTTGAGCCCCGCGAGCAGTCCCAGCTTGAGCCCCGCACATGCGAGCTCCCCAGGCCTCCCGAGCTCCCCCGGCAGGCCCAGCAACAACCTCGCGATGCCCAAGTCGAGGCCGGTTCCGACTCCACGAGAGGAGGAGCGCGCGAGCTCCCCGACCATGGCGACGCAACCTGGCCACGCTCGCCGCGAAGTCGCTCCTGCCGCGCAGACCTCTGTGGTCCGACCGCGGCCCGAGGTCTACAACCCTCTCGCCGACGCCCAGGTCGAGCCGGACGGGAACAACGACTCTCCAAAGATGGGGTTGCTCAGGCCGAGAACGGGTGAGTTCAAGCGAGTCCCGACTCCCGCTCCAGTCATGGATGACGTGGAACCGGACTTCAGCGTGACCCCCGACTTCAGCCTGGACGACGAGCCAGCAAGACCCGTGCGTCCAAGGACACCTGCCCCCGCTGCGACTGCGTCTCGCCCACCCACCCCCTACCCAGACCCCCCGACCGGAGAAGGCGAGGTCATCGATTCCGGATTGAGTCGAGCGGTTTCATCGGCCTTCGACGATTTCAGTGAGGTCTTCGCTCTCGATGACGAGGTTGAGGCCGAGGCAGCCCCCGCCGTGACCAGCTCGTCGGGGATGTTTGGCCCAGGCGATTTCGACGATGTCATGGGTGACCTGGACGATGACGCCCCTACTCACCAGGCCTCACGACCCAGTCAGCCCGCCAGTCGCTACAACGCCGACACCGCAAGAAACGACGCGGCGAGCATCCGCGCGAGCCGCGGCAATCGCCACCAAGCCCCGTCGCCCTCGGGCGAACACCCCATGCGGCGCAGAACCGGCGAGCAAGAAGCCGTCGAGCAACCGGGCTGGGATGCCGACCGTCCCCGTGTCGGTCGCGGAGCCAGAACGCATGCCCGTGGCAGCGTGACCCCAGAACACGACGCCAACGAATTCGGAGCCGTCGGCAAGCCCAGGTCCCGCCCCGGCGATCCGCCGACGACCGACTTGGCCGCTGTGGTCAACAATCCCTTCATGGAAGAAGGGACGCTGGACATCGACGAGCCGTTTGCCGACGAGCCCACCCGACGAGCCGAGTGGTCCGACACAAAAAACCTGCTCAAGGACATCGAGAAGAGCAAGAAGAAGTAGCAACGAGCTCGCTGGTCAAAGCTCGGAGGTCGTGTAATCACTCGGGTTACGCGACCCCCCTTCGGCTCAGAGTTTCCCGACCCTGTGCTCAGAGTTCGCGTTGGCTCAGGAGGTACAGCTCTACCCCTACATCGCTGGGAACGACCACGTAGGGAGGGGCGACGTGGAGCGTATTCGACGTCGCTTCCGAGAGCTGGATTGGTAAGCTGACCAACGTGCTCACCTGGTCGAGCGAGTCCGCCAGGATAACGGAAAGCGTCTGCCCCTCAGCTGCGATTGTCGTCATCACAAAGACTCTGCTGTCGGCGGGAGCTCCAACGCTCTGCGGGGCGATCGCGGTCACATCGGGCGCAAGAAGATCGAGCTGGATGAGCGAAGTCCCCGAAAACTCCGAGGAGTCTCGACGCCAACGAGACAAGAAGACTGGAAAATCGAACAAGACCTCGATGATCTCGGCATCTCCGGCCTGACAAACATCAGCCTCGCACCTCGTGAGGAAGGGGGCCAATATCGAACTCACCTCTTTGGCTTGTGCGGTAGACGAGATAGCCGCGAAGCCGATGTCGTCCGCGAGGAACTGGGTTCCCCTGCCCTCATTCACGAGGTCAACAATGGCTTGCTTCCACACCGCCATCGGTTCCGCAATGGCTCCCAGTGAGGCCTGACGGGATATTACCGCGCTCGCATCTGCAGGATAGGTCAGCTCCAGGAGCAGCGGTATCGAGTTCTCTAGTCGGTAGGCACCGCCTCCGTCGAGAACGACGTTCGTCGCGAAGCCCGAGGCAATGAACGTTCCGTCGCCTCCACTGATGGGGTTGAACTCCCATGGGCTCAGGGAATTCCTGTCCGGGTCCGAGGCCAAGAGCCATTCTACCGAACTATCGGCCGCAAGAACAGAAATACCCGTTGCCTGAACGACGACCGTAAACTCGATCGTACCTTGGGCCAAGGCGAGATCGTCGGGGTCGGCTGATTGGGGGGCTGCCCCAATCGCCACCACCCGATCCCCATCTGGTCGGGCAAATCGAGCCGTCACCCACGGCTGGAAAGTCTTCCAGGGGTCGTCAGCAGCCCACGTGATCTGAGTCGGCAATCCCGTGGTCGAGTTGATGCTGATCACCCCTCCCTGTTCATCGAAGATCAGCGCCCAGATCATCCCGTCGACCGATACCAACTCGAGCCGGACGGTGGCCGTCGGCAGGTTGGCAGGAGTGGTTTCTATGGGCGAGGAGACGATCACCAGTTTGCCGTCAGCCGTTGGGCTCACTCGCACGAACTTGAGGACGAACTGGCTGGCACCATCGACCTCGATGAACGCCACTACCAGGTCTTCTCCGTCTTCGATCAGAGAGACCTCACTGACGGACTGTTGGGGGTTGCCAAGAGTGAGCTCATGAGACAAGAGCCCGGAGCACCACACCCCTTCCCCAGGAACTGAAAAATAGGCCGCGTTTGCCGTGGAAGAACGTGGGCAAGCCCCACACACATCACCGCCCTCGAGAGGCAAATAGACCCGTCCGTCCGCGCAAAGACAGCTCCCCTCAGAGAAGGTCGTCCCTGCGGGACATTGGCAGGCCCCTTCAGCAAAGACTTTCCCCACTTCACAGGCACAGGTGCCATCGGCTCCCAACGGCCCACGGTCGTCCGCACAGAGGCACTGGCGTCCCTCCATCGTCGAGCCCGCTGGGCAGGCGCAGTCTCCGGAACCGCTGGCAATCTGTCCCGCAGGACAGGCCTCGAGGCCCTCGAAGTCCAGACCCAGCGAGCACGACAGCACCGCCCAGGAGCAGAACAGCGAGATCATGAAGAGCCCCACAAAGCGTCTGACGTTCATGGGTAAGCTCGTGGTCATGATACCCTCGATTCCCCTTTGGGGCGCACAACTCCATCCACACAACACATCACACACGTCGATGGCAGTGTAGCGCTTGTGTCGCCCTGTGTCTTCGGGACCACCAACGAAGCACCTCGATGCCCCGCGAGTTCGCTGCACCTGGCTTGGAGGGCGCAATTGTTCTACGCATGCAGTTCCCGATGAGCGAGTCGCGGCTGCCTCTCGACCCACGTCCCAGAAGACTTTGCACCAATGGACTATCAAGCCAAAGCCGCTGAAGCCCTGTCCCTAGTCGCTGCCAAGCACTACCAGCAGGCCGTCCCTGCCCTTCGAAGGCTCCTTCATGAGACCTACGTCACCGACTTCGAGTACGACGACTGGTTGCGCGGGCTCGCCGACAGCCACAAGGCCCTGAAGCAGCCTTTGCCTGCCGGATATGTCTACCTCTACCTGCACTACTTCGACATGGCGCTCGAGTGCTTCAAGAAGGCGCAGAGCCCGCTCGATCTCGCCCTCTGTCACGAGAGCTGTGGGAACTTCGGCGAAGCCGCGACCCTCTACCTGCGCGAACGAAAACCCGTGCGGGCCGCCGTCAACTGCGAGAAGGACCAACGGCCCGAGGACGCGCTCGCCATTTGGGAGGGTCTGCAAAAGTCCTTGGACCCCGACCAAATCCCCTACGCTGCGGCGTTGGTGCGGCTAAACTGGGCCAACTGCCTCAAGCAATGCAACGAGGACCCCACCAAGATCCGCCGCGCGCTCGTCGAAGCCCTCGTGCTGCTCGAGGCCGTCGCCGACGAAAGGGAGCACCAGGGCCTGCTCGAAGAGGCGCTGGACTGCTACCACCTGATGATCCAGATCGCCCAGGAACAACACTCCTTCGAGAATCTCTCCGAGGGTTACATCAACGCCATTCGCATCCTGCAGGAACGTGGACGCCTGCTCACCTCACTCAGGTATTACGCCGGCATCGGCGAGATCGGAATCGCTTGGGGCGAGTCCCACGCCGTCGCGACACTCTACCGCGAAGCGGCCGAAGCCGTGCAGCGGGCAGGAACCCTCTATTCGTCCTACTACATGAAGGCCGCCGCCGATGCGTGGCTCGCCGTCGCACAGCAGAACCTCGAGCTCGGCGTCCCACCCGAGCTCTCAGAAAACGCCCTGCTCGCCGCGCTCGATTGCTTCAACCAAATCGACGATGGGGCAAATGTCGTCCACTGCTACCAACAGCTCAGTCGGCTCGACCTCGAGCCCGAGAAGGTCCAGCGCTACGGCAAACTCGCCGCGCAGGCCGCCACCGAGCGCCGCGACGCCCTGCCTCTCTATCCCCCCAGTGAGATCTTGCGCCGAGCGCCAAAGCTCCCCCCGTTGTGGCGCGAGGACCTCATCGAGTGGGAAGGCAGCGACGACTCGATCGCCCTCCTCACCCAGGTCATCTGGGACCTCAACTACCACGACACCGTAAGGCGAAAGGCCCTCAACTTGGTGCTCTTCTATCTCGACGTCCGAGACAACCAGGGGATGAAGGACAAACGGCTGCTGCTCGAGGTGGCCAAGACTCTCGCTCACATGCGCCCGAAGCTCGCGTTTCGCGGCCTGAAGAACCTCATCACCAACGAAGACGCCGAAGTCCGGGCCGAGGTCGCCCGCTCCGCCGGACACGTCGTGCATCCCAGCGGCCTGGTGCTCATCGAGCAGCTCCTCGAAGATCCCGCAGCCGACGTCAAAACCGCCGCCATCGAGGCGCTCGCCAAGCATGGCTATCCAGAAGCTTTCGATGCGCTCAAGAGAATCCTCGAGTCCCACGACAACCTCGCAGTCAAGCGGCAAGTCCTGGCGACCATGGGCCGCGTCCGGGTCTTCGAAGCCGCCGAGTATCTCTACCGCTACATCGCCCACGGACACGAGCCGGAGCTCAACGCCATCGCGACCCAGAGCCTCGAGTTGCTGGTCTCACCGGACTGGAGACGGATCCTCGCAAACCGAGTGCAGCATGAACCCGAGAGCGCCCGCCCGAACCTGGCGTTCCTCGAGCAGGCCCTCTGATTCTTGTTCGCAGGACCAGCGACGCGAGCCACTCGGTCCTAGCTCGAATGACGCCGCCGACGCGCTCGAGTCCACGCCAAGCCACCCATCAACGCGACGAACAGCATCAGCCCAGCACTGCCCTGGTCGCCACCAGACCCCAAGCGGCAGCCGCAGCCATCGTCCGGTTTGGTCTGGGCAATGTTGCTGATGGCGGTGGCGTCGGAACTGGAAGTCGCATCCGCCCCACCTCCAGTATCCGCCACCGAGGTGTCAGTGGGCGTCGTGGTGGAGGTGTCCACTTGAGTGTTGGTGTCCTGGGAAGTGCTCGTGTCCGCTTGGAAGGTGTCGACAACAGTGTCCTGCACGAAGGTGTCCACGGGCGAGGTGTCGCCAGGGGACGTGTCCGACCCATCGCACGTTGGGTCGCTGCCATCGCAATTGTCGTCGAGACCATTGCCGCAAACCTCGGTCGCACCTGGATGCACCGCCGCGTTGTCGTCGCGGCAATCGTCTCCGCCGATGGTGGTCGCGGCGTATCCATCTTTGTCGAGGTCGCACCCGCCGTAGGCGAACCCTGCGGCGTCGGTCTTCTCCATTTTCGCCTCGGTTCCCGGTCCCCAAGCGCCATCTTCGACAAGAGGCTCATTGGGGTTGTTGCGGTTCCACAACCTTTGGAAGGCCCGCACGCTCTCGACCATCAGATCGGGGGTGCTGGTCTGCACGAATTGGAAGTGGGGGGCGTCGTCGACGCAGATGGGGGCCACCATGTCGTAGCATTCCCAGAACACGTCGCGCGTGCCGTCACCGTTGGTGTCCACCCCGTAGGCCAACAAATCAGAACGCCAGTAGCTGGGGAAGGCAAGGTCCATGGCCTGGCCTCCTTGGTGGAAGCTCGCCCCAGGTCGCGCCGCGGGGAACCCGAGCTTTTGCCCCCAAACCCAGTCGTAGTACTGCATTCCCACGTCGCGATAGCCGCTCGTGATGGTGATCCAGTCGGCCTTGAGGGCAGCGACCGCCTCCGCCGCGGCCACGACCTCAGGTCGCAAAAGGTGAGGGATGTTGCGGTCTGTATAGAGGTGCCCTGCGGTCTGGGAGACCACGAACTCTTGAAGAACGCCAGGTTGAATGCAGTTGACCTCATCGACCAACTGGGCGGACAGCCCATTGATCAGCTCGAGCGGGTAGTCCCCTCCCATGCGCGGCAGGTCCCCGACCAGTATGGCTCGCTCCTGGGTTCTGAGCGGCGGGGCCTGCTCAGAGTCCTCAGCGCATCCGACGAGCAGCAAGAACACAGTGACGAGAAGGACGAGAGGGAGGATTCTTTGTCGGCTCATTTGGTTTGTCGCTCGGTGTTCCTGTCAATCATCGAGGTTCGGAGAAGTTTGCTGTCGGCTCCGTGGTCGGGCAACCCCCCTATGCTAACCACTCCGCGTCTCGTTTCATAGTTGACCTTTGGGAGTGCCCCCGCGATGTGAACAATCTGGGTGTTGACCGAATCGGTGAGGTTCTCCTGCGACTCGACCATCACGCGGCGAGGCGCATGGCGGAGAGTCGCGCAAACCCATAGGGTTGCGAACAAGAGCCGAGCAACACCTCGAGAGGAGTTCGTTTAGTGCCCGCCCCCCAACGAAATATCAGCGCCCTTGGGCAGCTCAAGCTGGGAGCACTCTTCCTCGTGGTGGTCTTCATCTTGGGCACTGCGGGCTTCCACCTTGTCGAGGAGTGGTCCATCTTCGACGCGT
>Ga0210044_10001040_pt1 | contig 42207 bp, 42 predicted proteins | sample CryGey13umfilter_2_FD_183959 | JGI IMG/M metagenome (GOLD analysis project Ga0210044, IMG submission 183959) | Groundwater microbial communities from aquifer in Utah, USA - Crystal Geyser 4/9/14 3 um filter (SPAdes) (version 2) | ecosystem: Environmental > Aquatic > Deep subsurface >... | reverse complement strand
TTACTATTTTTGTGCCCTTTCCCTCAACATCGTATAACCCGATCACCTGCTTTCCAGCCTCTCGCACAATAGCCTGCCTTAAAATTCCAACTTCATTACCACCATCACAAGGAATCAGATATTTATTACCAATAACAAGTCGAGCATTTCCATCATCAAGCCCAAAAGCGATCACAGGGTTTTCCCCGTCAAAAGTAGAAGGTATTTCTGTATGGGTATCCATTGATTTCAGTAAATCGAAGACCTCCTTGTGCCTTTTCCGCTCAATTAGTGCATCTTTAACTGTGCCCTCAAATCTGGTGAATGTCGGAATCTTGAAACCAGCGTTTAGTGCCGCAAAGTGAGATTTATTTCCTTTAAGATCATTCCAAAACGAGTGATTTGTAAAAATCACGTAGGCTGGAGGAAGATTTTCGCCTTTTTGGTGAGGCGAATTTTCTAATTCATGCAGAAGCTCCTTCGCATTTTGAAACCAACGTTCTGAGTCACTGTTTGTTTTTGAGGGTTTTCCAAGGTCAACAAACACTACTCTTTCCTGATCGGCCTCCTTCTCTAAAGCACTTCGTAGTTTTGAGATAACCCTTGGTTTTCCTCTGCCCTTGAATTGCAATGCCTTTGCTTCAACAGAAAATTTTCTCTTAGTCTCATTATGAGTTGCGGTAAATTCACAGTGGGTTTTGTCTCCGTCCAACTCATTTTCAAACTCTATGTCAAAGCCAGCTTTAATAAAGTACGAAGCAACGAATGTTTCATAGAGAGCCCCATGAAAATTGCTTCTATCTGCCAATTTTAGCCGCCGGATTAATTCAGTCTGAACGCCTACGTTGTGTCTAATGAGAAACAAATTGTGAGCAAGCCCAAAGTACGACATACTTGCTCCTATTTGCTCACTAGTAAACACTCCTTCAACAGCAGTAGCCTGTTTTGATCTGTTTTTAATCCATGTGTCATACCACTGAAGTACGGGGTGCATATCTTTGTAATCCTTGGCAAATTCCGATTTGCACCAATCCACATCCAATGCGTTCTTTATATAAGAATCCAGAAAATCAGGAAATGTCTTCCAGTTTGGTGAATAGTGAACTTCATCACCAACAGCAACAAATTTTTGACCATTGAAGTCCGCTGAGATAATTCCTCTGCCCAATCCTTGCTGCTGCTTGCGCTGGTACTCCCTAGCCTCCGTCAGTAACCACCGGTAGAACCGGTGGCTTGGGGAGAGCCCCTAGAAGGGGCTTGCTAAAGTGAATCGGATTTTACGGTTGGTATTATTGATCCCAACTTAGATCGAGCTTTGGATTACCGTCTTGTGTGCGGTCTTCTTCGATTTGGTTTTGTACATACTTGCGGATGGTGTCTTCGTCTGCTCCGACTGTTGAGACAAAATAACCGCGTGCCCAGAGGGATTTTTGTGCAATGACTCTGCTCTTTTTACAGAAGGTGTTATGTGCTTTGATGGCAGACTTTCCTTTCAAGAATCCTACAATGCAGGCTACGGAGTATTTTGGAGGAATGGAGATGAGAAAGTGTATATGATCGGGTGGAGCACCTCCTTCAAGAATTTCGCATTCTTTCTGCCGTGCCAACTCTTTGAGCATTGTGCCGATCAAGACGCGTACATTTCCATAGAGTATTTTCTTGCGGTACTTGGGTACAATGACAATATGGTATTTGCAGTCATACACTGCATGACTCTGCGATTGTAAAGATCTCATGATGAGCATGGGGAATACTCCTTCCAAGGGCTTCTCCCGTGTTCATCATAAAACAATGCCGGAATGGTAGAACACAGGAAAGTCTCACCGGCAGAGCCGGTGGTGTACTAGGGGGTATTAGCTGGAACTGCTGAGTGTCTTCGTGAGTCAAGTGATGTGTAGAATTAGAATCCATAGGTAAGTGACATTTTTTGTATTTCTTGCCGCTCCCACAAGGACACTTGTCGTTTCTGCCAATTTTCTTTTTCTTCGACATGCGCCAATTATATTGCTTCTGGCATTTGTTCGCTTATCGAAAATAAGCTTCCTCTACCGTTCTTCAAACCAATATCGCGCAAGTACCGTAATGAGCAGAGCCATAAAGCATAGACCGAAGAATGTCTCAATCAGATACCATGCCTGTAGCACCGCTGGAAGCGTGTCCAACAGCTCTGTCCGTATGCCGATAGTCAAAAATGCGCCTGCTCCGAATAGCAAACCCTGCAAAGAACCGAACATGAGCATAAATGGAATCGAGAGCAACAAAAAGCTGAATAGCATCAGGAGGAACGTGCTCTGCGGACGTACACCATACCCTGCTACGGCTTCGAGGAAGTATCCTCCTATCTTCTCCATTCCTTTGCGATTGTGACGGGTGACAGCTTGCTTTTCTAGGAAGAAAAATTGTCGAGATTGCTTTGTTACACGTCCTTCGATGTAAGCATCTTTGATGCCTTTGTACACTTCTGCGAGATCGTTTTTTTGTCTTTTGTATCCTTGGCTTTCTGGGAACCATTGGCTGATCGGTGCAAGATTTTCAAAGCGCGTGCTCTCATCAAACTTACAGTCGTGGAAAATTGGCTGCTGGAAATAGCAGTTCTCGTATACAACACCGGAAAGAGTGCAGTTGCTGAAGGCGAATCGCTCGACAAAATCACAACCAACGAACTTCGTATTTTCCAATGACGCACCATACATTCCCATATAAGCAAAGCCACAATCGATGAACGTGCAATTTCTGAAGATCGTGAATGAAAAACTACAGTTAGGAAAAGCGGCACTGCGAAATGTGCAGTCCTGAATCACAGCATACGAAAAATCGATGGTTTCAAAATTATCGCCTTGAGGAAAGGTGACATCCAAGTTCCCGATCCACATACCCCGCAAATCCCACTGATGCTCCATCGTCGAGAGGTGGCCGCTCTCATAGTCGTACTGAAGGAAGTCCTCGCCGCCACCTTCCTTAATTTTTTCAATGATGGCTTTCCGATCTTTTGCCCCCTGTCTTGTTCCGTGCTGCCACCTATCAAATAGTCGATCTTTCTCCTTTTGGCTGTATTGCGGCAGAAGATGGAGAGGGGTGTACATGAAAGTATCTTAGACCATGCTTTATCTGCACCGAAGGCCTAAAAAACAGTTGTGGCGTTGAGACGGAATCTGAAGAGGGATTGATGCCCTTTCACTAAAAAAATGCAGCTAAGGGGCTAGGATTGGCTAGGATTAAATTGTATACAGAGGGATTAGACCTGGAGGCGGTCGACGTGCCAAATTTCTTCGCAGATGTCCTTGAGTAACTGGCAACGAGCGGTGATCTCCTCTTTTCCAAACTGATCGTGGTGCGAAAATGGCAAACCGGACTCGGAAATGTAATGCTTGAAGGACGGATTGAGTTCGTAGCACAGTGAATGCAGCGACCATGCCCAAAGATTCTGCGACGGATAGTGTTGCAATTTCTCCTCGTACGGTCTGTTGCTGAACGCCTGATTAAAACCACGCGGAAGGAGCACCAATGCACCAATGCTGTTGCGGTAGCTCTGGAAATCAGCCTCATCTTCGTAGCCCTCTCCGAACTGGTCATACGCATCACCGAGAATGTGCTCGATTTCAAACGGCTTCTTGATCTTGTTGTCCATGTACGCTTCAACGCTGCTTTCAATACCTGATTTTGATTCAACGTGTTGAGTGATACGGGAGAGGAGGAACCGAATGAATCGCTTATTCTGCTGATGTAAATGAAGCCCCGGAACACCATCGAATGATTCTTCCATTTCTTCAATCTTGGTCCGTAAAATCTGAGCGATCTCATCCAGGGGCTTATCCCGCAATTCTCGTACGAGCAAGAACATTGTGTATTGGATGGCACTACTACCGAGTGTCCGTTGGTTGACGGAACGCCGGACAATGAACATTTCAATATACCGAGAAACAAGCTGCATTTTTTTGAGAGCAACATCATCTGAATCCTCAAGGCTAATCGCTGATAGAATCAAAAGCTTCTGGTACGGAAACGTGTGGTAGTTGTTATAGAAGACAGTATCAAGTGTCTGGTCATACTCCGATTCTGCATTGCGTATTTTCAAATACAACCGCGCGTACCGATCAAACTTTTCTGTCATGAAACGGAAGTAGTCACCCGACGATTGCAAACCAACTTTCTCTTTTTCATCCCGTACCCACTTGTGGAAGGCGTTAGCGATTTTTTCATAATCCTGATTCGTTGATCCTCTTTCACGTTTACGGATCGTTTCTGCATAATTGGCGCGAATCCACGTCTTGAGAAACACCTCATCCTCCGTGCGATCATCTTCAATAAGACTGAGGATTCGCTTCTTCCAGAGCATATTGGCTTCTTCCCTACGGGCATCGTCCATATTCGCAAGCAAGTAGCCCTTCAACATGTCAGCAGGAGTCAATGCCAGTCCTCTGTCGTTCATTGTTTCAAATATCGTGTATGCATCGTCATCTGAATATGCCGTGATTTCAACCATATCAACGTTTTCAATGAACCAGTCCACAAAGTACGGCAGTGTTTCACCTCTCAGTTCGTTCGGAAATAGATCACAAAGATCGCCGTAGCGGTTATACATGGTACGCACGGATTCTCCCGATTCCTCCATGTCAATTTCTTCTCCTCGGAAAAGACGTTCCATGCATTTTTGGCGTTCCTCAACTTCAATGTTGAACGACTGCTTGCCGTACTGCTCTGAGAAAATCAGATCATCAACATTTGTAATGGTCACATTCTCTTCCTCAGCAAGGTTTCGGAGAAACATCAGCAATAGTGTGATGGATGTAAGTCGTTGCTGACCGTCTATGATGAACTTGCGGTTATCTTTTGCGCTCAGGACAAACGATCCGAGAAAGTAGTGAGGATACGACCGGACTTGATCTCGTCCTTTCGACGGGTCATACGACAACAAAAACTTGTCGGTCAAATCGTCAATGAGCGTTGCCACATGCTCTCGTTGCCAACGGTACTCACGCTGATAATAGTCAGGCTCATGAAACGTTGAGCAAGATCTGAGGTAGACTTTCCCTCATCCTGCTCATGAAAAACAGCTACTGCTACCGTTCCCGAATTTCCGAGAAGAAATTCCGACAGCTTTTGAAGCTGTTTGCTCTGGATTTGGAGGCGACGAAAATAGCCCAGCTCACCGGTATTAGCAGGATGGCAGTGAACAGGTATCTCAAGGCGATTCGGACGAGGATTGCCGAGGAATCCGAGCGGCAATCTCCGGTGGGCGGCGAGGTTGAGGTGGATGAATCGTACTTCGGTCCGCGTCGTGTACGAGGCAAGCGCGGGCGTGGCGCGAGCGGGAAAACAATTGTCTTCGGGCTCTTCAAGCGCAACGGAAAAGTCTATACCGAGATCGTTCCGGATGTGAAGAGACGCAGTCTGCAAGCCATCATTCGTGGCAGAGTGGATATTGGCAGCGTCATTCACTCAGACGGCTGGCGCGGCTATGACGGTCTTGTGGACCTCGGTTACGAGAAGCATTTCCGAGTCCATCACGGCAAGAGTGAATTCGTGCGGGGCAAGTCACACATCAACGGCATAGAAGCTTTCTGGAGCTTTGCAAAAGTCCGTCTACATCGTCTGCGCGGCATCCACAAACATCTGTTCTACCTGCACTTGAAAGAATGCGAATGGCGATTCAACAACCGTCGTGAAAGCGTGTATCATGTTCTTCTGTCACTCCTCAGAAGAAAGCCTCTCAACGTATCTTGAGCCATAGTCAATACCATACTTAGATTTGGAAAGTATGGCACGGATGCACTTAGAATCACCGTCAATTTTCTTTACGTCTGGCATATTGCATAGAGTTTATCAGAGGCAATGAGATGTGAGGAATGTTATTTCAGTCGATTTTCAACAAATCTCGTTATGATTGTCGTAAAGATGTACCATCACCTATCTGAACCGCACGGATGCGAATCTTCTCCGATGTTTCTCAAGGTAAGCAAAAAGCTCCAGTGCTGCGTCCTGTGACCGCACTGCGTACTCCTTACACACCACACTCATTTCCTCTGCGACCCATACGACATAGAGACGCTGCGCTCTCACATTCAAAATCACGTGCATCACCACCACATGATAACCCTATGCAGCGAACTATCCACTCCACCTCGTCTTCCCGTACTCCCAAATCCGACGCACCGCCTCATCGAGTAACCTTTCTGCCTCATCTGAGGGCTCAGCGTAGATAACCTCCATTTCAATCTCATCAGCCGACATGATGGGCTTGGTGCGTTTTGCTCGTTGCTTAATCTTTCTTTTTTGCATGGAGGCCGAGTAGCTGAGGGGAATATACCAAGCGCACAAGCTCAAAAACGTCCTGTCCGTACTCCTTAGCGGTTTTCAGCGAAATATCTTCACCTATTTCTTCTTTCCATAAACGCTGGAATTCTCTGATTTCTTCGGGGGTTAGGTTACTCATAGGGTATAAAAAAAGGCGGCCACCATAACAGATACCACCATGAGTTCCAAGATAGGAAGACTGGATTCTCCCTATACCATCTGCAAGAATTGCTGAACCTGCTGTGTGACTAGTTCGGGATATTTGACCAAATCCAACCAGTTCGCGGTTCGGAAGTCGTCCACTATCCCCAGCCATATAGTAGAGCTCACTGCGTTCGCTCACTACATGGCAGGCCAATTGATTCTATGATGAATGTCCAATGAGCTCTTAACTACGTGGCCAGCCACATCAGCCACGTAAAATCGCTCGCAGTGGCTCGGGTTCATGGCGGCGTCAAACTTCGGCACAGACATTCCACGTAGGCACGTATCATTCTCTTTGATAATATGGGAAGCATGTTAAATCATGTGCTCGCAGCTCTCATCGTCTTGTCAGCCGGGATTATTCCGCAAATCACAGGGTTTGGTGTGGCGGCACTGAGCATGTCCCTGTTGCCCTTTGTTCTGCCGATTACGATTGTTATTCCGCTGGTTGCCATCATGTCTACTATAGCGACCGGCATTGTTGCAATGCGTTCACAATTTCGCGGCATCTCGCGGTATGTCCTGCCCCTTGTAGTTGGCTCCGGACTTGGCGTCGCACTGGGAATGTACATGCTTCCAATGATGTCGGAGCAATTATTGCAAATACTTCTGGGTATTTTTCTGACTGCATATGCCCTGCTTGGTTTTTTTGGAAACGAAACACGGATGCAACTTACCCATCTTCATAAAAGTGTTGTTGGAATAATCGCAGGGTTTTTTAGTGCATTTTTTAATATACAAGGTCCTCTGGTCGGGCTGTATGTATCGGAAAGTAGTAATCAAAAAAAGAACGAAGTAAAAGGAATTATTTCCACTTATATGTTCATAACGGGGTTGTTTACCGTCATCGGTCATGCACTTGCCGGACGCATAACGAGTACCATTATGGAATTCGTGATTTTTCTATTGCCATTTTTATGCATCGGCCTGTGGATAGGCGCAAAAATATACGCAAGAATAAGCATTCGCCGAGTACGACTTGGTATTTTCGTACTTGTTTTTGTCGCAGGTATCAGCTTGCTTGTGAGATAGCCAACTACTCTGTTTACAGCAAAATTTCCATATCCGCTAAGGCGGTTCAAGCAAGCATTTTCGCAATAGTTCACATCTCACTCGTGTAAGAACACACACAAATCAGCATCCGCTATCCCTCGCACGCTTTGCATACCTTCTTTAAGTTCAGCTGCTGTGCGGCATTCATGCTGTGCTGGTAATACAGAGTTTTAATGCCCATTTTCCATGCGGTGATGTACAGCTCGTTTATGACTTTTGCCGGAGTATCCGGGTGAATGAGGACGTTCAAAGATTGCCCTTGGTCTATGAATTCCTGTCTCGTTGCCGCTTGGTGAATAATGCTCATTTGGTCTATTTCGGGATACGTTTTAAAGACGTCCTTCTCTTCATCACTCAGAAAGTCCACATGCTGTACGGAGCCATCGTGATTGCGGGTATCGTGCCACACGTCGGTCGTATTTTGATTCTTCGATTCCAGCAGTTTTTCTAAGAACGGATTTTTTATGGTCGTTTTAATTTTCTGAATATCTTTGACGTAACAGTTGGACCAAATGGGCTCTATACCCTGCGAAACTTGTCCCAGAATGAATGCGGATGATGTTGTGGGTGCAACGGCCATAAGAGTCGTATTGCGTCTTCCATAGCCTTTCAATACTTCGGGTTCACCGAACGCGGTGGCAAGTTCCTGCGATGCTTTGTACGAGCGTTCGCGAATAAGTTGAAATATGGAATGGTTGAGCTTTGCGGCATCGCGGCTTTCAAAAGAGATCATCTTCGACTGCAAGTACGAGTGCCACCCGAGCACGCCAAGGCCAAGCGCGCGGTGATTCTTCGCGAAGGTGTATGCGCGCTGCATGAACAGAAACACTTTGCGGTCGTCCTCTTCGCTCGAATCGCGGTACGCTTCCAGCTTCTGCACAAATTCAGTGACTATGGCATCCAGAAAGTACACCAGCGTTTCCACCGCATCGGTATCTTTCCACTCGTCGTAATGCAGAATATTGATGGAGGAAAGCACACACACGAACGATTCGAACTTGGAGCTCGGCAGCATGATCTCTGTGCAGAGATTGCTGGCCCAAATTGTCATCTTCTTGTCTTTGTATACATCCACCGTCTGTTTGTTTACGTTGTCTCGGAAGAAGATGTACGGATACCCTATTTCGCCTCTTTTCTGAATCACCTTTGCCCAGAGTGCCCGCTTGTTCCTGTCACCGTCTATCATCTCCTGCATCCACTCATCACCGACACACACACCGTGTGTCAGTTTCTGAATGGGATTTCCTTCCGTGCCGATATCCAGAAATTCATCGGCATCGGGGTGGTCTATGGGAAGGTACGGTGCGAATTGTCCGCGACGTGTGGATCCTTGGCTCACAATATCCACCATTTTATCAAACAGCTGCATGAAGTGTACGGCTCCGGCGGATTGTCCGTTTTTGCTTATGGCAGCACCTCGATGTCGCAAGTCACCGAAATATCCGGAGGTTCCTCCGCCCATTTTGGACATCATGCCCACTTCGGCCTGGGTAAACAGAATTTCTCCCATGTCATCTCCTATGTACGAACCGAAACAGCTTATGGGCAACCCTCTCTCTTTGCCGAAGTTCGACCACACGGGTGAGGAGAGCGAAAAGAATCCTTTGGACATGTAGCCGTAGAATGTATCGGCAAACCCTTTTATGCCATTCAGAGCTTCCGCTCTGTCGGCAATCTCTCGTATACGCCCCTCGGGAGTCGTACCGTCTACCAAGTATCCGAGTTCAAGGAATTTTCTGCTGTTTTCGGTTAGCCATTCCATGGAAGAAAAAAAGAGGAGAGAATTAAAACAGGTCGTCACCGGTCACACTTTTGCTGCGCTTGTTATAGTTCACGGAACGCTTCACGAAAAAATCACCGTGCTTGGTGCCTATGATCTCATCGTCGAACCACTCAGACTTGCTGACCAACTCGGCATTTATGGGAAATACGGGTTCTATGTCTATGCTTTCGAGTGATTTGTTAAAGCGATTCTTTATGAATTCATTCACGACGTTCTTCGGGAGAAAATCCAATTCTCCCGCCTCGAAAATCCAGTCTATTATTTTGCTCTCCGCTTCATACGCCTGCACGCACAGGTCACGCACCATGTTGCTGTGTGATTCGTCGAACCAGTCGGGGCATTCGTCTTTCATGATGCGAATAAGCTCTATGCCGAAGTTGCCGTGAATCTGCTCCTCTTTGGATGTGGCTTCCACCACATTCGAAACACCTTTCAGCTTATCTCTGTGCTTATTGAACGCCATAATAATAAGGAACTGTGAGAACAGAGAAACGTGCTCTATGAAAAGCGCAAACAGCAAAATGGATTCCGCGAAGTCTTTCGTATCTTCCGTGTTGGCATTCTTGAGTGCTTTTTCCAAATAGTTCACGCGTTCCATAATGACGGGATTCTTTTTCAGAGACGTAAACTCTTCATTCAGGCCCAGTATTTCGAGAAGGTGAGAGTACGCATCGTGATGACGCACTTCACTTTCGGCAAACGTTGCGCCCACCGCACCGATTTCCGGCTTTGGCATGCGATCGTATATGTTTCCCCAGAATGTTTTTACCGCCACTTCTATCTGCGAAATGGCGAGCATGGTGTTGGTGATGACACTGCGTTCCACGGCGCTTATTCCTATTTTGAAATCCTGAATATCACTCGTGAAGTTAAATTCTGTGTGAATCCAGTACGAGTGACGAATGGCATCCACATACTCCAGCAGCTCGGGATACTCGTAAGGTTTCAAGCTGACGCGTCTTTTAAAAATATTGCGCTTCCTTTCTTGTGCTCGCTTGTCTCTGTAGAGAATGTACGCTTTTGCTATGTTGTGAAATCCGTTGCTCATGAGCGCCTGTTCCACGATGTCCTGTATTATTTCCACTTCCAATGTTTTCCCCTGTGAGGCTTGTTTTATAACGATGGCAAGCACCGTATGAAATACTGCTCCAATATCTTGCTGCGATTCCGCCGAGAGCTCCTGATCTCTCGGTATTTTCAATGTGGATCGAAATGCTTTGGTGATGGCATCTTCTATGCGTCTCTCGTCGAATTCCGCCACGGTGCCGTCACGTTTTTTCACAAGCAGTGACCTATGCAGAGCGGATGCGATGACAGACGGTGTTGCAATGCCGGATTTGTGCGTGGCGGTGGACATGGAAGAAAGGGGAAAGACAAAATACTCAGGCTTCTGTGCTCAGAAAAAACAGAGTGAATGCCGATGGACGGAAGATGGTGAAAACAGGGGAAAGGAGGGAAATCTTTCAGCACCTGTTGTCACGTTGCATACGTCGTGATGTAAGGTGCTTCGTGCGAGCGAGCGGGGAGAAGAGTCTCCGATTACAAACCGTCTGACTTTACAGTTGCGCGACAGTGGGGAATTGCACCCGAACTTGGTTCGTACCGCGTGGATTGAAGTATGTATTATGTTGTATCTCTCTGCAAATCGAGACACAATATATAGTGTCTTATCAGTTTTTCCCCATTTGAAGCCATTTCTGCATTTAAAAAAAGTGATTGCAAATAAAATGCATCTCGCAGACAAGTCGACTTTGAACGTCAGCTCATATACCGCAGGAGTCCATGCCACGCTTGGCCAGATAATCCTGATGATAGTCTTCCGCAGGGTAAAACGTTTCTGCATCTGCGATGACAGTGACAATGGGCTTTTTCCATTTTCCCGCTTTCTCCAGTGCATCTTTCGCATCCTCTGCAGCCGCCTTTTGTTCCGGAGAATGCGTAAAAATAGCAGAGCGATATTGCTCACCGTGGTCCGGACCTTGTGCGTTGAGGGTAGTGGGGTTGTGGTTGGCCCAGAAGACGGCAAGAAGGTCCTCGTACGAAACAACTGTCGGGTCAAATACGATTTCTATGGCTTCCGCATGCCCCGTATTTTTGTAACACACATCTTCGTAACTTGGGTTTGCGGTCTCACCTCCCGTGTACCCGACTGTCGTCGACTGTACCCCGTTTATTTTTTCAAAAAGCAGTTGTGGCTTCCAGAAACAGCCCATGGCGAAGGTGGCGGATTCCATCTACCCTTATCATAGCATTTTGTACCGTGTTCGTATGGCAAAACTTGTTTTGGATCTGCACGATATCTACAACAGGGGCGAAGAGATTACACGCGCATTAGACCGCGTTATTAACGAAGCGACGGAAAAAAGAATAAGCACGGTCGAAATAATTCCAGGGAAGGGGAGCGGACAGCTGAAGAAAAAAGTACTGCGATTTTTGGATCAGAAACACATACGTGCCAAGTACCACCGCATAGACAAAGACTCCAAAAACCACGGCAGACTCTTTGTGTATTTTCGGCATTAGCACTCTCTTCATATTATGAACACTCCCGCGCATGCCATATTGAATCTTGCAATTCTCGGACCGAGGAGCAAATGGAAACACTCGCAGTCCGTATTCTGGGGTTCCATTACACCGGATGTTCCGATGGTTATTTTTTACATCATTGAAAAAATATTTCTGGGTACGCCGGAAATGACCATTTGGAGAGTGCGGTATTTTGATTCCGGATGGCAGATATTTTTCGATATATTCAATTCATTCCCCATTATTGCTCTGTGCATTGTTCTTACATGGAAATACGGAAAAGAGACGCTCTTGTGGTTTTTCTCCGGCATGCTGCTTCACGCATTGACGGATTTTCCTCTTCACAATACCGATGCACACGGTCATTTCTTTCCGTTTTCTGATTATCATTTTCTGAGCCCCGTTTCGTATTGGAATTCGCAGTACCACGGAAATATTGTTTCCAAAGTGGAGATACTACTTACGATAAGCCTCTCCGTCTATTGTTATAAGAGGGTGCAGAGCAGGGGAATGCGATGGCTTATACTCGGTACGGTCGGTTTCTACGTCAGCATGCTCGGCATATTCTTCATGTGGTTCGGTGTTATACATCATTCAATGCAGTGATGTCTCATTCTCTTGTGATTGCTTCTCGCACAGGTTTCATGAGCGCTGCAAACTGTGCATCGTCCATTTCTATTCCCAGCCTGTGCAGCTTGTCTCGTACTTCCCGAATGAGTGCGCTGTCGACCATGTAGGTCATTACCTGCTCATTGAGCCCCTGTGTCTGGAAGTGAATGTCTGCCCCCGCAAGATGAATGGCGAGTGCCGCACGTGCGGCAGGACCTGTTTTTCGCATATTGTTTCCCAGACAGAATACGAGTGATTGGTCTTTGAGCATTTCCAGCGCCAGCTCTTCGTCCGGTCCGAACGTGCTTTGTAGAAATGCATTGAATTCTTGCAGGACGGAATCGGTAAAACCTCCGTTGTTAAATGTGAACGAGGTGGTACGTTCACTGGTACTTACCTGGTCTATGGAAATATCCCTCTCGGTAAACCACGTGGTAACCGCACTCAAGAATCCGGGTTTACCCGACATTTCGGTGGAACTTACCTGTATGGCCACAGGCACGGATCTTGAGGCGATAATTTCTATGCCGTTTGGTTCCGGATTGTAATGATGAATATACGTACCGGATTTGGCAGTCAGCTTTTCTCTCGGGTTCAGTACGACAGTATCTATGTTGTCTTGTGCCAACATATTCAGCGCATCGGGGTGTATGGCACCGCCATCCGCTCCTCGTATGTTTCCAAAGAGTTCCATGGCGAGTCTGTACGTCATTTCCTGTATGACTCTCGCGCGTTCATTTTTACGCGGGTCATCGCTCATTATCGGATATTCCTTTTCTATGAGATATACCACCTTCTCTCCGAGACGACTGGCAACCTGTGCGATCAGCGCCCCTGTTTTGTCACTGTATCCGCGCTGACTGGCAATAACAGGTAAATATCCTCCCGAAACAATGACGTCGTGCTCCGGTAATAGCGCCTGAATTTTATCGCTTAAATTCGCACGCAGAGCAGTAATGGCATTTTTTACAGTATCCTCGTTTTCAATGACGGATTCGGGGTCGGTTCCGAGAAGTGGTGCTGCAATTCCTTCTATGGATAATGCTGCGGAATCCAAATTTCTCAGCGAGAAATAGCGACGATACAGTGCCTGAGCAAGCTGTTCGCCGACTCCCGTGATGGAGTGGTACGCCCCGTCTTTCCGGAGCATCCAGTCTTTTTCGAGCTCATGCAACGAATACTCTTCCCCATGGTCTATGGCAGTTTCCAGTTCATTGAGCAGCGTATCTATCACCGTGTCCATCTCTGCGATAGCGGGGGATGATTCCAGGAGATTATCTTGTTGTACTTCGGAAGCAACGATTCCTTTTGTAAACAATCGTATGCGACCAAGCATGTCTTTCGCCGTTGCTGTGTCTCCCGCTTGTATGCTTTTCGCGATTCCAATGAGGTGAGAGGTCGTATTGAACCCTTCTTTCAAATTGTTATCGGCATCTTTGTCCCGTGCGGAAGGATGCGCGAGTTTGGTGTAAGAGGAATCTGAACTGCGAATGGCAGAAACAGCCAACATCTGTTTCTTGCCATCTGCTTTACGTGCAAGAACGGTATCGATGTTTTCTCGCAGCCTTCCTGCGTTATCGCCACCTATCTTGGTAACGTAGAGTTCCGCATCGTGGAGGACATCGAGGCCGGTGCGTGAGGGGGAATTCATGAGGGGGGATACATGTGATACAAAAAAGCCTCCTGAAGGGAGGCTTTGAGTTGCTACGTGAATGTGCGTTAGCAGCCGCCCTTCCTGTGTAAGGAGGTCTTCTTTGTCTTCAGCATCTTTGTCGGCTGGCTGGACTGCATCGCTAAGATAGTAATGTAATACGGATGAATGTCAAATTTACGGTCCACAGAAACGCTCTTCGGGAAGATCTCGCACTTGTAACAATGCGCCCAATTCCTCTCGTGTGGAAAGCATTTCCACTTCATGTATCAGGCGAGAGGCTCGTTGTACGACTTCGTTGTTTTTATCGCCATGTAGCAGTATCTCAAGTAAGCGTCTGCGTGTTTCTTTGCGCTCAACTTCTGCCATCTCTCGTTTCTGTGCAAGCCTGCGATCGACAGTATCTAAAAATCCATCGGTTGCCTTTATATTAAGTGCGCCCAGTTTGCCTACGTATACTTCCATAAATTTTCGATACAACATACTTCTCTCATCTAACCCGGAGTTTCGCATCACCGTGAGTACGTGAGTCTCCGCCATTTCTTTCAATATGTTTCCCAACCCGATCATATGAAAAATGTCATGAGGAAGGACTTGGAGTTCTACCAAGTATCTTCTGAGTAACTGCTCCACCTGATGTACTTCTACTGTGAAGCTCGCGGTGTGAAACAGCTCTAAATCTATGAGCTCTTGTATTTCTGCCACCTCCTCTTTGGAAGCGGGATTCAGTATCCATTCTTCTGTTTTGGCCAGCATTTGAGTAGTGCCTAAACCTGTTCCGTTCCACTGTTGGCAGTCTTTGGGGCGAGCGTCCTTCTCACCGTCTTTGGGATACAAAGCACAGAAGAAACGCCCGCGAATTTGAAGCAATTGCGGGCATTTTCTTCCTGCGGGCACAGTAACGGTCTCCGAAGTTGCTTTACCGCGTATGCCAGGTACGGTTTTTTCCATTACTCGGCAACAAAGTCCGCAATTGCCACACGAGTTTTGTGCGCAATTATCGAAAACGTCCGAGCCAAATGCTTGCACACTCGGTTGTATTACAGGCAGTGCTTTTGTGCTCATCGGAGTGCGTTGGGTGCCTATGGTTTCAGTGATGGCATTAGGCATGTTAGGCACGTAAGTTGTCGTCAAACATTGAATGCAACAGTTGTCTTTCGTATGCGCTGTGTTCGTACACGTCCGCTTTATGCTTGGAAAAGAGGCTTCTTCGAGACTCGGGACTCAGAGTTCGCACCATTTCCATAAGCGCATTGCGGTCTTGAGCATCGAACCGTGCAGGCATAGAAATCTCTTCCGGAATAATTCTTGCTGCACGTTGCGCAGTACCGGAAGTCATTGCAGATATTTCTCTGTCATGAACGGGTATTACAGATCTGTGCTTCTGTGCGAAGTCTTCAAAAATGGTCGAAGTTGTAGAGATCATCGGAAAGCGGGGTAAAGAAAAAATATGCCCACAACAAAAAGTGCAGGCCTCTGCTTGGAAGAGAGGCTCGTGTTATGACGTTACATTTTTATACACGCAGCCGCCCTTCCGCCGTAAGGAGGAGGAGAAGAAGGCCGAGGGAAAGAATCCTCGAATGCATGTGGGCAAATGGTACACCGAGAGGAAGTGATGTCAAGAAATGGCTTGTGTAAGGGATGGTTCCCATACTTCGTATCGGGATCTCAGCTCATTTACAATTTCTCCGGTAGGTGTATTTGTAGATTCTTGGACTGTTTCCACCCATTGAGATACGTCTTGCGGTTGCAGTGAAAGAAGATCTTCTCTCTGCATGCCCATTGATTTTGCTACGACATTTTGCAATCTCTTACTGGGTTCTAAGTCTTCATTGTCTTTGGGGCCATTTGCTATGCGGTAGGCAAGGCCTCCGTGCGTATCGACATTGAGCAGCTGTCTTTTTTGGGCAATTCTCATTTCCTTGTATCTCTGCTCCACATCCGATGCATTCACTTTTTGCAGACGCGCAACAACCAAACCGCGAATAATTCGCAGTTGTTCACTGTGCGCACAGAGCCAGTTGGATTCTCTGGTTTCTTCGTCGCAGACTCTACCCGTAGGGTGTCTGCTGTTGTCGTGATGTATTACTCCGCAAGCTTGACCATGCATAGTGCCAAGGCTTCCGTGGGTTTGTCGGGTGGAAAATGGTGCAATGCCGGCTGCGAATCTGCGCAATTTCCCATCTCGTTTCGATCGTTTGATGAACGGCTGAACCAGTTCTTCCGCAACTGCACGTGTTTCAGCTTCTATGCGTGATACATCGAACAATTCTACTATCGGGATATCCAGTGTGCCCTGTGATGATAAAATTTCGGATTTCATGTCTGGGAAAATAAAAAACTCCGGCTTTTCGGAGGATCTGCTCTACATTCTTTTTCAGCGTTTCTTTATTGCAAGCTAGACCTCCGACTTCCGTAGGAAGCGGTAGTTAAAGCCAATAAAGAGAGTATTACACTGCATTTGTTGCGCAGATAATAGAGACTTTCTCTCGGATGTCAACTCTACGAAGAGCGCTGAAACCACTCAGGAAACCATTGTCGAAGAAGTGCGTTCCATTTTTCTTTCATTTCTACGGGGAGTTCCTGAGCAGATTCCGCTTTCGGAGCGACGCGAATGCTTGTAAAACGCAGCGTGCATCCGCTTGGAATATCGATACTTTTTGGTGCGGATGTGTCTTGTCCCGTGAGTGAGCAAAATACATTGATGACCGTATTAACCGTATTTCCTATACCCAATGCTCCGCGTCCTGCATCCGACAGTTCGATTTCACATTCCACCCAAGCTTCCTGCCGTACTTCCGCACCTTCTTTCGGATATTTGAGTGATGCAAAAAGCTTCGCAAGTTCCGCTTTGGATATGTGCGCGCTTCCCAAGGAAGAGTGAAATTCTATACCGGTGTTCTCGGTATTCGGTCGCACGTCATCCACCAAATTTCCTGCCGTGTATCTCGTACTACCAAGACTGTCATTAGGCTGTACGACATGTCCGTTTACCGTAAGGTTTTCTATCGAATGTGTATCGCCATCCAGTTCTATGGTCATGCTGTCTACAAATTTTGCCTGCACTTCCTCACTCGTACTGTTTTCTCTTGCGATGTTCAGTGTAAAAGGAACTCCTATGATTGTGGAGGCGGTGTCCAGATTATCGAAACTGTGAGGATCTTTATTCCGAGGAATTGTTCTTGAGAGGGGCGGAATGACGGTAGAGGTGTTTGGAGAACAAGATGTGAGTGTGGCAAGAACGGACGCAGCTGTTCCATATTGCAAAAAAGAGCGCCTGCTCATTCCCGCAGATGTGCGGGTGGGCAGACTCTGCGGTGCCCCTTCTTTCATCATCTTTCTACTGTAGCCCTACAGTTAGCCTAAAAACAAGTACCGATTGCGGAAGTCCTAGAATGTCAATTTCGTGCCATCGTATGCCATAATCTCTATGCCGCCCTTCTTCGTTATGACTCCCGCTTGTGTGGTGGCAATATTTTGAGACACTAAAGATTCCACTGCGTGCTTCGCATCCGCAGGGTCCACTATGGCCAACATGCCGTTCCCCATATTCCATGTGCGGTAGGCTTCCGCTGTTTCCACTTTTCCCAGAGTAATGAGATCTTGTATGGCGTCATGCGGTCGGAACAGATTTGTAAGATGTGCTCCGAGTCCTGTTTTTTTCAGCGTGCGAGCAAGATTTTCCGGTATGCCACCGCCCGTGATATGTGTGAGACTCTTTATGGGTACTTTGCGCTCCTCACCGAACCGTCCGAGCAGCGAGAGGAGGGCCGCATGGTAAATGACACTCGGGGTCAGGAGTATTTCTCCCCACGAGACGTCGTTTCGCCATGGTGTTTCGTGCCAGTTCTTTCCGTGGGCGTCCCGTAAAATCTTTCGAATGAGAGAAAAACCGTTACTGCGAGCAACTCCTGATTGCAGCGCAAGCACGATGTCTCCTTCCGCAACGGATTCCGGCTGAAGCTCTTTACCTTTTTCTATGATTCCTACACTGGTTGCATTCCAGACTGGGGAACGCACCGCGCCGGGAACCTCTGCTATTTCTCCTCCCGGAATCACAATGTGCTGTTCGATGCAGGCTGACGAAAGTCCTCCCATAAGCCGGTCTACCATTGCCGTATCGATACGTGGAACGTCGAGCGTATTGCTCACACTTATTACTTCCGCCCCCGTGCATATGGCATCGTCCACAACCATGGCAAGCAAGTCGCGGCCGAGAGTGTCATATTTTTTCATGGCATGTGCGAGCTCCATTTTGGAGCCTGTGCCATCGTCGTTCTGCACCAAATAAAACCCACCCATATCTATGAGTCCCGCAAATCCGCCGGTGTCCTCTACGGGAGTACCCATTTTCCCGGCACGGGAAGCAAATGTTGCACGGGCATGATCGTAGGCTTTGCGAGAGGCTTGGCCGCCTGCTTGCGTATCTACTCCCGAATCTTTGTAGGTCGTCATGACCAAATCATAGATCATGCGCTCAAAGGAGTGTACGCTTTTTGTGTGGAACATTCGTATCGTTCATTGCGGGCAACTCTGCTGGTTCTTTTTGCGGCAAATTTGTCATTTGCATATATGTTTCTGCTGGATCCCGCAGTGGTAAGCAGGCTCTACGGAAATATTCCGCTCGATAATATGCACCTCTACCTTGCCATGGGTTTGGGTTCTCTGTTGGTGGTGCTTGCCATAGGGGCATTTTTTGCCTTCTTACATCCCGTAAAAAATGCGGCGGTCATACTGCTGCTTATTCTTACGCACTTCTCGTTGTTTCTTACGGATGTGATAGCTCTTGCCAGAGCACAGATGTCCCTGATAGCTCTGCTTCCCGAAATGGCATACTACCTTGTTATTTCAACGCTACTCATACGGTTCTTTCCCACGCAGGAGCGCATACGAAAAGAGGAAAAGAAATCCGAACCGACCATACAAGATGCAAATCCTCTGCAGAAAATTACCGAACCGTCGGACAAAAAAACTCCGAAAGTACAAAAGATTACGAGCCTATGGAAGTAATGTGTATGCGGTGTCCGCCTTCTTTCTTCATACTCTTTTCAATGCGCTCTTTGTCTTCCGCATCGAAAATGCTGTGTTTGGCGTGCTTCGGTTCCGCTTTTTGTACGGCTTTTCCTTTTTTGTAGCCTCCGACGCTATCTCGGATTACGGCGCCTTCTTCCAGTCGAATCACTCGGGTTTGCAATAGGTCGACTATGTCCACTTCGTGTGTCGCCAGCACCACGGTTGTTCCACCCTTATGAATATGTTCGAAGAGTCGAAGCACCGTTTCGGATTGCTGCGGATCTAAGTTCCCCGTGGGCTCATCCGCGAAGAGCATAATGGGTTTGTGGACTATTGCTCGCGCTATGGCCGTGCGAGCTTTCTCTCCTCCGGAGAGCGCATCTGCCATGGTATTGGCTCTCCTCGTAAGTTCCATTTCTTTCAGAACTTCTTTCACGCGTATGGCAATCGCTTCATCCGGTACGCCGGCGACTTCCAACGGAAAGGCTATGTTTTCCGCAACAGTGCGATTCCACAGGAGTTTGTAATCCTGAAACACAACCCCTATGCGCCTTCGCAGTAATTGCAGAATCGTAGGAGGCAGAAGTCGCAGATCCACTCCGTCCATTGCCACCACTCCCTTGGAAGCAACTTCCGCACCTATCATAAGGTGCAGCAATGTCGATTTGCCGGCCCAGCTGGGGCCGGTGATGCAGACGAATTCCTTGGGATCCACCCGAAAGGAGATGTCGCTTAAAACCTTATTGCGTCCATACGCCTTGCTAACATTTTTTAGCACGAGCATGGAGCCCATGGTAGCAAATATTTGTCAGAAGCTCACTTGCGCTGAGTGCTCGGTTTGCGCATGACGACATACACCTCTCTGCTTCTGTCCCTGCTGGCTTTCGCATGTTGAATCTTTACGTCTTTCCAATAGAGCTTCAGCTCGGCGAAAAATTCGTCGAAATCCGCACCTCGCAATATTTTCATGACGCACATTCCTCCGGGCGCCAAAAATTCCCTGGCTGCAATTTCCACTGCTTGCGACAGCTCAATGGAGTGCCATTGGTCTATGTCTTTTATGCCGCTTGTTTTCGGAGCGAGATCCGAAAGCACGATGTTCACACTTGTAACATCGCATGTGTTCAGGGCTTTTTCCACTGCAGAGAGATCCGTAATATCCGCTTGAAAAAGATGTACGGGCCCTTCTATGGGCGCTATTTCCTGAAGATCCAATCCTATTACCATTCCTTTCGGGCCCACCTTTTGCGCAGCGTACTGCAGCCAACTTCCCGGTGCGGCTCCGAGATCCAATACTTTCATACCTTGTTTTAACAGACGAAACTTCTCATCCAGCTCTTTGAGCTTGTACACGCTTCGTGCTCTGTATCCTTCTGTTGCAGCCAAGCGACTCCATTTATCGTTGGGAATATAGGGTTTAGGCATCAGAGAAGAGGGGATTTCTTCGGAATACCCACCGCACGAGGGTACGCAACTGCTATCGGTCCTCGTTTCTCAAAAATAATGAGTTGTCTCTGTCCCCATTTTTCAGGTAACGCATACGTGTGCTGCGCAATGAGTTGGCACGAGAGTTCTGCTCTGGCAAGCAGAGAATCTTTGAGTTCTTGTTCTATCCGCATGCTCTTCCAGCACACAATATGTCCTTTGGGTTTTACAAACGGAGAAGCATATTCCAAAAGCGTATTGAGAGGTGCCAGTGCGCGGGCAGCGACGATATCAAATTGCTCTCTGTACTCCGCTTCGCATCCAAGCTCTTCGGTTCTTCCGCATATCAGCTCCACATTCGAAAGTCCCATATCGGTTACTATACGCCCTATGGCATCTATTTTCTTTTGAGTGGAATCCAATCCCGTAAACCGAATGGCAGGGTATGCGATGGCAAGCGGGAGCAGCGGAAAGCCTCCGCCTGTTCCGATATCCAGTACTCTTGCTCCTTCTTTTGCCTGCGAAAAATACTGCAATTCCGTGGCAGCCAAAGAATCGAGTACATTGCCATGCCAACAATCTTCTTCGGTGCGAAACGCCGAGAGATTCAGTTTGGTGTTTTCCTCCAGAAAGAGTGCCGTCAGCTTTTTCAGCTGATTTTGTACGGTTTCGTCTAACATGGAATTGCAGCTTCCTCGCTCCTCGTGGTAACGTCAAGATGTTTCATCTCAATTCCAACAGAGATACGTATGCCACACGGAAAACGAATCGCAGAACTGCTAATAGACATAGGTGCGGTGAAACTGTCTGTCGATCCTCCATTTACATGGACAAGCGGCATAAAGTCTCCCATCTATTGCGATAACCGTATGATTTACAGTCATCCTGAGGCGAGAAATTTCGTGGTGGATGCGCTGGTTGGAAGAGTGAACGCATTGCACATAGATCCCGATGTCATAGCGGGTACGGCAACGGCGGCAATAGGGTGGGCCGCACTTGTGGCTCACAAAATGGAGTTACCTTTTGTGTACGTGCGTTCCAAACCCAAAGAGCATGGTACGCAAAAGCGAATAGAGGGAGATTTGAAGCCAGGCAAAGATGTGGTGCTCATAGAAGATCTTTTGTCCACGGGCGGCAGTGCCATTTCTTCCGTGGATGCGTTGCGCACAGAAGGAGGAGCAACTGTTGCCGATGTTGTTGCAATCTTCTCCTATGAAATGCTTTCTTCCGCAGAAAAGGCACAGGAGTCGCAGGTGAAACTGCACCCGCTTTCCGGTTTTACCACACTGCTCGAGGTTGCGCTGGAGCAGGGAAGGCTGACAGCCGAAGAAGTTGCAGATGTGGCACGGTTTGCGGGAGATCCTGAGCACTGGGGGAAGTAGCAATTGATTTGGTTTCTGATAAATAGAATTCTTCTTTTTTCTGATATTTTTTCTTTAAAAGGGGGACTAGGGAACCTTGTTCGGTTCCCTAAGCCCCCCAAACCCCCCTTACCCTCCTAACGGTACCGCATTTTCCTGCCCTCAGAGGCAGGGAAAATTTGTCTTGTAATTACAAAACGAAAACCCCGTCAGCCGCAAACCTGCCTGCCGGCAGGCTCGTGCATGGTTCGAGGCTCGACTGTCATCCTGAGGTGCGAACGGAGCTGTAAGCGAAGAGAGCCTCGAAGGATCAGTCGAGCACCTCATCATGACGCAGGGGAGTACTTTTAGACAGGTGGAACTAACAGACCTTTTGCATTACCAGAGTAGCTTCTCCACTTGAGGTATTGAGTTCTTTTTTGGCCGATTTTTTTACCCTGAGCGTATTGAGCCTGACGAAGTATCGAAGGGTGGGCACTCTTTCTAAAAAAGTGCCGTAGGAAAGAAGTGAAGCTTCTACTCAGGCGCGGTGCTTTCCTTTCGGTGAGAAAACGGCTTAGAACTGCTCCAAAAATCGAAGGTCTCCCTGAAAGAATGCACGAAGATCCGGAATTTGATGCTTTATCATCAGCGGGCGCTCTATGCCGAAACCGAAGGCAAACCCTTGCCACTGCTCCGGGTCTATATTGCAGTTGCGCAGCACATTGGGGTGCACCATGCCGCAGCCGCCCATCTCCAGCCACTTGCCCTCGCGACTGTCTTCCAAGTCTCCCTGCCACATCATATCCATTTCCAAGCTTGGTTCGGTAAAAGGAAAAAATCCGGTGCGAAAGCGAAACTCCACATCTCTTCCTATGAGTTCACGCAGTCCCGTAATGAGCACTGCCTTTAAGTTCGCCACCGAAATGTCTTTGCCTATCATCAGCCCTTCGAATTGATGAAACATGGGTGAGTGGGTGGCATCGGCGTCTTTCCTGTATACCTTCCCCGGGAAAATGGCGCTGAAAGGCGGAGTATGTGAGCGCATGTACCGAATTTGCACGGGGGATGTGTGCGTACGGAGCACATGTTTCTCTTTCCCTTTTTCTTTAATCCAGAATGTATCTTGGGTGTCTCGTGCGGGGTGATCTTCCGGAATATTGAGCTGTGTGAAGTTGAGATCTTCCGTTTCTATTTCCGGTCCGTAGTGCACGTCGAATCCCATACGTCCGAACACTTCTTCCACTTGTGCAATAAATTCATGGACCAAGTGCAGGTGCCCCGATTTCGTATGAGGAAGATTCAATGTGACATCCAGTGCATCCTGTGTGACCAGTACGTCTTCGGACGGTCGTACAAGTTCGGATCTGCGCTCTTCCAGTGCGGTGCTTATTGTTACTTTCTGCGTGTTCAGCTCTTTGGCTTGAGATTTCCTCTTTTCATCTTTCAGATTTTTCAATGCTTGCATTGCCAGTGTCATCGCACCGTTTTTTCGACCGAATACCGCATGTTCTATGGAGTCCAACTCCGCAGTATTGTTCGCAGATTGAATCTGAGAGATGAAATTTGCCCATGAATGAGAGTCGTTTGGCATTGCAGGTACGAGCATACTACAGGAAAGAGACCTACCACTAGTGATCCAGCGCCAATTCTATGAACAGAAATACGCAGAAGATCATAAGGCCTATCCACCAGTTTAAAAGATTGAGAAGGTGAAAGATGAGAATCACTACCGTTGTGCATCCCAAAAATACGCCTTGGCGCAGAGAAATAGACAGCAGTTTTCCCATATCCCATGTGTGGAACGGTACTACTTTCCAAATGCCGTAGAGTGCCAGTGCTCCTACGGTGCTGACACAGAGAAAGAGGCTGATAAAAAATGCGGGAATTGCCTGTGCAGGTGCGGTAAGCGGACTCACTCTCAGCAGAACAATGAGCAGAGACAATGTGGAGAGAAGAGCCGACAGACTGATGCCAAACAGAAGACTGTGCATATTACCTGTGTTGGGAATCGAGATGCTCTTTGAGTGCAGCAAAGTCATCCAGCAGGGTTTGCCGAAGCCCTCCGTTGTGCAAGGCGGCAGCGGGGTGGTAGATGGGAAACACGGTAAGAGATTCGTTCATTTTCTGTGGCTTGCCGTGCCCGTGGGTAATGCCAAGCTTCGGAAAAAAGTGACCGAGCGCGTGCCTCCCCAATGGCACTATTATTTTGGGTTGAACGATACGTATTTCCAACTGAAGCCATGGCATGCACTGTTCTTTTTCTTCATCCGTGGGGTCGCGGTTGTCGGGAGGGCGGTATTTCACCACATTGCTTATGTATACCTCTTCACGCTTCAGGCCTATGGATGCGAGCAGTTCATCCAAAAACTTCCCTGCCGCACCCACAAAAGGGCGTCTAAGTTCATCTTCCTTTTGTCCCGGTGCTTCTCCTATGAACATGATGTCCGCATCGGGATTTCCTTCACCGAGTACGGGGTTGGATGTCTTACTTAAAGCACAGCCTTTCCATGCTTTCAGCTCAGTCTGCAGATTTTCCAGAGTCATGATCATGCTGCGCAGCATACCAGTCTTCATCCGACTCTGCCTCCGGATTCAATGCATTCCACTGCAGGCGTTGCAGTTCGCTCACAATAGCTTCTACGTCCTGCGGTCTTTGTACCATGCCCAGAAACGGACTGTGAGGTTGGACAATTTGCTGCACTCGCAGCGCACGCACTTCTGCGGGAGTCGGTCTGTGAGTGTAGTTGTCCCATTCGGGACGAGATCCGATTCTCTGTAATTCCAGAATATTGGGGAGCAGCTGCAGCCTTCGCAGTGCACCGTGCATGGTGCGATTTCTCTCGGCTATGCTATAACCGGTTTCGAGGTCTTGCTGCACAAGTGCGCTGATAGCACTTGAAATATGCCGGTCGCATGCTTCTGCACTGTGGTCCTGTTTCGAACTATCTGCGGACATAAAAAAGGGATGCAAAAATCATCAGTACACAATGGCAAATCTGCGTACGGGTGGGGGAGGATCCGGATCAAATTCATCTGCGGGAGGCAGAAAAGGCCATTCATTCGACGGTTTTTCCGGCCTGTCTTCCACTCCTATGATTGGCTGACCCAATGCGTCCGAAATAACTTCTCTCAACTCTTCCAGTCGTACGGTGTCCAACGGTTCATCAAATTCTCCGGCAGATATACTTGCTTGCAGGGTGGGAAATTGCACACTTGCGAAATTAGCCATTTCTTGTATCGGCAATGCCCATGTGCCGGGAATTTCATCCAATGGAATCGGATGTTCTCTCTCTTCGTGCTCATCTCGCATTGCATGGTATTCGTGTCGTACCGAGCGAGGCATTGCAATAACCATGCCAATAAGGCGACTGACATTCTCTCGTTCGCCTCGTAATAACTCATCCGGCATTCTTGTGCGTTCGAATTTGAGATAACGGTCTATTTGTTGCAGTGCTCTGTAGAGATCCAATCGAAATTCACTCATAGTAATGCCGAGTTCTTCCGTGGGTCTCTCTGTGGGAAAGGCAATGGAAACAACAGTGCCATCGTCATCCGTATCCGGTTCATTGCCAATGACACGCAAAGTGTCAGGAGTATCGCCCTCGACTTCATGTGTACCCGGTTCGTCTGTAAAAATTCGCATAGGGGACAGTATTCTCTTTCGAATTGGCTACGGCAAGCGCTTTTATGAGTACTTTGCTTTTACGTCAGCAATGCGATTTTCCACCTTCTTACGCAGTGCGGCATCGGATTCCGCCAGAATTTTTATGGCAGAGAGGGCGGCATTTTTCGGGTTGAGTACTGTCATGACCGGTACATCCGAAGGCATGCGGAGGCTGGAGTTTAAATCCACCATGTATTCCTCCAACGAAGTGAAAGGAGGGCAGTTTACCACGGGGTGCACACAGCTTCCTGCCACCACTCCTCCGAGTCCGTTACTCATTCCGACCACGGTAATTACAACCTGTGGCTGCGGGTCTGCATTCAGTTTTTCCACTATTTCCACCACTTTCTCGGGCACTTTGTGGGCGGAAGCCACTAATATTTCGGAAGGCACTCCGAATTCGCTGAGCATATCGGCAATCTTTTGTGCGTATTCTTTGTCCGATTCCGAGCCCAGGAGGAAGGTGACTTTCATAGCAGGGGAGTGGTGCAACCCGATTGTACTGCATCTTTTCCGGTACAGAAACTGTATTCCGAATACTATTTCTTGAAGCAAGGAGGGGGCAGCGTGTCACCGCTTTTCTGGGGAATCTCTGAAAAACACACAAATTGTCACAGTGAGCTCGTCGAACTGCGACAATTTGGTGCATATCATGGTTCGACGGGCTCACCATGACATGCCTTTCTTCTTTTTAGAGGCTCCCTAGGTACTTTGAAGGGATAGTCGCCTGTATTTCATATATTGACTAAATTCTAATATATGTTTAAATTCTTTCATCCATGCTTACAATAGAGGATAATTGCAGGCGTCTGGCAGATGAGTACGGGGAATTCTCCGCTTTCCATCCAAGAGTTACATCGAATCCTGATGCGAGTGTGGTTGTCCCTGCGTTTCGGGAAGAGAAACAAATAGTACATACCATAGAAACTCTTATTGCTTCCGTACGGTCAGCAGCTGATGATTCGTATCATGAGCCATCTATTGCTGAAATTCTTTTTGTAGATAACGATGCATCTGCACAAGATCGCACTGCACAGCTTATAGAGTTGTGCGGAATACCACTCGTAGAAGAACATGATCCTGCACGAAAAGGTGTTTCGTATGCGAGGCATCGTGGCCACGTTGAGTCCAAGGGGGGAGTGATTCTCTGTACGGATGCAGATACGCGTGTGCCCGACACATGGGTTCATGCTCATATGAGGCATTACAAAGACAGTACTGTCGTTGGTGTGACGGGGGACTACGATTACGACCAAGTGCATTGGCTTTATAAGGCGTATACGACAGCCAGAGTACCTTGGAGGGGTCTCAGATGGATAGGAAGGAAAGTGAGAGGTCTCGAGAAGCACGTAAGTTTTACAGGGGCAAACATGTCGTACGATAAGAGTGCTGCTGAAATATTCGGGGGCTTTGAATTAGGCTCGGACAAAGGGGAAGATACGATTATGGGAGAGCAACTAAAGCAAACTGGAAAAGTTATTCTTGATGAAAGCCCTGAAATAACAGTTCTTACCAGTGGCAGAAGATTTGGTACGTTTCAAAGGGCAGCACCGGAGATTACAGCAAACATTCAAGGTGTATTACGTCGAGTATTTAACATACCTGTGCCACGAGGGAAGAATTTTAGAGATTACAGAGACTAAAATGCTTTCGCATGTGTTTGTTCTGTTTCTATGTGGGTGCTACTCTTTCGTGGCTTTTATGCGCCCGTAGCTCAGCCTGGATAGAGCGTTTGGTTGCGGTCCAAAAGGTCGTAGGTTCAAATCCTGCCGGGCGCACCAATTATCGTGAAAGGAAAACCAACGGTTTTCCTTTCACGGACTCTCCTTTCCCTTCAGTGGAGTCGCTCCAGCGAAAACAAGTTTCCGCTTCGCGACCTTCGTCGACGAGCACGCTGATCTTTCCACCACCGTGGGGCTATAGCTCAATTGGGTCGAGTACCGCCTTGGCGGTACGAGCCATAAAAAAGCGCGCTGCGCTCTAGCCACAACAACAGGAGAACTGATATGTTTCATCACCGTGGGGCTATAGCTCAATTGGCTAGAGCGCTTGCATGGCATGCAAGAGGTTCAGGGTTCAAGTCCCTGTAGCTCCACCAACGAAAATGACAACAACACCGACTTTTTGTTTATCTGAAGAGCAAAAGTCGGTTTGAAAAGATGATGGAATTCGAGCTAACAGGACTTCAAACTTCGGCATAATCTGGTAAGATAGGCAATATGAGTGCCAAAAGTCTCAATAAAGACAGAACAGCGACCTTCTATGTGCGTCTGCGACAGAAAGAGAAAGCAGCCTTTCCTGTATCGCATTTAAGAGAAATTTATGAAATGTACAACGACACAATTGCCCAATCTTCCCGACAAGATTTAGGTTTTTTCGTTTTAGTGGCTTTTCTCTCAATCCAAAATGATAAGGAAAGCATGATGAAAAAGTTGCTCGTAGAAAATCTACCAAAACTGGAAAAACTTTCAGAAAAAATAGGAAGTTTGGATAGATATTTGAGAAAAAATGAATATGCAGAGTTTAAAGAAGAATTAAAACTTGAAAATGTCCTGGCAAGAGACGTATTCTTTTTATTGCTTCGCACTATTTCAAATTTTGATGTTCTCGAAATTAAATTCAAAAACTTTCTGAATAACAGCCCTAAAATTTATACTGAAATTAAGAATATTCGAAAGGAATTTGGATCAAGAATTGATCGTTTTCAATTTACGTTCGCACAGAGCCGCATACGTGATGACAGGGTAGATGACGAAACGGGAAATACGCTCGATTTAAGCAAAAGTGTGGACCGAACTATAGGAATGAGACTTGTCCGTAGGCTTGATATTTCTTTGCAGAATTACACTGATATTATTGAAATAAAAAAAAATTCACCGATTGATTTTTCCTTTCTGCAATACGTTGATCCTCAACTTCTGATCGATATTTGGAATGCCTTTCATCTCGATCGATATTTTATAGATCTGGTCGGCACACCGGATGCAGCTGTGCGATTTTTACAAAATCATTTCTCCCTCGATGTAAATCTTGGCGATGGTGTAGCGATCCTTTTCTACAATTGGCTGTATCAAAGATTACTTGCTCCGACTAATAAGAAAAAAGAGAGGAAGGAAGCAAAGGAAGAATATGAGGAGCAAAAACCAGACCTAATAAAATCAGAGAGAGTAACGGATTTAATGGCGGTGCTTGTTCAATCTATCTTAAAGACCAAAGAGAATGTCGATAATGAAATTAAAAGACTAAAGGAGAAGCTGGTAGAATATCAAATGATAGAAAAACCCAATAAAAAAGAGAAGCAAGTTATTAAATCCTTGGAGGGAGAAATTCACAAACTCGAAAATCTCATTGTTAATGTTGAAAGAAAGGATTCAGAGAAATAATTATTTGAAAAGGCATATCTCGAACCAAGGGAGTCAAACCTATCTATACTATCTGTTTCCCATACAAGAATTTCTGGAATCCAATAAACATGGAACGAATGGAATCCACCCCACCCAGCGCTTTTTCTGCGTCTGCTATGGCGTGATATTTTAAGTTTAGAAGCATAGGCAACTTCTCTTCATCCAGTTCATCAACACCTTTGTCTACGTACTTGCTCAGCACAAACTCCAAGAATGCTTTTTGTTCTTTGTCTAAGTTCTTTGTCATGTCGGGGCTTGCTTCTTGAACTCGCTTTTCTCTTGTAATAGGAGAGCCGGCGAAGGAAACGTACGAAAGTACATCGAACAGGTCACTGTCCTCGGCAGAGATAAGTTTTTGCAATGTCTCCAGTTCATCCCTGCCATAGCCCATTTCTGCAATCTTATCGAGGAACGCTTTACGCGTTGAAGGTACAGACCAGATTTTTCGTAGCTCCTCTTCGCTGGTGAAGAAGTCAGGCAAAGCCCCAAAAAGACTTTCCAAAAATTCTTCCACTGAGAGTGGCTTGCCATCCGCACTCCAAAACGAGGTTGCAATCATGTGCTGAATCTCACGTTCTTTGCCATCCCGCAGCTTGATCTTCAGGATTTTCCTCGGAGGTTCTCCATCGTCTTCATCTCCTTCGAAGGGACCAGCCAACACAGGTTCCTTTTCTCTGGCTGTCTTTTCTGGTTTCTCCGTAGTTTCATCAATCGGCTCACCATCCCACTGCGGATCTGCAAAGTGCTTATACGCACCAACGAAGTCATAAATCGTAAAGTACTCCTTGCCCTCAAATAGCCGTGTTCCGCGTCCGACAATCTGCTTGAACTCAATCATTGAGTTTATGGGACGCATGAGAACGATATTGCGGATGTTTCTGGCATCCACCCCTGTGGACAGCTTCTGTGAAGTCGTGAGAATAGTAGGAATCGTTTTCTCGTTATCTTGGAAGGCTCGTAGGAACTCTTCGCCCCTTGCCCCATCGTTAGCAGTCACACGTACACAGTAATGCGGGTCTTTACTGTCCTTCATCTGATTGATGAGGTCACGGACAGCAGCAGCATGGAGCTGCGTGGCACAGAATACGATTGTTTTTTCCTTCTGGTTGATCTCGTCGAGAAGAATGCTGGTTCGTTCCGTTTCCCGTTCCTTAATTTCAATGATGCGGTTGAAGTCTTCTTCCACGTACACTTTGCCTTCTTCCACTTCTCCTTCAACGATTTCATCATCGGACGTGTACACGTACTCATCGAGCGTGGTTTGAATGCGTTTTACTTTGAAGGGAGTGAGGAAACCGTCATTGATGCCCTCTTTCAACGAGTACACATAGACCGGCTCACCGAAGTAGCTGTAGGTATCCACGTTGTCTTTCCGCTTGGGTGTAGCGGTAAGTCCGAGCTGAACGGCAGGCGAAAAGTACTCCAAAATTCCCCGCCAGTTGCTTTCGTCATTCGCTCCTCCCCTATGACATTCGTCGATAATGATAAAATCAAAGAAGTCCGGCGGATAATCCCCAAAATACGGCGTTCCTTCCGGTCCTGACATGAATGTTTGGAAAATCGTGAAGAAGATGCTGCCATTGGTAGGTACGCCTCCCTGTCTTCGTATATCCAACGGCTTTATGCGTACCAGCGCGTCCTCTGGGAACGCCGAGAACGTATTGAACGCCTGATCTGCCAGTATGTTTCTATCTGCGAGGAAGAGAATACGAGGCTGCCTATTGCCGTCCTTTTTCAGGTTCCAACGAGAATGAAAGAGTTTCCAAGCAATCTGGAACGCAATCACGGTCTTTCCTGTTCCTGTGGCGAGCGTGAGTAGAATTCGGTCTTTGCCATTGGCAATGGCATTGAGAGAGTTTCGTACTGCAATTTCTTGGTAGTAACGTACTCCTGTGCTGCCAAACATCGGTTCGTACGGAATAACAGCAAAGTTTTCACGCCAGTCGTTCTGCTCTGGGTGCAAACGCTTCCACAGCTCCTGAGGACTTGGAAAAGCTTTTACCTCACCTTCCTTTCCTGATTCCATAGAAATTTCGTATATCTCCTTTCCGTTCGTAGCGTAGGTGTAGTCTATACAGAGCTTTTCAGCGTACGTCTTTGCCTGCATGACACCCTCAGCAGCTGGTAGGTTCTCTGCCTTTGCTTCTATGACAGCTACTTTCTCGTTGTTGTAGACCAAAATGTAATCAGCAATATCTCGTTTGCCACGAACACCACCTACTCGGATTCGTCCCTCTGTTATAGGAAACTCACGACGAACCAAAGAGCCTTCCACTTCGCCCCATCCGCTCGCACGGAGGGCTGGGTCTATAAGCTCGGCTCTTGTTTCGGATTCGTTCATTTACTGCATTGTATGTAAATCTTCCCCTTGTGACGAGGTGAACGAACGTATACTATGATACATATGAACACGGTCAATCTTGCATTCATCGATGGGCAGAACCTGCACTTGGGAACTATGCACAACAACTGGAAGATTGATTACAAAAAGTTTCGTGTGTACCTGCGGGATAAATATAACGTAGCTGAGGCGTATTATCACCTAGGATACACAGATGAAACACAGCAAGGTCTATATAACAATCTGCAAAAAGCAGGTTTTATCGTAATGTTTCGGGAGCATACTTCTAGTCTAAAAGGTACAAAAAAGGGCAATGTAGACACGGATATTGTGTTCGAAGCCATGAAAGCGCTTATCGAGCGCAGCGATTTTAGCAAGATTGTACTCGTCTCTGGTGATGGAGATTATAAGAAGCTCGTGGATTATCTCGTAACAATAAATCGCCTAGGGAAAATACTGTTCCCCAATAGGCAGTTTGCCTCTTCTTTGTACCGAAATTTGGAACCCGCTCACTTTGACTATCTCAATACAGCAGCTATCCAGGCAAAAATTGGCTATCCACCAAAGAAAGGGTCTCCTTAGGCACTAACACCTTTCGGATTCCCCTTCGTCTTAATACCTATACAGTATATACCCGTTATCTACCTGTATTCAAGGTAAAATAGAGCAAATTTTCCTAAAGCTACAGCTCTGCATTGAACGCTTTACGAAGTAAAGATTGCTTCAGTTCGTCTAAAGCAGAGAGTTTTTGGGTGTAGAGGGATTGCAATTCCTTAGATTGAAAATAGCCATGCTGCAGCTCTAAAACCATTTTAGCTTGATCGTCTTTACTAATCGGCACTGGAATATTGAACTTGACCAAAGATTTGATTGGAAGCTGTGGCTGAGCAGCACCAGATACGTGTTCTTTGATCTGTCTCTTAAACAGACCTGATCTAAATATCTCAAAAACATATTCAGGAAGTATTTTCTCAATCTTGGGTCTAAAAATAAGCATCCCTGAATTTATACGCACTGAATCATATGAAACGTCCTCACTATACAAACCAATATTTCCAATTGTTCCACGAGTAGTTAATACTATGTCATTTCTCTGTAATTTCCCTTTGCCCATTGCTAAATCTTTCTCCTCGGAGATAAACATTACAGAAGAAAAGTCAAAACCATCAGTCAGTACATTTTTTGTGTTAAGAAAAAGGCAATAACCCTCTTCGCTAAAGTCTGACTTCTTTGGATAGTTTGCACCTCTATCACCATCGATAATCTGTAAGAATTCTTTGTCTCCTAAGCCAACTTGCATCCAGCTATCACCCTCTTTTTTGAAAATATTTTCTGAGTAAGACTCGAAAAGATCCTTCGCATTTTGTAAATTCTTTTCGGCATTCTCTTTTGCTTCCTCAATGGCTGCAAAAGCTTCGTCGAGGATGGAGACGATGTGTTTTTGTTCGGGGAGCGGTGGGATGGGGATTTTGATGCTCCTCATTTTCGCCTGATTAAGTTTTGGAACAGTAACGCCTGTGATGTATTCAGATAAGTCGCATGCATTCAGATAATAAACCAACCACTCATCTATAATTGTGTCTCTGTGAGGGCGAACAACATGAGCATGATTATTGACCCAATATTTTTCTTCTACAATAAACGCAGTATTTTCACCTGCATTCCACTTTGCCCCATCTTCTCCGATCAATACCAGTTTTTCGTCGAAAATATAATCTTCAACATAATCTAATATCCCCGTTGCACCGTAATAGGGATATTCCCCCGAAACACGATCTGATTTTGTGATTGGCCTTCGCCTACTATCAAGAATATCGCAAACCTCGCCGAGTGTTTTGGTTTGCCATTTAGACCGCATTCGAAACAGGTGAATTTAATAATTTAAGCACACCTGTTAATAAATTGATTGATTGCTTCAACTCTTCAGGAGTAAATTTAGAATTATTTGTATTTTCAGGATGATGAATTTGGTGACGAATATATGTACATAGGCTGCAGTCAAATGAACTTCCATTTGTATGGGTATATCCAGTTTTAATAGGCATAGAGTTGTCTAGCTGTATTAAGCGCTGATCAAATTGATCTGTATTTTGCAAACCAGTTAGCTCTTGTGCATACCCATACAATTCATTATGAAATTCAATAGTAGGTAAATCATATGCTTGAAAATTGATCTCTCCCCATGATGGACTCCAAGGAAAGATTTTCCAGTCCGCGTCCCTTGCATTAGAAATATCAATTTCATTCTGTTCATTCCTGCCAAAAATGTATAAATGAGTTTTATAAGATAGGCAATTCTTAAACAAATAAGGAGAATGAGTTGATAGAAATATTTGCTTGTCCTTTGATTCTAAAAGTAAGATTTCTAGTAGAGATTCTTGTGCCTTGGGGTGCAGATGCAATTCTGGCTCGTCAATAAGGTAGACAACGCTGCCCTTTGATTCATTCGAGATATTCTTAAGCAACAAAAGTGTAAGTATCATTTCAATTCCTGAACCTAAGTCTCGCACTTGAATTTGCTTAAGGTCATCATCATTTTTTAGTGCAAAAAAAGCATTGGAAAATGGGTGTAGCAAATCTAGTAGCTCGATCTTTATATTTTCATATTCATCTTTTTCAAAAAAATCTTTCATTTCAGATGCTAACTTTTGCCCCGTTCCCTTTTGGGTTGCGTCAAGTACTGACTTAAAGTACTCGCCATTCACATTCTGGATTAGTGCTTCTTTGTTCTTACTATTAAGACTGTTTACAAATTTCCAATTCAAATCATCACATATTTTTTCAAAAGTAGTTTTATAAGTACCATTTGAAATCTGTCGTGTCCTATTTTTGTCAAAATAAAAAACATTTATACTGCCATCTATAATATTTTCATTGTTAAATATTTTGTATAGCCCCTGAACTTCCTTTCTAGAATCTTCACTTTTACTATTTTTATAGTTCGTGTGCATGTTCTTGAATGCATTACTAATTTGAAAGGGCGAGGACAATAATTTTCCAGGTGATTTTCTTTCTCTACTTTTTGCTGTAAATGTAATTCCGTTGCATTCGAAGTAATTATTTGGAAATGGCATCTTGCAGTTAAACTCGTCTGTTTCTGCTATCACGACAATTTCTTTGTGAGGGTCATTAAAATCGCCAATTTTCAATCTGTTTTCTGTCGCATATGTACTCTGAGTTAGATAATTTAATAGTTCTAATACGGCAGTTTTTCCATTTCCATTTTCACCTATAAAAATATTTAGCCCACTACCAGCGTTTACACCATCAGGAACTCCGAACTCAAATTCTTGGTTAAGAAAACATTTATAGTTAGCCACTGATAGTTTATCAAAAAAGATATTGCACATTTTTACTAAGTAACAATTGAGAAAATTATTTCCGCACTCTCCTCATCCAACCTCCTCATCTCCTCCAAAATCTCCTTCGGATCCCATCGCATAAAGATGGCTAAAATGCTTATTTGAGGCCAATGAGTGGAGAAATAGTGATTTATCATTGATTGCATACTGTAAGCTATACTATAATAGTAGTGATGAAAGGAGGGTGTGGGTAATAACCATGACCCTTCTTTCGCTAGGATTTATTCTGATACATCCAGACTGAAAAATAGTTAGGAGATTTTTGCGTTTTGCATGAAGCAAAAGATTGTATGCTCAATTTATCCCGAATTTTTTTACAAATTTCTATTTTGGAATATTTTGTTCCTGATTTGATCTCATAGACAACTGCACCTGTTAAAATATCCACCATCTGTAGAAATAAACTGGAGTGTGATTCAAGCCGATGCACTCCCAGGCATTTTTTAGAACGAGCCTGTAATTTTTCAAGCAATGCAGATTCATACTGCTTTCCACTTGGAACGGTAATATCATCCGGCAAAAGGATAAATTCGCTGTCGCCGACATTATTTTTAAGAAGCATGGTTAATTGATTCAAATATGCATCAAAGTAGTGCATTCCATGGGGAACAGGATGCGCTTGTTTATCAATAACCAGGCAGCAAAATTTTACATCACTAAATTTAAAATACTCAGTAATCAGCCATTTGTATTGCTCAAGAGAAGTGGGATTAATATTCTTGAACTTCATCTCGTATGCGGAGTGTCTGCCTTTTACAAAATTTCGCAAATCAGTTACGTCCAGTTTGCTCACTAAGTCGCGCTCCTTTTCCTTCACGACTGTATGAATTTGACCGTATTTTGACTTCAGGCGTTCATGATAGTCACCAATTTTTTCAACGGGTACGAGTAGACAGCCAATCCCTAAAAATTGCTCCTGATCGTTATTGCCTGTTTCATCTACGAATACAAAATATCGATCCATAAGCGAATTATGATTGATGTGAAATGACTTCTAAAATCTTCCCACTCTCCTCATCCAACCTCCTCATCTCCTCCAAAATCTCCTTCGGCTCCCGTAGGACATTCTCATCTTTCCTGTTCGGGTTCTTCGCGGAGAGGTCAAAAGTATTCGGTTCAATGTTGGAAATGTTCACGCTCCATGAGTTTTCACTATCACCTTGAGTCTTCTGTAGCTCTACAAACTCGGCTAAATCTGCTTCGGAGAGCGGGTTGGTCTTCCCGAGGTTTCTGTCTAAGTTCAGTTGGTAGTACCAGACTTTCTTGGTTGGAGAGCCCTTTTCGAAGAACAGCACGACGGTTTTCACGCCTGCGCCCGTAAACGTACCACCGGGCAGATCGAGAATAGTATGTAGGTTGCAGGAGTCTAAAAGTGTTTTTCGCAGAGACGCGGCGTCGGAATTGGACAGAAATGTATTTTTAATGACAATACCCGCCCTTCCTCCCGCCCGTAACTTCTTGATGAAGTGCTGCAGGAACAGATATGCGGTTTCTCCCGTTTTAATTGGAAAGTTCTGCTGTATTTCGCTGCGTTCTTTTCCCCCAAACGGCGGATTTGCCAGTATGACATCGTACTTTTCCTTCTCCTGAATATCGGCAATGTTCTCGGCGAGGGTATTGGTGTGAATGATGTTCGGAGCTTCTATGCCATGCAAAATCATGTTCATAATCCCGATAATGTAGGCGAGGGATTTTTTCTCTTTTCCGTAAAAGGTTTTCTTCTGAAGTATTTCCATGTCGCCGGTACTGAGCTTTTTGGTACTTCGCATGTAATCGAACGCTTCCACCAAAAACCCCGCCGAACCGCACGCACCGTCGTAGACCGTCTGCCCGATGTCGGGTGCGACGACTTCGACGATAGTACGAATGAGAGGACGTGGCGTGTAGTACTCGCCTCCATTCCTTCCGGCATTTCCCATGTTCTTTATCTTTCCTTCGTACAAGTGCGAAAGCTCATGCTTCTCCTTGCTGGTCTGGAAACTAAGGTCGTCAACAATGTCCAGAATATTGCGGAGCGTGTAACCACTCTGGATCTTGTTCTTTAGCTCGCTGAAGATCTCACCAATTTTATACTGGATGGTATCGGGGCTTTCGGCTTCGTGCTTGAACTTTTTCAGGTACGGAAAGAGCTTTTCATTCACGAAATTCAGAAGGTCGTCCCCGGTGAGAGCCTTGTGGTGGTCGATCTTTCCCTCGGAGGTCTTTGGAACCGCCCATATCTCCCATCGGTACGGCGTACCAATAACTTCTCGGTACGTCTTGCCCGCGAGGGCGTACTCTTTCTTCTTGGTCTCTTCCAAGTCATCCAGATATTTCAGAAACAGAATCCAAGAAGTTTGTTCAATGTAATCCAGCTCGGAACTTACTCCAGCATCCTTACGAAGAGTATCGTCTATGTTTCTGAAGGCTTGCTCAAACATATGCCGATTATTCCATACTTTTATCACTTTCGTGAGCCTTTTTGTTGAAGGATTCCCATCAGTTGTGAGAGTAATAACACAGACTGATACTGTGGCATCAAAAGTTCCCAACCGTTCCCGACAGCTCATTGCCAGAATACTGATTACAGGATCAGATGTTCTTTTTCCTCAACTTGGCTGCTTAGAAGCAATGTGATGTTTTCGAGTGAGTAATGGAGTTCTGTGAACTTTTTGGCCAATTCAAGCATATCAAATTTTTGTTCCCACCAGTGCCCCTCAGCTCCACCAAGACCAAAACCGATTTGCACCTCACGCACAGTCACCCTACTATCGATGCGATGTACTCTCGCATTGCAGCCATTGCTTCCGCCATCGTCGCGCCTGCGACGAAGGGGGCGTAGTGTTTGCAGCAGAGTCTCATACACACCGCCTCCTCACAGGAGGTTTTTTTTACACTCCCACGTACCATGGCAATTTCAGATGGAATAAACGGAACCGGTTTTCCCGGATTCAGACCCGTACCGATGACCGGTGTTATTTATGTAACAACAAAAGCAAGAGCGAAAGGTTTTTCTTTGGAAAGCGATGGCTGGGCGAATCTCGGGCAAGGTGCTCCGGAAACAGGACCTCTTCCCGGTGAAGAGAAGGGGGGAGTAACGAGCATAGATGTGTCCACCTACGAATATGCTCCTGTTGCGGGATTATGGGAACTCAGGGAGCAAGTTGCGATGCTATACAACACGTTGTATCGCAAAGGAATGTCTTCGCAGTACACGGCGGAAAATGTGGCCATAAGCAGCGGAGGAAGATTGGCACTTACCAGACTCGCCGCAGCTCTCGGGAATATTCATGTTGGTCACTGCATTCCCGACTACACGGCATACGAAGAACTTCTCACTGTGTTTCGTGCTTTTACTCCCATGCCGATTCTACTGAAGGAGCAAGACGGGTACACATTGTCTCCCGAGCAACTGCGGGAACGAATTTCCGGCCTTGGTTTGGGTGCGATTCTTGTTTCCAATCCCGGTAATCCCACCGGTCAACACTTAAGAGGCGAGCAGCTTCGTGGATGGGTGGATACCGCTCGGGATTGTGAGTGCACTGCGATCTTCGACGAATTTTATTCTCACTATGTGTATACGGACTCAGACAGTGAGCATAATGTGGTTTCCGCTGCGCAGTATGTGGAAGATGTGAATACGGATCCCGTGGTCATAGTGGACGGACTTACCAAAAACTGGAGACGTCCGGGCTGGCGAATTTGTTGGACTGTCGCTCCGAAGTCGGTTATTCAAGCCATTACCAGTGCAGGTTCATTTTTGGACGGAGGTGCATCGCACCCGTTGCAACTGGCAACAGTTCCTTTGCTTCAGCCGCAAACTGTGTTGAGCAATGCGCAGAGACTGCAGCAACATTTCTCACAAAAGCGTGACTATGCATTGCAACGATTGGCAGCACTGAATATAGACGTGGCTCACCCTCCGCAGGGTTCGTTCTACTGCTGGGCAAACCTCGGCCGTCTTCCCGAACCGCTCCGTGATGGCATGCGATTTTTCGAAGCGGGTCTGGAAGAAAAGGTTATTACGGTTCCCGGTGAATTCTTCGATGTGAACCCCGGTAAGCGCAGGCGTACGGCGGCGTACAAGGCATACAGTCGCATAAGCTTCGGACCATCCATGGAGACTCTTCGACGCGGATTTGATGCGATTGAGCGTGTGATTTTGCCTTATATATAGCTTCGATTGGCAAATTGACATTCTATAAATTAATAGTATTTTATATATAATGGCGAAAGCTCAAAAAACATCAGCAATAAACGGAGAACAAATCTCTATTGTGAAGCGTGCACGAGAATTGGCGAACGAAGGGGGATCACTTTCCAAAATAAGTGCCACTATCAGTGACGAAACGAGAATTACTATTAGGGCAATTACTGCTCTTCTTTTATCGTATAACAGAGAGCACGTCGATGATTTTATTCCGTTCATTCAGCAACTCCGCGCCAAATCCATAGGAGAGCTGTATGCGATGTACAAAAACAACGACTCTTTGGAAACAATTTGCAATGTGTATCCGCACGTTTCGCGAGAGAAAATTATTCAAATATGCAGATCCGCCTGCCTTTCGGAGTTCTTGGGTCAGCCAACCAAGTATATGTACAACGAAGATCTGGATGATGCATCGTTACAACCCGAAATTCTCGGAGCGGAACCGCCGCAATCCACGGAAAAATCGCGAAGACCGAAGGGTGTTCCTGCGTATCTCGGAGAATTGTACGATAGGCCGCTGCTTTCCTTTGAGCAGGAGCAGTATCTTTTTCGTCGAATGAATTTCGAGTACAACGAAGCCGCAAAACTTGCCAATGCAACTATGAGCTTGGATGACGGAGGAGATGCGAGCCTGAAAAATCTCTACAGGCGAGAAGTTGAAAGGAGCGTTCGGAGTGCAGAAAATATTCGAAATCGCATACTGGAAGCAAATCTTCGCCTTGTGATATCTGTGGTAAAAAGCTGGAAGGGGAGTCAGCCAAGATTTTGGGAGATGGTCAGTGACGGCAATGTATCTCTTATGAAGATCGTCGATGGGTTTGACTACAAGAGGGGTTACAAGTTCAGTACGTATGCGGTGAACGCGCTGAAAAGAAATTTTACCAAATCAGAATCGGACGAACAGAAACTTCTTGCCAAAGAACAGTCCGGGTACGACGAACTTCCTGTTATAGATGAAGGAGAAGATACGCAGTCGGATGCCGACGCAGACGCACAGCTGCTGGAATTGCAAGAATTTGTTCATGACCTGCTGAAAAATCTTGACCCCAGAGAAGCAGAAATATTGAGACGAAGGCAAGGTATAGGCAATGAGGACGCAGCGACTCTCAAGGTAGTTGGCGGAGAAGTGGGTGTATCGAAAGAGCGTGTCAGACAATTGCAAGGAAGGGCAATTGATAATTTGCGCGAAAGACTTCAAGGCTTCAAATTGGAAGATTTCTACGTGGAAGATATCTTCAAAGAATAAAAAATCTGTCGTTGACTCTATTTCTTACAAAAGAGTAGCGTATTTGCAGATTCAGATGCGTTCGTACCTATGGATTCGGGTTGTCGTTGCTTCGCAACCTTGGGAACGCTGGGTTCCTATCCTTGGTACGATTTCCTCCATCTGATTCTACGGTCGAGTGCGAAGCCTAACCCGCGACGCACTCGACTACTTTTTTGTTACAGAGGTCTCTGAGAGTAGCGTACCGCCCTGCGTATGACGGAACGTGGAATACACCGTAAAAGCGGTATCATCACTTTTTGGCGAAGACCCGGAAGCACTATGACAGTGCCTTTCATCATTCCCTTGTACCCTGCCATCGCCACACTCTCAGGTGTCATAAGCCTGCTTTGAAAAAGCACAGAACGTCCCAAGTTCGCCTTCTTTTCAAATCCGGTCGCAGTCGGCCCGGGGCAGAGAGCGGTCACTGTTACTCCCGTGTTCCGATTCTCTTCTGCCAGAGCTTCCGAGAACGAAAGTACGTATGCTTTTGTGGCGTAGTACACGGCCATGAGAGGTCCGGGAACAAATGCCGCAACGGAAGAAACGTTCAAAATTTTCCCGTTCTTTCGAGCACGCATAGATGGTAGAGCGAGCTTTGTAAGTTCGGTGAGACACACCATATTCAGCTGCATCATGGCCATTTCTTTTTCCGTGTCGGCAGAGACAAATTCTCCGTACAGACCTATGCCCGCATTGTTTATGAGAGTGTCTATCGCATATGCTTCGGAGGCTTCCGTCCACACGAGTTTCGCAGATCCGAGACTGCTTAAATCCGCTGCGAGTGTCAGAACGTGCACGTTGTATTCCTTTCGAAGGATTGCAGCCTCTTTTTCCAGCACATCTTTCCTTCTGGCGACGAGTACGAGATTTCTCCCTTCCTTTGCGCAAATTTTGGCAAACTCCAATCCTATGCCACCGCTTGCGCCGGTAATGAGAGCGGCGCTTTTCATAAATGCAGCATGGACTCCACGGGAGCAAAATTGTCCGTAAGTACGAGGCCGTCTTGTCCCCAACTTTCATCGTCCAATCTGCGTGACATCATTTCTAAGAGCTCGGTATTTCCTCTGTCGGATGCCACGGTGCTTAGCGGTGTCTTGCTTGCAATGAACATAATATTTCGCATGGATTGCGGTTCCAGCTCATTGTGAACATCCAGTGTCATTACAAAAGGAAACACAGATTTCAACGTGGCAAGCTGCGCTTTGGGGTATTCGCTTTTTTCGCCATCCAAAGATCCTATGACATTGAGAAGATACACGCCGTTGTCATCCAAGAGTGCGGCAACTCTTTCCGCAGCTTCCTTTGTTGCGAGATGAAACGGTACGGTACTTTCGGAGCGAAAGGCATCTCCGAAAACCATTTGGTATGTGCCTAATTCTTGTGCCGCGTTCGGTGCGCCGCCTCTGTTGAAGAATATGCGAGCATCTTCATGCTGAATCTGCATTCTGCTGTCGTCATGCAGTCCGAAATACTCTTTTGCAATTTTGGTTACCGTAGGATCTATTTCCAAGACTGTTATTTCCGCATCCGGATGACGAAGAAGAAAATCTCGAGCCACTGTGTACGAGCCGCCTCCTATGAGGAGTGCTTTCTGCGGATTCGGTCTCCATAGATCCGCAAGGCGGTAATACTTGGTATAGGCAAACACCATTCCATTGTCATCATGTGCGTATTTCGCACCATGCGCACCGCCATCTATGCGCAGCAGGTGGAACTCTTTTCCGCTTCGAACGTCGGTGAGTTTTTGTACCTGAATGGAGCCGTAGGGAGTATCCGTACTCAGTACGGTTCCTGTTCGCTGCCATGCTAATGCACGTTCCGCAATATGCATCTGCAGGAATATTCCTCCGGAAAGCACAAATGCCAGTGTGGAGTGTATGCTTTGGGGCTTCGAGCCGAGTGCTGCCGTAAGCACCAGTGTCGCGGCAATGCCAAACAGTATTGCCGTTGTGCCCATATGCGGAATGAAGGCGAATCCTGCAAGGAACGTCCCTGCAATACTGCCGAGTGTGGAGAGAGCGGACAGTCTTCCTGCGGTGTGCCCTATGGTATCCAGTGATTCGGCAGACAGGCGCACGGCATACGGCGTAACCATACCAA
>Ga0210044_10001038_pt1 | contig 42320 bp, 45 predicted proteins | sample CryGey13umfilter_2_FD_183959 | JGI IMG/M metagenome (GOLD analysis project Ga0210044, IMG submission 183959) | Groundwater microbial communities from aquifer in Utah, USA - Crystal Geyser 4/9/14 3 um filter (SPAdes) (version 2) | ecosystem: Environmental > Aquatic > Deep subsurface >... | reverse complement strand
GATGATTCATCTTTGATCTCCTTTCTGGTTTGGTTGTCGTCGATGACTTACCCTACCAGAAGGGAGTTTTTTCGCCTCTTCTCAGAGGCTTAATTCAGCAGGTTTGAAGACTTTTGCAAGAGGCTCAGTTGTTTGGGCATGGTGAAAAGTGGCTGGATGCAGGATTGTATCTTGAATATTTCAAGCCCAAAGCCGCATTGAATCAACCCGCTGCGTTTGAATTTAAACTGTTGCTGGAAAAACAGAGCGGACAACTGGTCAATACAGCAAATCTAATACTCACCAAAGAGGTAGGGCGCAATGCCGTGACGCATACGATCGCGGGTTATGCATGGCGAAGCAAATGGCGCTGGTCGCGACAGATGGAGCCGGCCATTGAACTGTATGGCTCACTGGGTCCTGTGCATAACACCAGCAGCCTCTCCGGCCAGACGCATCAGCTTGGCGTGGTGATGCTGGGCAAGCTGCCGGGGGATCTGAGTTATGAAGTTGGTTATCTGTTCGGTCTTACATCAGCCACAGAGAGAGGCATGTTCAAATTTGTCATCGCTTACGAGCTGTAATCACTAAGAAGTGATTTTGCGGGCCAGTCGCTGATCCGTCTGGTAGAGGAAGGCGAGCAGCTCGGCGACCAGCTGATAGGCATCTGCAGGTATCTCCGTACCCGGCGGTACACGTGCCAGCAGACCGGTCAGGGCTTCATCATGGTGTATATGAATCTGCTTTTCGTTGGCGATTTCCAGTATTTTTTCAGCCAGATGACCGAACCCGGACGCCAGCACGGTTGGTGCCTGACCTGAATCGGGCTCATAACTGAGCGCGACGGCCGCTTGTCTGTCCTTTGTCTTCATCCGTGCCTGTCTGGTGACATATTCGGCTTGAGGATGGGCTCATCCCCCTCCGATAACTCAGCCTGCAGTGTTGTACCGCTCTGGTTCAGTTGTTGATCCTTGACCCATGCGGCAAATGGCTGGTGCAGCTGAACAAAGCTGGTGTGGCCAGTAGCGCGCAGTTTTAGTTGCGCAGGACTCCCCTGTTGCTGCTGCAGGGCAAAGTAAAGGGTACCCAGCTGATCAAGATCAACTCGCCCGTGCAGGGCAAAGCCGTTGCTGTCATTCTGCCGCTCAATCATGCCGCGCGGTTGACGGCTCTCTCTCTCATCGAGTATCAGACGCCGGCCATTGTCCGACTCCTGTGCGTGTAGCGGATGATTATCCTGCCAGGACCATGAGCCATGCCCTTGTCGTTGCCCCTGATTGGGTAGCTCTGTGTGGCGGTTGCCGGCAAGTTCCGCCAGACGCCCGGCAATTTCGTTGATGGCCTGTTGGCGACTCAGTATACGAAAATGGGCGGGGGCTTCGCGGCTGAGCAGCTCCAGCCAGAGTTGTCCCTGTGGCAGACTGGCCAGCAGGCCGGGTGGCAGCGTGGCAAGAAAACGTTGTGAAGCGATAATCAGTGTGGCGCTACCACCGGTGATACCCTCCAGCCTGCCGGGCAGGATGCTGCCGTTCGGCCACGGCAGCGGGGGTGTGCTACCGGGTTTGGCCGCTTGCATCAGGGCAGGCAGTGAAATGGTGTTCAGTATCATGCTTCGGAGGGAGTGCTTATTTGTGTGCAGGGGTGGTTTTGGAAGCCGCAGCATGCAGCTTCAGCATCAACTTTACCTGAGCCAGTGGCATATCAAGCCGTTCGGCAATGGTTTCAGCGGCTTCGCCTTCCCTGTGCATGCGTAAGATCATGGTTGCCTGTGTGCTGTTCTGCGGCGGGGTGCGGGGCGAATCGATTGGCGCGGCGGGCATAACCCGTTCAGGCTGTTGACGGGGCGGCTTTGCTACCGGTTTCGGGCGCTCAGCCTCTTCTTCGGCGTGCTGTCGGGATTTGAGCTGTTGCATGCTGTGTGTGGCATCGGCCAGATGACGTGTTGCCTCGTCCAGCTGTGCCGCGGTGGCTGCCAGCAACTGCTCCATGGCCTGCTGACGTTTGCCATTGCGATGCCATGTCAGCCATAGCATGAAAATGCCGAGCATCAGTGCAATATCAATGGCCAGCCCGAGCCAGTCCCTGCCGGATGCATTGATACCGGTGAGGATAGATTCCATATCTGTTAACCCAGACCCATAAGGGCACGCAGACGCAACACCATTTGCGAATGCAGTTGTGATACGCGGGATTCGGTGAGGCCAAGAATCAGGGCAATTTCTTTCATGGTCAGCTCTTCATAATAATAGAGTGTAATCAGAACCTGCTCGCGTGCCGGCAGCTGGCTGATACCGTCGGCCAGTTGTTGAACAAACTGCAATAGTGTGTTCTGTGCTTCCGGTGTGTCGGCCGGATCACCCGCCAGTGTTTCCAGTATGCTTATTTCATCACCATGATCATTGTTAACCGGCAGATCATCAAAGTGAATAATCGACATGCTGCGTACCTGGTACAGGCGTGTCCGGTATTCATCCAGCGTAATATCCAGATGCTTGGCAATTTCAGCCTCTTCTGCCGGCCGTCCATGCACCTGTTCCAGCGTCAGAAAGGCTGCCTGCATCTCCTTGGCATGATCGCGCAGGCCACGAGGCATCCAGTCAAAGGCGCGCAGATAATCAATCATGGCACCGCGGACCCGGTAGGAAACAAAGGTTTTGAACTGGACATCGCGGCTGTGATCGAAACGCTGGGCACCATCGAGCAGTCCGAGAACACCGGCATTGATCAGGTCATCGAATTCAATGGAATCGGGCGTGCGCCGCATTAACTGATCGGCGTGATAGCGCACGAGTGGCAGATATTCTGCCAGCAGTTCATCCGGCGTTGGCGATACGCTGTAGTTTGGCTTAGTGCTCATGCACCGGAATCCTGTTTTTTAGCGCTGTGTTCATGACGGGTGGGTAGCAGAAGATTCAGCCAGGCAAGCATCACACCCATCCAGGCGCCGGCAAAAGTAAGCACGAGGATGCGAAAGAGTGATTCAGTGACCGGAATATTCTGAATCAGACAGACAGCCAGTCCGAAGAGCAAGCCGGTCAGGCTGCCTGTGAGCGCCGCATGTACCGGTTTCACTGCTGGTTACCCTGTAAGGCGACATTGTCGACGACTTCATCATCGTCATCCAGTGATGCTGCCAGACTGCGTTCCCAGAAAAATTGCAAGCCGGCCGAACGGGAGTTGTCGCGCGGACGGGCGATCAGTGTATCAAACAGCTTTTCCAGATGACGGGAGAGATCACTGCCATTATGGATCAGCAGTTTCTGGCGCTGGATGGATTTACGTACATCCATGTGCTGCGGGACATAACCGACATAGTCGAGATAGACATCGAGATAGCGATCACTGACAGATAACAGGCGTTTGAAGGTGATATGGCCATCGATTTCGTCGGTTTGATTGACGATTACCATAAAACGGCGGACATCGCGTTGTTGTGACATCACCTTGATCAATGCGTAGGCATCCGTTAACGAGGTGGGATCAGGCGTCAGCACTACCAGTGCTGTCTCCGATGCCGAGGCAAAGTAGAGTACATTATCGCCAATGCCTGCGGCGGTATCGATCAGAATAAGATCATAATTGCGGCCGGCTTCGCGCAGCGTATCGAGAATGGTCTGTTGCTCGCGCACATTGAGGTTGGTCAGTTCATACAGACCGCTGCCGCCGGGTAACACATCAAAACCCTGCGGGCAGGGGACAATAAGATCTTCCAGATTGCATCCGTCGGTCAGCAGATCACGAATACTGCCGGTTGTATGCAGACCCAGCATCACATCGACATTGGCCAGACCCAGGTCGGCATCAATAAGCAGTACCTTCTGCCCCTGTGCTGCGGCATGGGCTGCAAGATTGACGGAAACAAAGGTTTTGCCGACACCACCCTTGCCGCTGCTGATAGAGATGACACGAGGAGAGTGCGTATCTATTGCGCTTTCGGCGGCTGTGGCAGAGAGGGACGAATTCATAGTGGCGTTTCCCGGCTGGCTTTGCTGAGCAGGGCGGTCAGAGCCTGATCGGTCAGCCAGCCCATCTGTTCGGGCACTTCAGGGCCGAAACTGCAATAACCCAGAGGCATACCTGCGACAATTGACCAGTTGACAATTTTTCCCGGCTTCTGTGTCTCATCCAGCTTGGAAAATGCCAGATGGGTCATAGACGATGCTGTATTGTGTGCCAGTAGCTGCATGCCATCCTCCTCATCCATATTGGCTGGCAATACCAGAAAGCGCTCTGTGCATTGCATGGCATCCCATAATCCGGTCTGCCGACGCAAGCCGATATCACGCCGTGGGCTCCAGCCTTCACTGTCTATTAGCAGGAGTTGTGCCGATTGTGTCTGACGCAGTATATTTGCGGCGTCACTCACCTTGTTGAGCGGGAAAAACGGCACACCGAGTGTATTGGCGTAAGCTTTCAGGCTGTCGAGGCCGCCCATGCGTTCAGTATCGGTGGATAACAGCGCTACGCGGATCCCTTTCATGCTGTAATGCGCGGCAAGCTTGGCAATCAAGGTGCTTTTACCGCAACCGGCAGGACCAGTGAACAGCACGGTATGACGTTGCTGGCCGGGATTGATGCGTTTGCCCCAACGTATGGTCTTGCTCGCTGTCGGGTTTCTTAGGGAAAAGTCGACAGCCATGTCAAAAGCATGACTGGCCGCAATGCCCAGTTTGCTCAGGTGATCAAAGGCATCCTGTTCTGCAATGCCGGAGAGTGCCTGGCGCAGGCTGGCGCTCTCTTTGTTGCCAAGGCCTTCGACCAGGCGCTCCAGACGCCTGATGGTGACGTCGACTTGCTTGCTTGCCGGCGCGGATTCCGGAGCAGGTGGATGCGCTACGGCGGCAGTTGCCGGTTTTGTCGGTGCCGCGCCTGCGCTGTCCAGGGCTGCGTGCACATGCCACAGGGTGTTGCCGCTGGCATCTTTGGACTGCTGACGATCAAGGATCAGTGCTTCGGGCCCCATATCCTTGCGAACCTTGCTTAATGCCTCATGCAGGTGCGGGGCTGTGAAAACTTTAATTCGCATCGTACAGACTCACTTTGGCCAGTGCCTGAATATTGGTTTGTGGCGGTATCTCGCCAATGGAGAGTACAGTGATACGGGTCATCACCTTGCGCAGAGCCCGGGTCAGGTGGCCACGCAGTTGCGGTGTGGTCAGCAGTACCGGCATATCCACGTCGAAGCGGGATGAAACTTCATTGATGCGGGCAATAAAACGCTGCCATTCAGGCATATCCAGTGGCAGCGCCCAGCCCTGATTCATGCTCAATCGCTCACTCATGCGTTGTTCCAGCTCGCCATCCAGCATGAATACTGCCAGCTCACCCTGATGATTCAGGTAGCGCTGGGTAATGGTGCGACCGAGCCGCATACGTACTTTTTCCACCAGATCGTCAATGCTGAGTTGCTCCGCAGAGTGGTCGGAGAGTGCTTCAAGAATCAGCATCAGGTCCCGGATGGGTACCCATTCAACCAGCAGTCTTTGCAGTACATTCTGCAATAGCCCGACCGAGACCTGAGCCGGTACAATCTCCTCGACAACCTTGGGGTGGCGCTGGGCAAATTTGGCCAGTAGTTCATGTACCTGTGTGCGGTCGAGCATCTCGGCTGCCTGTGAACGCAGCAACTCGGTCAAGTGGGTAATGACCACGGTTGTCGGTTCAACCACGGTATAACCGGAAAGCTCGGCCTGCTGCCGCTTGTCTTCCGTGATCCATACGGCAGGCAGACCGAAAGCAGGCTCCTGCGTGGCAATACCCTCAACGGGCGGGCCGCTGATCTGGCTCTCCAGAGCCAGCAGATTGCGTGGCCGGATTTCACCCTTGCCGACAACCGCACCGCGAATAAGGATCTGATAATCGGATACGCCCAGTTGCAGGTTATCCTTGATATGTACCGGCGGCAGTACAAAACCGATCTCCTGCGTGATCTGGCGGCGTACTTTTTTCATGCGATCGAGCAGATTACCCTCGCGACCGCCCTCCACCATATCGATCAGACCGTAACCGATTTCCAGCCGGATCGGATCTTCCACAAGCAGGTCATCAAGCCCGTCATCGCCGACCGGTTCGGCCACGGGCATGACCTCTTCGGCTATGGTATCGAGCGCTTTCTGCTGATTGCTCAGCTGCAGGTAATAACCGCTGGCAGCCAGACCCAGTGACAGAATGAGGAAGGGGATAAAGGGTAAGCCCGGCACAAAACTCATCAGCAGCAGCGCGCCTGCAGTGACCCAGTGTACCTTGGGGTGAGCGGTAAACTGAGCCTTGAGCTCAAGCGGTAGTGATTTGTTGCTGCTGGCGCGCGTGATAATGATGCCGGCAGCAGTGGATATGACCAGTGCAGGGATCTGCGCGACCAGACCATCACCCACCGTCAACAGGCTGAATACAGCCATGGCGTCGGAAACCGACATGCCATGCTGCATGACGCCGATCACCAGTCCGCCGATCAAATTGATCACGGTGATAATCAGGCCGGCCACCGCATCGCCACGTACGAATTTGGAAGCACCGTCCATAGCGCCGTAAAATTCGGCTTCGCGGGCCACATTTTCACGCCGGATGCGGGCTTCACCTTCATTGATCAGGCCGGCATTCATGTCGGCATCAATGGCCATCTGTTTACCGGGCATGGCATCGAGAGTAAAACGGGCAGCCACTTCGGCAATACGGGTGGATCCCTTGCTGATTACGACAAAGTTAATCAGTACCAGAATGATGAAGATAATCATGCCGACAACGGTGTTGCCGCCGACAACAAATTGACCGAACCCCTCAATGACGTGCCCGGCCGCAGCAGGGCCATCCTGACCGTTAAGCAGGATCAGGCGTGTTGTGGCAACATTCAATGACAGACGGAACAGGGTGGTTAGCAGCAGCAGTGACGGGAACACTGAAAATTCAAGTGGTTTGAGCACATACAAGGCCGTGAGCAAGATCAGGATGCCGGCAGTGATATTGGCAGCCAGCATGATATCCATCAGCCATGTGGGCAACGGCACCATCATCACCAGCAGTACGGCGAGTACAGCAATAGCCAGCAGTACATCAGGCTGTTTACCTATGCGCTGAAATATCATCGACACAGTCTGTTGCATTTTGCTGAATCTCTCCTTGCCCGTAGCGCAGGCTTGTCATGATGAAGTCGCCAGGTTGTCCGCGTCATGATGCGGATGGCCTATCGCCGTTGTTTCAGTCGGAAGATCTCAGCCAGAATAATGGCGACAGCTTCGAACAGTACTTCCGGTATCTCTTCACCGACCTCGACCTGCTTAAACAAGGATCTTGCCAAAGGTTTGTTTTCGCGCATCGGAATATTATTTTCGCGTGCGATCTCTCTTATTTTTGCGGCGATATGGCCCTTGCCCTTGGCCAGAATGCGCGGTGCTCCGGGCTTGGCGGGATCATAGGATAGCGCAATGGAAATATGGGTAGGATTGGTGATTATCACATCTGCATCAGGCACATCGGACATCATACGGTTCTGGGACTGCTGCATCTGTATCTGGCGGATCTTGGCTTTCAGGTGCGGATCACCCTCTGAATCCTTATGCTCATCACGTTGCTCTTTTTTCGACATGCGCAGTGATTTGGCATGCTCCCAGCGTTGATAAATCACATCTGCGAGGGCAATGACGACAAAAATGATGGCTACAAGCGTTGCAATTTTGACGCTCCCGTGAATGGTCAGCGTACCAATATCAGAGGGGTTCTTCAGCGCGGCATGCAGTATTTCCGGAAACATGTCGGATACTACGCTTGAGCATACCACGCTGATCAGCGTCAGTTTGAGCACGGACTTGACAAATTCTGCCAGTGCCTTGGTGGAGAAGAGCCGTTTGAGTCCTTTCAGCGGGCTTATTTTTTCAAATTTGGGTATCATGGTTTCAAAGGTGAATACCGGCCCGCTGACCATGAATGTGATCAACACGCCCAGTAGCATGATTGGAATGGCGAAGGGCAACATAATCATGGCCATGTCCGCGCCTGCCGTGATCAGCAGGCTCTGCATGCCTTCAGGGGTAGCATTGAGCTTTATCTCGCCGGAGAGATAGTTGCTTAACATGTGCTGCATGTTTTCACCCAGCCAGCTGCCAAGGCCTGTGATCACGATCAGGCTGATGACGACAAAAGCGATGGCGGTAGAGGGCTCCTTGCTGGTGGCAATTTGTCCCTTTTTGCGCGCATCCTCTTCCCGTTTCGGGGTTGCCTCTTCGGTTTGCTGGCTCTTGTCCTGTTCGTCAGCCATATTAAACGCCGCTCAAGTGACGCAGAAAGAGGGGGAGCTGACCAGGCAGACTGGAGAAGGCATTGCTGATCAGATAAACAAATGCCGGCATACCCAGCGCAAATGTCAGCAGACCGAGCCCGACGGTGAGTGGAAAGCTGACAAAAAAGACCTGAATCTGGGGTACTGCACGCGACAACAGGCCGAGAGCCACATATATCAGCGTCATCAGTACCATAATCGGTGCTGCAACTTTCAATGCCAGAACAAACATCATGGCGGCGGCATCGGTCAGTGTGGTCAGGGCAGGGAAGTAGATGGGCTGATTAATGGGAAACAGGGTGAACGATTCGATCAGGGTGGCAATAAAGATATGGTGAGCTCCGGCGGAGATCCACAGCAACATGGCCAGGGTCACCGCAAATTGCGAGATGACCGACTGTTGCGAATGGGTGACCGGGTCAAATACATTGGCTACCGTCATGCCCATCTGGAAGCTGATCAGCTGACCGGCAAACTGTATGGCGGCAAAAATTAACTGGGCGAACATGGCCATGGCTGCAGCAACGAGTATCTCATGGATGGCGACAGCGGCAAAGGCGACCGGAGTCAGTGGTATCATTTCCACCTTGTCTGCGACCATTGGAAAGATAAGCACAGTCAGCAATACAATCAAACCGATCTTGACTTGCGAGGGAACCAGCTGATGTCCGATGACCGGTAACATCATGACCATGGCGCTGATACGTAACATCACCAGCAGGCCGATGATGATCTGCTCGATTTCAGGCCATGGCACATCCATCGGTGTTACCGGGTCAGAGTCGGAATCATTGAAAATATGTCGTGGGTGAATGCTATCATTTTTTCTGTCATCCACGGGGCGGCAAGAATCATGGCGACAAAGACAGCGATGATTTTGGGCACAAAAGTGAGCGTCATCTCCTGAATCTGGGTGACGGCCTGAAACAGGGAGATGGCGATGCCGACAACCAGCGCAACGCCCAGCATGGGTAGTGAAATCATCAACACCAGCCTGAGTGCTTCACTGCCGATTTGAATAACGGAATCAGGATTCATACCGTTATTCAGCAATCCCCGTGCCAATCCCCGGTTTACGCTCAAATCTAAACAGGTTACTGCATGGGAGGAGCAGCAACCAGGCAGGCGAGTGTTACAGCCGAGGGAGCAGAAACAGGTGGCGGAATGATTGTGCCCGGCTGCGGCTCATTCTACTGTGCAGCGGCTTACTCACTCAGGCACTGGCGCATGATCTGTTGCAGGGCTTCGGGGGTATATGGCTTCTGAATAAAGCCGGCCAGTATGCCGAAGGCGAACTGATCACCGGTTTCCGTTTCATTGTAGCCGCTTGAAAGAATGACTTTGACGTCCGGATTGATGCAGAGCAGTTCGGCCAGACATGCTTTACCATCCATGATCGGCATGGTTAAGTCCAGCAGTACGGCCGCCACCTCCTGCCTGTGTCGGCGGTATAGCTCAACGGCTTCTTCACCGTTGGACGCATTGATCGTGTCAAAGCCCATCTCTTCGAGCATGGCGCTGGCAACCTCACGGATGCTCTGTTCATCATCAACGACCAGCACCGTGCCACGCTCGAGCCAATGTTTGCCGCTATCCTGCCCCCCTTGATCAGGGACACATTGACTTGCGCTGACCGGCAGCAGGACTTTGAAGGTGGTGCCGCGGCCGGGCTCGCTGTAAACGCGGATGGTTCCATGATGACCGCGCACAATGCCCAGCATTGCACTCATGCCAAGCCCTCTGCCGGTGAATTTGGTGGTGAAAAACGGATCGAACATTTTTTCCATGGTCGCGGCATCCATACCGCAGCCGTTATCCGAGACCTCCATGTACACATATTCACCTTCATTCAGGGTTTCATTGTTTACCGTGCACTCCAGATAGGCGCGGTCGGCCTGCATGACCCCGGTGGCAAGTGTGATCATGCCGTTCTTATTGCCGATGGCCTCATTGGCGTTGGTAATCAGATTCAGGATAACCTGCTGAATCTGGGCCGTGTCGGCATCGGTCATGGGCAGTGAGTCGCTCAGATCGTAACGGATCACCACATTCTTTTCGATGGAGACCTCCATCAGTCGGGTCATCTCCTCAATCAGGCTGCTCAGGTTGACCGGTTTGACAATAAAGCGACCTTTGCCTGCATAGGCCAGCATCTGTTTGCACAGGCCGGCTGCCAGCTGGCTTGATTCTTCAATGCGCGCCAGATAGGGCTTTGCCGGCGCCGTTTCTTCCATGTTGCGCTCAGCCATGGCTGCATTACCCATGATGGCGGTGAGCAGGTTATTGAAATCGTGTGCGATGCCGCCGGCCAGAATGCCGAGACTCTCCAGTCGCTGCGTATGCTCCAGTTGCTCGCTGTGCCTCTTTTCAGCGGTAATGTCTCGATCAATACAAACCTGGTGATGCACAACTCCCTGCTCATCCATGATCGGGGAGATACGCCGTGCCACCAGTGTTTTCTCTCCTGCTGGCGGGTGAATCGTCATTTCGCCGGACCAGTTTTTTCCGCAACTAATGGTCGATATGATGTCGTGGTGGGTGGCATCACCGTTATGACCACCGCGCAGGCTGGCTGCAGAGGTGCCGACAAGCGCATCAATCGGTTTTTTGTACAGGGATGCTGCAGCAGGGTTGGTAAATGCGATCTGTCCCTGATTATCCAGAATCATAATGCTTTCATTGCTGGCATGAATAGCCTGTTGTAACAGGGTTAACATCGATTCGGCCTGTTTGCGACGGGTAATATCGCGCGCCACCCCTTGCACGGCCACAGCCCTGCCAGCCTGCATCACCAGGCTGGAGTTGATTTCCAGCGTGTGTCGCTTGCCCTGCATGTCAATGGCGGTCAGCTCATAAACGGTGCTGCCTCCCTGATTGCATTTTTGTGTCATCATGGCATGGGCTTTTGCGGCATCTTCAGCCACAATGATGTCGGCAATATTTCTGCCGATGATTTCACCGCCGTAGTTACGTGTGCACGTTGCATTGGCAGTGGTGATGGTGCCGTCCAGATCATGGGCGTAAATCATGTCGGAGCTGTGCTCTACAATAGCGGCCAGTTCCAGTTCATGCTCAAGACTGGCCTCCAGCTGTTCTTTTCTCCGGCAGCTCTCAATGGCGATGCTTGTCAGGCTGGCAACACTTTCTATCAGTTGAATATCTGCATCAGAAGGTTGACAGGGCTGGTGATAATAGATGGCGAAGGTGGCCAATACCTTGCCGTCGGCATCGCGAACAGGTTCAGACCAGCATGCCTGCAGACCAAAGGAGAGGGCAGCTTCACTGTATGCCGCCCACAGCGGGCTGGTGGCAATATCATCGACGATGACCCGCTCGTTGCGAAAGGCAGCAGTGCCACATGAGCCTGTTTGCGGACCGATTTCAGCGCCGTCTATGGCCCTGTTCCATGCATCCGGCAGGCTGGGCGCGGCTCCCGCGCACAGATGCTTCTCCTGCGCATCAAGCAGCAATATCGAGGTCAGCATATCCGGGCGTTGTGCTTCCACACAGCCGGTAATGCTTGCCAGCAGTGTACGCAGGCTGCCATTGTGACGGGCGATGGCATCCAGTATCGAGCGCTGTAGCTCCAGTATTGTCTGTTGCGCTTTGCTGTTGCTTATCTCCTGCTGCAGGCGGGTGTTGTGTGCTGAGGCCATACGTAATAATTCGGTATTGCGACGTGCGAAGATGGTGAGCCCCAGCATGAATAACAGATCGATGATGCCCAGTGTTACATAGATCTGGGATGCCTGAGCAAAGAACCAGACGCCAACCGGCAGCAGAACCGGTAACATGAATGCATAAAACAGCGGCATGCGGCCCGCGTAGGCATTGCTGCTGGCAGCAACGATACCAACAAGCATGAGGATCAGCAGCATCTGGTGGTGCGCATCCAGAGCGGGCAGGAACAGCGGCGCTGTCACTCCCCAGCACAGGCCGGCCGCAGCAGTGAGCGACCATTGCAGAGCGTTGTTGTGGCTCAGTGCCAGGCGAGGCAGCAGGGCAATCAGGCGCAGTGCGCTAATGGCAAAGAGGGTTGCCAGCCAGTAGCCGGGGTGAACGGGCAGTGGCTCAATCCAGATCGCAGTGGCAAGCAGGGCGGCAATCAGCATGGATATGGCGATAGAAGCAGACATCTGACGGTCGATGGTTGCCATCATATCCGGTTGTTCGCCTATGGGCATTATTTCGGTGTATCCCATGGGACTCCTTCAGATTATTTGATCCTGATTGGTGGTTTGCCAGTGTACTCTGCCTGGCGGGTTTGTTCCAGTTGATTGCATGCAGTGGTGCAGGAAAAACAGTTTACATACGGAAGCTGGCCAGCAGGTTCGCCGTGATCAAATGCCAGCCATCGACCAGCACGAACAGAATGATTTTCAGCGGTAGTGAAATCATGACCGGTGGCAGCATCATCATGCCCATACTCATCAGTACACTGGCGACGATCAGATCGAGAACGACAAAGGGGATATAGATCAGAAAACCGATCTCAAAGGCAGTCCGCAGCTCGGAAATGACAAAGGAGGGGATCAGCACATGCATCGGCGTATCTTCAGCTTTGGCCGGTTTCTCCAGCTTTGCCGCACTGAGAAAGAGAATCAGATCATCTTCGCGCGTCTGCTTGAGCATGAAGTCGCGCAGTGGCGCAATGCCGCGCTCAAAGGCTACGGATTGATTGATCTGCTCATTCAGGTAGGGCGTTAGCGCCTCGGTGTCAATTTTCTGCCATACCGGCATCATGACGAACATGGTCAGGAACAGGGAGAGGCCGATCAGAATCTGGTTGGGTGGCGCCTGCTGCGTACCCAGCGCCTGACGCAGGAAGGCAAAGACAATCAGGATGCGCGTGAAGGACGTCATCATCACCAGAATAGAGGGCGCCAGCGTCAGGATGGTCATCATGGCCAGAATCTTCAGGCCGTTAAACCATGCATCCGGATCGTCGCTCTCGCCAAGACTCATCGACAGGGTGGGGATATCTGCAGCCTGAGCCAGATGCGGCAGCAGAAGGCCGGTCAGCATCAGTATCAGCAGTGCAAGCCGGCTCATGATGGCATCTCCGTGGATTTATCTGTCGACTCGACCGGGCAGTGATCCGCGCGCAGCTGGGTGATGCCGCCCGGTGACATGGCAAGCAGGTATTGCCTGCCCTGATGTCTTATTTCAACGATGCTGTTGCGATTATCAATGTGAATTTTTTGCATGACGCGAAAATCGGCCGGACTGCCGGCTTGCCCGCCCTGCATGCGCCGCATGCCCCAGACAAGCAAGGCAAACAGGCCGAGCACGAAGGCCAAACCAAGCAGGGACTGCAGCACCATGGCTAACATACCTTGTTCCATCGGTACTCAGGAGAGGCTGCTGATACGGGCCGAAGCCGGTACGATTTCCGTGATGCGGACACCCAGTTTGTCACCGGTAGAGACCACTTCACCCTTGGCAAAAATACTGCCGTTAGCGAGAATCTGTACTTCGGCGTTGGCTTCCTTGTTCATCTCAATGACCATGCCTCGATTCAGGCGTGCAATCATATGCAAGGGGAGTTTGATCCGTCCTAGTTCCACGCTGATCTCCAGCGGTACATGCATAATGGCCTCGAGATTGGCTGATTGTGAATGGTCTGTGGTTGTTTCGTTGCTCATCAGATGCCTCCGGGTTGTGCAGGTTCGATAATTTCAGCTGCCAGATGACCATCTTTTTCACCTGGTCTGGCCTGAAACAGCGGGATCTCATCGATCCACAGTGAACAGGGGTCATTGGCGCGTGTGCTCAGGGGTAAAAAATCACCCGGTTTCATTTCGAGAAATGCACCGATATTAATCTGGCAGCGACCCAGCTCGAAACGCAGTGCTGCCGGTGTTTTGGATAGCTGCTGGATAAGGCTGTCCGTCCACTCAGAGTCGTTGTCTACTGTGTCATCAGTGACGGTAACGCGCAGAACATCCAGCATAGGTTCCAGAAAGGGGCGGGGATAATAGATGCCCATCTGACCTTCCAGATCCTCGCTCAGTTTGATATCAAAAAAGGTCGAAAAGCAGTGCTCCATGGCACTGGTTACGGCCAGAAATTGCGGGTCGTAATCCAGCTTGTAGAGCTCGAACTCAATCGGAAATACTGGCCGCCATAGCTCGCCCAGGGTTTTGATCAATTTGTCTGCAATGCGTTCGGACAGACGTAACTCAACTGCCGAGAGTGTCTGTGGACTATCGCTGGCTTCGCCAGTGCCTCCGAGCATGGCATCAACAAAGGCCACAATCAGCGCGGTGTCGAAGCTGACAAGCATGCGCCCGTAGCTGTCGGCTTCGAATACAAAATAGACCTGCGGTGTATCTACGGCGATGATATCTTTATAGAACAGGCTTTCCATGCTGCTGACCTGCAGGGAAATATCCCGTTTGAACAGCTCGTTCCACTGTTCATCCAGCATTTCAACCAGCCTCTCCTGTAGATTGACGAACATAGGATAGCGTTGCGGTGTATCCTCATCGCCGGCGTCGAAACGATAGGGTTTGACATGCTCAGGTTGCTTTACCGGTGGCAGCGAGGCAAATATGGCCTCGGTCTGCTCGGCCGGTGCCACTTCCGCCATCAGTGCTTCTATCTCTTCGGGTGCCAGTATCGGTTCGCTCATCGTTTGCTCCGTAGCTACTGGGATACAAAGTCCGTAAAATAGAGGTTCTTAATCGGTTTTCCTCCGATAATACGGTTGAGCCTGTACACCATATCTTCTTTCAGAGCGTATTTTCCCTGTGGCGTGCGAATATCAGCAAATGTCTTGCTGGCCAGCAGCGTGATAATCAGATCATTCACCTTGACCATATTCTCGGTTACCTTGGCCTGAGCCTCTTCGCTGCGCACTTCCAGTTTGATTTTTGCGCGCAGAAAACGACTCTCTTCGACATCGGCCAGATTGACGGTGATATCGTCGATATCCATCATGATCGGTGGTCCGGTCTCTTCATCCTCGGCTTCCGGGATGGTTGTGGCATCGGTTTGCGTGACAGCAGCTTTATCCGTGGTTGTCGACGACTGCTCCATATTGAGCAGTTTCCAGGCTACAAAACCACCAACGGCCAATACAAGTACAAGCAGTACCAGATTAATAATCGGTAGCAGGCCGCCGGAAGACTTCTCTTTTACTTCTTTCTCTGCATCAGCCATCTCTATTCTCCTCGTCTGTCTGTTAAACTTATCTGTTCGGGCCCCGTCATCTGCTGAATCTGATGGCGTTTACTTGTAGACCATGATCTCTACCCGTCGGTTCTTGCTGCGCCCGAACGGTGTGGCTTCGGTAGAAATGGGCTGGGAGGGGCCATAGCCTGCCAGCGATAACCGGGCAGGGCTGACGCCCTCATCTTCGAGTATATGCAAGACTGATGCCGCTCTGGCCAGAGAGAGGCTCCATGGGTCATCAAAGGCACTGTTATCCATGTCCAAATTGGCATTGGTATGGCCCTGTACACGAATATTGCCCGGTGACATGGCCAGCATCTGGGCGAGTCTCGTCAGTGCTTTGACGCTATCCGGTTTCAGTGTCGCACTGCCTTCATCAAACAGAATGGCATCGGGGATGCGCAGATAGAGGCGGTCATTGACGATGACACCCCTCACTTTGTGATCCAGTACGCTGTTTCTCATGATTGCCCGACTGTTCTGGCGCATAGCCAGCATCAACTCGCGCGGTGAGACCATTTTTTGCATCTGCATGGGTGGAATGATCTGCAGTTCGGTTTTGTCGCCGGAGTTGAGGACGGATACCGCCTTGCGGAATGATGATTCGACATCGGATAGTCCGGTTTTGTCCATTGTGGACATCGAAATCAGCAGAATGAAAAAGGTGAGCATCAGGCTGACCAGATCGGCAAAGGTGGTCATCCATGCTTCGGTGTTCGGCGCGTACTCAACGGGCCATTTTTTCTTTTTGGCCATTACATCTTCCCCGGTTGTGAGACTACCGAGTGTTGCAGTTGCTGCTGAGGGCCTTTGTTTTCATGATTGACCTTATCGGTAACCGGACGGAATTTCAGTGTGATGTCGACGCGGCGTGAAAGTTCTTCATGACCCTTGACCGGGTGCAGGTCCCCCATGCCGGCAGTAATCATGCGGCCTCTGGGGACACCTCTCTCTTCCAGAGCATGAAAGACAGTCATGGCACGTGCAGCAGAGAGTTCCCAGTTGGATGCATATTCACTGCCGCGGGTCGGTGTCGCATCGGTGTGGCCTTCGATCTGGATCTCTATGATTTCCGGTTTCAGAAAGGTGATGGCGAGTTTGTCGATAAAGGCGAGCGCCTCGGGTGAGAGGTCTACATGGCCGCTGGCAAAGGCGATATGATCCGGGAAGCGGATAAGCAGGGTCTCCTTATCCAGCGGCATCACGTGTATGGCGTCACCTTTACCCAGCTCCTTGGCCGCATCTGTCAATTCCTTGGCGGTTCGTTTTGGCGCAGTTGACCCGTCGACAACGGAGCGTGCCGGCAGGGCGGGGCCGTCACCTTTGGCAAGGTTCGCGCCGCGGGGCATGGGATTGAATGTGCCTGCCAATGAGCCGATAGCGGCCAGACGTTTGTCATCGACAATGACGGCATAGGAGGTCAGCAGAATGAAAAAGGCCAGCATCTGCATCATCAACTCGAGAAACAGGGCTGCTCCAGGATCCGAAGGGAACGGGAGTGGTGCAGGTTTTTTATCGCGCTTGGCCATGTCGCTTACCAGTCAGAGAGCTTATTCAAAAGAGGATTTGCGATCTTTTGGTGGTAAATATCCGAGCAGCTTCTGCTCCATAATGCGCGGATTCTCGCCAACTACCAGTGACTGGACGCCGACCAGGATGATTTCATGCACCAGCATCTCCTGTTTGCTGCGGTTCTTTAACTTTCCGGACATGGGCAGGAACAGGATGTTGGCCATCAGCGCGCCGTAGAAGGTGGTCAGCAGGGCGATTGACATGGAGGGGCCGATGGATGATGGGTCGGACATATTTTGCAGCATCAGTACCAGGCCGACCAGCGTGCCGATCATGCCCATGGATGGGGCATAGGTACCAAGTGCGGTGAACATATCGGAACCTACCGAATGCCGTTCGGCGATTTTATCCATCTCCATGGTCAGTATATCTTCAATGACCCTTGGCTCCTGGCCGTCAATAGCCATTTGCAGGCCTTTTGCCATGAATTTGTTGTCGATGTTTGTGACTTCGCTTTCCAGTGCAAGGATACCATCCTTGCGTACTGTCTGAGCCAGCTCTACCAGTTTGGCAATGACATCGGAGCCTGTGTCGACCTTGTACATAAACGTCTTCATCACCACGCCAATGACGCTGAGGGCCGTTTTCAGCGGATAGCCGACCAGCAGTACGCCGACTGTGCCGCCGATGACGATCAGCATGGATGGCGGATCGATAAAGCTTGATATGCCGCCGCCGATGGCGGATACGACAAGTCCAAATGCAAGCAGTATGCCGATGATTGTTGCTATATCCACGGGGTGCCTCCCGGTTCAGTGAGTCTTTGTGACTGCCGACGAAGGGCAGTGATGCAGTTAGATAGCAAGAAGCGTGCTAGTTTTTTGATCTGCCTGTAGGGGAGGGCTGATTGTTTATGTTGCAGGTTTGCCAACGGTGCAGTGCTGCCGTGTGGGGGCGGGACACTGGCAAGAGTGGATGCTTTTCTGCGCCTGGCAGGTCCTGTGTTCAGGTTTGGCCTGCATTGTCTCGGCCCGTAAGTTGCTTTTTTCCTTTATTTGTAAGTGGATATGTGATTTTCAGACGAAAAAAAGGGGCGCAATAGCGCCCCTTTTCAGGTGATCCGTGGAAAGCTGTTAACCGAGCAGACGGAAGTGAGCAGACGATGCCATCAACAGCAGCATCGGAATCGACAGGATGGTGTTGGTGCGTGAAGCGATCAGCGCACGCTTGCCTAGTGTCAGCTTCTCTTCCGGAGTGGCACCGGCAACAATGCCGAGAATCTTCTTCTGTGCAGGCCAGATGATGAACCAGACGTTGAACCACATGATGATGCCGAACAGGCCGCCAATACGGATATCCCAGCCGGGCATACCGCTACCGCCATCGCCGTGCATCATGCCCATGTAGAGGCTGATGCCGAAGATCAGGGTGAACATTGCGCCCCAGCGGAACCAGAACATGACACGGCGAACGACGCTGTCAGCCTTGAACAGGTCGGCTTTGGTGTCGGCAGAGAGGCCACCCATTGAAGGTACCTGACAGAAGTTCAGGTAATACAACAGGCCAATCCAGGTGACGCCAGCCAGGAAATGGCCCCAGCGAGAGAGTCCGCCTATCAGATCAGTGGTTGCAGGTACATTGCCGTCACTCAGGCCGATAGCGAGGAACAGCGCCGCCAGTACAAAGCCGGCGACCAGTGTGAGTTTATGATCGGTAAAGATTTTCAATATTTTCTCCTTGTGGTGCTCATATAGTGCGGCGCATAATACCTGATTATTTTACTCAGGTAAGGTGTAGTTAAATTATGGGTATTCCTGTGCCATTTCAAAGCACCGGTATGAGGGGCCAAACAGGCCTGCAAAGTAACCGTCTGTTGCTTTATCAAGGGTGACTCCCTATGCTTCGCAACGTTGAAAGTGGGCTGCGGCTCGCTTTTTTTGTTTTTGTAAGGCGGGAAACGATATTGGAAGCAAAGATTGAATCATTGCTCAGGCCGATTGCCGATGAGCTGAGTGTTGATATCATCAAGATAAGTCTTGGTGGTGGTGGACACAACCCGTTGCTGCGCGTCATTGTGGATAAAGCAGGCGGTGTGGATTCGGATGCGCTGGCGCGAATCAGTCGCGGTCTGGCATTACAGCTGGATGTGGAAGACCTCATCAAGAGTGCTTTTCGTCTGGAAGTTACAACGCCGGGACTGGACTGGCCGCTGACCACGCGTGCGGACTTCGAACGCCATCAGGGCGAATGGTTGAAGGTGATCTTCGCCGATGGCAGCAGTCAGGAGGGGCGGAACCTCGGGCCTGCCTCTGATAGTAGTTTTAACCTGCTGGTGGATGGTGTAAAAAAGGCCAAAGCCCGGGAGTTGTTGATTGATATGGCGGATGTAATGAAGGTGGTGCGGGCCATTAACTGGAAAGAAGTATCCCGCACAAAGTAGTTAATAAGGAAGCGTACAAACGCGTTTCCAGATCATACGGACAGGTGAGAATGCGGTCATGAATGTAGAAATGTTACAAGTTGCTGACGCGGTTGCGCGTGAAAAATCAGTGGATCGAGAGCTGGTTCTGGAGGCTATGGAGCAGGCGCTGAAAACTGCGGCGCGCAGAACATACCCGGGCTTGAATGTAGAAGCTGAAATTGACCGGACAACCGGTGAAATTCGTCTGTTCCACGTGCGTTGCGTGGTTGAGGAAGTTGAAGACCCCGAGAATGAGCTGACCCTGGAACAAGGTATGGCGCTGCGTGAAGATGCTGAGCAGGGCACTGAATTCCGTACCACGCTGGCGCCGATTGAGCTGGGTCGCATTGCTGCGCAGACTGCCAAGCAGGTGATTAACCAGAAAATTCGTGAGGCTGAGCGCGAGCGCGTGATTGCTGAGTATGAACCGCGTGTTGGTGAGTTGATTACCGGTATCGTCAAGCGCGTTGAGCGTGGTAATGTCTATGTCGATCTGGGTCGTGGTGAAGCAGTGATGTACCGTGAGGATCTGCTGCCGCGTGAAACATTCCGTCAGGGTGACCGTGTGCGTGCTTATCTGCGCGAAGTGAGAAATCAGCCCAAGGGGCCGGTGGTTTTCATCTCCCGTTCTGACGCCGGCATGGTGTTGCGTCTGTTTGAGCAGGAAGTGCCCGAGATTGAAGACGGTACCGTTACCATTCAGGCGATTGCCCGTGATCCGGGTTCGCGCAGCAAGATTGCCGTGATCTCTACCGATCCATCTGTGGACCCGGTCGGCGCATGTGTGGGTATGCGTGGCTCCCGCGTGCAGGCTGTGGTCAATGAGCTGCATGGCGAAAAGATTGATATTATCGAATGGACAGATGATCCGGCGACCTTCGTGGTTAATGCGCTGGCACCTGCGGAAATTGAACGTGTGATGGTGGATGAAGCTACTAATACTATTGAAGCTGCAGTCAGCGAAGAGAATCTCGCGATTGCCATTGGCAGGCGCGGGCAGAATGTGCGCCTGGCATCCGATCTGACCGGTTGGCATATCGAGCTGATGAGTACCGGTGAAGAGAAAGAGCGCCGGCATGAAGAGGTGGCCAAAGCGCGTACTGTGTTCCAGGAAGGGCTGGATGTGGATGAAGGTTTCGCCACTGTGCTGGTGGATGAAGGATTCTACTCTCTGGAAGAGTTGGCCTACTGTGCTGCTGAAGATATCGCTGCGATTGAGGGGCTGGATGCCGAGGTTGCTCAGGAACTGCAGAAGCGAGCACGTAATGTGCTGCTGGACCAGGCCCTGAAGCAGGGTAGTGAAGAAGCTGACTCTTCAGTTTCACTGCTTGATCTGCCGGGTATGACGCGTGAGATTGCTGAGCAGTTGGCTGCACGTGAGATGACAACAGTCGAAGCGCTGGCAGATGCTGCCGGTGACGAGATTGAAGATATCGACGGGTTGAGCCGCGAAGAGGCGGATGCCCTGATTATTGCAGCGCGCGAGGCATGCGGCTGGTTTGACTGACTGTAGTCACCCTGAACGGCGCTGTATCATCTGCAAGCAGTCACTGCCTGCGGCAGAGATGCTGCGGCTGGTTGTCGATGCGGAAGGTCAGATATGGCCGGACCTGTTGCATAAGCTGCCGGGGCGTGGTGCTTGGCACTGTATGTCGGAAGCATGTCTGGCCGCTACAAACGACAAGCGCTTGCAGGTAATGAAACGCGATTTTTCCATTGTTCTGCCGCAATGGAATGTACTCGGCGACCGCATCAGGCATGTGCTGGATGTTCATCTGGTGCAGATGTTTTCGCGTATTCGACGTGGTGTGGCCACAGGCAGGGATGCGGTGATGCACCGACTGTGGAATAATGCGCCGGTCATGTTGCTGCTGGCGGCTGATGCGGGTGACGCGATAACGCGGCAGGTGCAGGATGCGGCGGAAAAGAGACAGCAGGCAGGCCATGGTTATACACTTGTGCTTGTCGCTGATCGGGACTGGCTGGGCCGGATGCTCGGACGGGAACAGGTTGCAGTGGCGGCGCTGGATAGCTCTGCCATGGCAGAAAAATTAAAACAATATTGCGTCTGGTTTGGGCGCATGAAGGTATCAGGGTAATTAGGGCAGATGGCGAAGCGTATTTTAGATTTGGCAAAAGAACTCGGTGTGGACGCGGCTGAAATACAGCGCGTGGCCGTTCAATGTAATGTTGTGGTGAGCGGGCCGACCAGTACACTGGATAATGATGACCAGATAAAAATCCGGGCATCCCTGCAGGCTGCAGGCAAGTCTGAGCCGGCCAGAGCAGGTGGTAAAACCCTGACGCTGAATCGGCCGATGGTAGCAGGCCAGCCGCGCAGCGGTGGCCGTGTTGAAGGGCGGGGGCGCTCTGTCGAAGTCTCTGTTCGTCGTCGACATACACCGGCAAAAGCCCAGCCGGTTGCTGCCGATGTGGTGCAGCCCGATAAGCCAGCCGAGGTCGTGACTGCGCCGGTCGTGACGCCGAAAGCCAAACCTATGGCGCCGGCCCAGCGAGCTGCGGCGGCAGTAGAGCAGAAGAAACAGGCAGAAGCAGAGAGCAGGGCTGCTGCAAGCCTGGAGAAAGCTGCCGCAAGCGAAAAGGCGGCTGCCGCTTCCGAAGCCAAGCAAAAATCTGTTGTAAGCGAGCCTGTTGTGACTAAACCGGAAGAGACGCAGAAGACCATCACTGAGTCACCTGTAAAAGAGCCTGTTGTGAGCAAGACAGTGGCCACACCGCAGCCTGCGGTAGTCAGGCAGGCGGCCGTCCGACAGGTCGGCGCCAAGCCGGGTGCCAAACCGGCAGGTGTTGTCAGTAAATCGGCGGAACCTGCAGGCGTGGTCAGACGCGCAGCTGTAAATCCTGCCGAAGTGGCCCGCACAAAAATTGCTGCGGCAGCAGCAGTACGCGCAGCCGCACAGGAAAAGGCTGTACAGGAGAGAATTGCCAAGCAAAGGGCAGCTCAAGCCAGAACAGCAACAAATGCACCTGCAGCAGGGCGAGACGGACAGGCCAGGCCAGCTCAGGCCGGCGCTCCGGCCAGAACCAGACAGCAGACACCGGGTGGTCCGAACCGCGGCGGCCCTCAGGGCAGACGTCCGGCAGCAGGTCCAGCAGGAGCACCGGGTAGTCGCCCTGGTGCTACGTCACCGACCCATAAAGGGCCACGCACGACGATACGCCGTGGTCTGACACCTGCCCAGATTGCAGCCTCGAAAGCACCCAGTTCTTCGCTTAAACAGATCGAACAGAAAATATCGGAAGAGCGCGCCACCAGGCGTAAAGCTCAGCAGCGTCCAACACAGGGTGGTCCTGGCGGAGCGGCAGCTAAACAGGCAATGACCCGTCGAGGTCCCTCTGTGGCGGTCTCTCCTTCAACAGATGCACCATCGGCGCCTACAGGACCGGTACAGCGTCGTCGCGGCGCACCGGGTGCTGCCCAGCGGGGTCAGCGTCGTCTATCTCCTGCCGAGAAGGCCGCACGTCGCGACTATGCATCCAAGCGCAATGTGGTATTGACGCCGCAGCAGGAAGAGCGCATGGCCAGGCTGGCCCGCGGTAGTAAACGACGTAACCAGATTACCAAGGATGACGATGATTTCGTGGTTCGCACAGTGGAAGTGACTGATCCGATCATGATTTCAGAGCTGGCCAGCCGTATGGCGATCAAGAGTGCAGAAGTGGTCAAGAAGTTGTTTGAGATGGGTAGTATGGTAACTGTTAACGAAGGTATTGATGGTGAAACAGCAGTACTGATTGTTGAAGAGTTCGGCCATAAGGCGAAAATTATCAATGCAGGTGCAGTTGAAGATGTGCTGATTGAGGATGTCTCTGCAGATGATGACTCCGATTTGCAGCCGCGTCCGCCGGTTGTGGTAGTTATGGGTCACGTTGATCATGGTAAAACATCGATTCTCGATGCCCTGCGTAAAGCGCATGTGGCAGATGGCGAAGCCGGTGGTATTACGCAGCATATCGGCGCTTATATGGTCAAGCTGGAGAGTGGCGAGCGCGTGGTGTTTATTGATACACCTGGCCATGAGGCGTTCACCAGCCTGCGTGCTCGTGGTGCAGGCATGACCGATGTGGCTGTACTGGTTGTGGCAGCCGATGACGGTGTAATGCCGCAGACGGTTGAGGCATTGAATCACGCACGTGCCGCGAATGTGCCAATGATTGTTGCTGTCAACAAGATGGATAAAGAGGGTGCGGATCCTGAACGGGTGATGCGTCAGCTGGCAGATCATGGCGTACTGGCAGAGCAGTGGGGTGGCGACACGATCTTTGTGCCGGTTTCCGCCCGTAGCGGCCTGGGTCTGGATGAGTTGCTCGATATGCTGGCACTGCAAACCGAAATTCTCGAGCTCAACGCCAATCCTACACGCCGCGGCAAGGGCATCGTCATTGAATCACGTCTGGATCGTGGCCGCGGCCCGGTCGCAACCGTTCTGGTGCAGAATGGTACCTTTAAACAGGGCGATACCGTGGTTGTCGGATCGGTTACCGGCCGCATTCGTGCCATCGTAGATGAGAACGGCAAGCAGCATCGCACGGCCGGTCCGTCGATCCCGTTTGAGCTGCTGGGTCTGGACTCCGTACCGGAATCCGGACAGGAGCTGTTCGCAGTCGAGAATGAGAAACAGGCGCGTGACATTGTCCGCTATCGTAAGGACAAGGAACGCGAGCTGGGTGCGGAAGCAATGCAGCGCGCCACCATGGATGAGTTGTTCGCTAATCTGCAGAGCGGTATGAAAGAAGTACCTGTTGTGATCAAGGGCGATGTGACCGGCTCCGTTGAAGCCATGGCTGATTCACTGGCCAGAGCTGGTACGGATGAGGTGAAGGTCAAGGTTATACACAAGGGTATCGGCGGTATTAACGAATCGGATGTTATGCTGGCTTCGGCCTCCAATGCAATTGTCATCGGCTTTAATGTGCGTCCTGAGGCCAAGGCCAAGCGTCTGGCAGAACAGGAAGGCATTGATATACGTTTCTACAAGATCATCTACGATGCCATTGATGACATGAGAGCTGCCATGGCCGGTGTTCTGTCGCCGAACAAGGTAGAGAAAGTGACGGGCATGGCCGAAGTGCGCGAGGTGTTCATGGCACCGAAGATCGGTGCGATTGCCGGCTGTTATGTCACCGAGGGTTTTGTTACCCGTGGTTCGCATGTACGTGTACTGCGTGATGATGTGATGATTTATGATGGTCTGCTGGCATCCCTGCGTCGCTTCCGTGATGATGTGAAGGAAGTGAAAACCGGTTTCGAGTGCGGTATCGGTGTAGAGAAGTTCAATGATGTGAAAGAAGGCGACAACTTCGAGTTTTATGTGATCGAGGAAGTGGCTGCGACACTGTAGGGCTGAGAGATGCGTAACGTTCCTACTGGCCAACAGCGGTTTCTGACAGATGTTCAGCGACTGCTTGCTACACTGATCATACGTGATGTCTCTGATCCCCGTTTTTCGGGGGTCAGCATCACCCGTATCGAGCGCTCGGGTAAACAGATGGTTACGGTCTGGGTCTACCGCGGTGGCGTTTGCGATGCCAAGGCCTGTATGCAGGCGCTGGAAAAGATGACGCCGCATTTTGAACATGAATTACGCCGTGCCCTGCCCAAGCGCCGCCTGCCCAACCTGCGTCTGCGCTGGGATGTAAACTTTGAGAAGAGTGGTGATGTACTGCAGATGCTCAGAGATCTGGAGCGCCCTTGAGCGCAACGATGCCCGTGCCACAGTTTGCTGATATGAACTGGCAGCCGGTAATAGATGCAATCAGCAAGGCTGGCAGCATTGTCCTGATTACCCACTGTAATCCTGATGGCGATGGCATCGGTTCACAGATGGCACTCTATGATGCGTTGACCGAATCCGGCACTCGTTGTGTATCGATGCACAACCGCGATGGTGTACCCCGAATTTACTCCTTTTTAACACATGCTGATCAGGTTCAGATGGGCGAATGGCCACTGGATGCAGCAACACCCGATCTCATCATTGCACTCGATTGCGGTGCGCGTGGTCGTCTGGGTATGCCGGATGCATGGTTTGACGGTCCTACACTGCTTAATATCGACCACCATGCCAGCAATCGCCTGTTTGGCGATATCAATATCGTTGACGCCCGTTATTGTGCTACAGGGGCAATGATATTTGATCTACTGATTGCAATGCATATGCCGCTGAACAAGGACCGCGCCAGCGCCATTTATGCTGCGGTTCTGACCGATACTGCCAGCTTCAGGCTGGCCAGCAGCACGCCGGCAGTCTACCGCATGGCTGCAGATCTGGTGAAAGCCGGAGCCGAGCCATGGCCGATCACTGTACAGGTGTATGAGAGTCGTTCTCTGGCCGGTATGCATATCATGACCGCCTGCCTGGATACGCTGGAGATGCGCGATAACAACCGCTCCGCCTGGGTCTATGTGACTACGGATATGTACACAAAGACAGGTGCGGATGTCGAGGATACCGAAGGACTGATCGATTATGCGCGCAGTATCGACGGTGTTGAAGTGGCGGTGTTTATACGCTGCGACGAGCATGCGGCCGATCGCTGGAAAGTCAGCTTTCGTGGTAAAACCTTTGCCAATGTCGGTACCCTTGCAGCAGAGCTGGGCGGGGGCGGCCATGCCCATGCTGCCGGCTGCCAGTTATCGGGTACCCTCGATGATGTGCGTGAACGCGTGCAGGCGGTCGTCAGCCGCACTCTTTTCAACTAAGCAATATAACCCATTGATTTCCGGTATCGTGTTTCTAGACAAGCCGTATGGCTGGACATCGCGTCAGGCGGTGAATGCCATGATTCGTCTGTTTACCCTGCCCGGCGAGAAACGCATCAAGGCAGGACATGCAGGCACACTTGACCCGCTGGCCACAGGCATGTTGCCGATTCTGCTGGGTGAGGCGACCCGCTATGCCGAGATGGGTCTGAATGCAGATAAATCTTACCGGGTCAGCTTTGATCTCTCCTACCAGACGGATACACTGGACTGCGAGGGTGAGGTGGTTGCCCGTTTTGACGGGGTGGTGGAGCATTCGGCCCTGCAGCCGGTACTGGATGCGCATAGCGGTCCTATAGAACAGGTTCCGCCGGCTTACTCTGCCATTCGCATCGATGGCAAACGGGCCCACGCCATGGCCAGAAAGGGTGAGGATGTCATCATTCCGGCGCGTCCGGTTACCGTACATGCTATTAAACTGGTGGCATTTGATTTTCCGCAGCTGACTCTGGATGTGGACTGCTCCAAAGGAACTTATATCCGCTCGCTGGCACGTGATATCGGTGAGGCGCTGGCTATGGGTGGTTGCGTGACTGCCTTGCGCAGGCTCTCCACGGGTGGCTGGCCGGAAGCGATGATGGTAACCATGGAGCAGTTGCAGGCCGAGCCGCAGGCGTGTGTGTTGCCGCTGGCGCAGTGGCTCAGGGAAATGCCGGAGGTCGCACTCGCAGAGGCTCTGGCAAGTCGTTTTGTGAAGGGGCAGCGGATTCAGTTGCCAACAGAGCCCGGTCAACCGGATCCGGGTGATCAGGAGCTGCCTGTGCGTGTTTTTTCCGGTGAGCAGCTGCTCGGTACCGGTATACTCAAATCTGGACATCATCGCACGGTACTGCATCCTTCACGTATCCTGCCATCGGCACAACAGAGGTATATATGACGGGCACAACAGATCAGGCGAACAAACTGAAAAAAAAGAATGGAATCATTCTCGTGGTTTCGTTGGCATTGATGCTCCTTACCGGGCTGATCAGCGCTAACCAAACATCAACAACAGCACAGGAGAGTAGTGTGGGATTATTGAGCAAGGCGCCCCAGGCGGGTGATAAAGATATTCCGGCGGGTAATCATATCCGCATCGAGACAGAGAACGGTCCTGTCGTCATAGAACTCTATCCTGATGAGGCCCCGAACACAGTGGCTAATTTCAAGGCTCTGGCCGGAAAGGGTTACTACGATGGCCTTGTTTTTCACCGCGTAATTCCCGGCTTTATGGCTCAGGGCGGTGATCCGCTGGGTACAGGTACGGGTGGTCCCGGTTACAAGGTGAAAGCGGAGTTCAACAAGCACAAGCATCAACGCGGCACAGTGGCTATGGCGCGATCATCCGATCCCGACTCGGCCGGCAGCCAGTTTTATATCTGTTTCGGTCCTCAGCCGCACCTGGATGGCCAGTATACAGTATTCGGTCAGGTGATTGAGGGTATGGATGTTGTAGACCAGATCCGTCAGGGCGATGAGATGGTCAAGGTGAGCGTCGAGCCCTGACCTGATCCATGACCTGATCTATTGATATATCCCGGGGCTGTGCCTGCATTTATCGCTAACGATAAACTGCAGACACGGCCCCGTTTTTGTTTGTGGCCAAGCCTGTCGTGATTCATGAATGTATATCTGAGCAATCTCTTGCTCTCAATGCGGGTATGGCATGTAGCTTTTATGCCAAATCCTGCGCACTTTAGCGGCCATGCGCTGCTCAAACATAGGCGATGCGGAACAAAGTAATGCTCCAGCCAGCTGTATGCCTGCTTGCATATGGCTGTCTGATCGTGTAAAACAGACTATGTCTGTGCAAGCTGCAATTGCACAGACGATGGGCAGAACAAGGAGCTGGTATGGGCGCTGCTGTTGGTTCAGGAAAGCACAAGACCAGGCTCCGTGATGTGGTCGTGGTTGCGGGGCTGAGAACACCTCTGGGCAAGGTGGGCGGCGCGTTTGACAGGCTTGGTGCCGTGGAGCTGGGCAGCATGGCCATGCGCGAGCTGTTGGCCCGCTCAGCCGTCTCAGCTGAGGATGTCGATCAGGTCATTATCGGCAATGTCATACAGCCGGCGGAAGCTGCCAATATCGCACGCGTGATTGCGCTGACTGCCGGTATCCCGCAGCAGGTGCCGGCGCACACAGTACATCGCAACTGTGCTTCGGGTATGCAGGCGATCACCGATGCGGCTGAAAAGATTCAACTGGGCCGGGCCGATGTCGTACTGGCCGGCGGGGTGGAGTCGATGACGCATGCGCCGCTGCTGTTTGATGATCGCTTTCGTGCCGCCATGGCCAAGTGGCCGCGCGCCAGAACCTTATCGAAAAAAATTACCACGCTGGCCGAATTGGCCCGCGCTCCATGGAAACCGCGCATTGCACTGCTGGAAGGGTTGACCGATCCGACTGTCGGCATGGGCATGGGGCAGACAGCTGAAATACTGGCCCGCGAATTTGCTGTGACACGGGCAGAGCAGGATGCATATGCGCTGATGAGTCACCAGCGCGCTGATGGCTCCTGGAATGACGGCTGGTATGATGATGAGGCGATGCACCTGTTTGCACCGCCTTCTTTCGCCGATGTTCACCGCGATGAGGGCATACGTGCCGCTCAGACTATGGTGGCGCTGGCGAAGTTGAAGCCGGCTTTCGACCGGCCGCTTGGTACAGTGACAGCCGGTAACAGCTCGCAGATTACCGATGGTGCCGCCATGCTTGTGCTCAGTCACCGCGAAAAAGCCGAAGCGGAAGGGTGGCCGATTATGGGTTACCTGCATGACTGGGCCTATACCGGTTGTGATCCGGCCCGTATGGGCTTGGGGCCGGTATTTGCCACACAGCGACTGCTGGCATCCAGTGGTCACAGCATGAGCGATATCAGCCGTATGGAGATCAATGAAGCCTTTGCCGTGCAGGTGCTGGCATGTCTGAAAGCAATGGACTCCGCTGCGTTTGCTGCCGAGAAACTGGGTGGAAGCGCCCTCGGTGTGCCGGATATGGATCGACTGAATGTGCACGGTGGGGCAATTGCCATGGGTCATCCTGTTGGTGTGACCGGTGCACGGTTGGTGCTGACGCTGCTCAGGCAGTTGCAGCGGGATACAGGCGGTGGATTGGCGATCGGTACACTCTGTATCGGTGGCGGACAGGGTGGAGCGGTACTGCTCGGGAGTGAACCATGCAAGTCGTAACGCTGATTCGCCATGATGTTGAAACGCGCCTGCATTTTGAGCGCAGTGACAAGTCGGTCAATGTGCTGGACGAGAGATGCATGAGCCAGCTGGAGCTGCATCTGGATGCGCTGGAAGCCGACCCACCGGCCCTGCTGGTGCTGGAGAGCGGCATGCCGGGCTCATTTATTGCCGGTGCCGATCTTGCCATGATTGCAGGTGTGAGCGAGCAGGCGGTTGCCACGGCGATGGCCGAGCGCGGGCAGGCGCTGTGTCGGCGCATTGAAGTGCTGCCATCGGTGTCGATTGCCATGGTGCATGGTGCCTGTATGGGCGGCGGACTGGAGCTGGCGCTCGCCTGCGATTATATCGTGGCTGTGGATGATAAAAAAACAGTACTGGCTCTGCCAGAAATAAAAATCGGTATCCATCCCGGTTTTGGTGGTTGTGTACGCCTGCCCAGGCGTGTGGGTTGGGTCAAAGCCGCAGAGATGATTCTGTCCGGCAGTGGCCTCAATGCAGAGCGTGCCCATCGCGCTGGTCTTGTGGCACTCACGGCCAGGCCGGAGCAGTGCGATGACGCAATTGCTTACCTGATGAAACGGGGAAAGATCAAATCACGGCCACTTCATCCATGGTGGTTGCGTTTGTGGCCGGCCAGGGTGCTCTTCTTTCAACAGGTGGAGAAAAGGGCCATGGCCCGTTTTGCCCATCTCAATGTGGAAGCGAGCTATCCGGCTGTGCCGGCGGCGATTGCGCTGCTCAGGGAAACTGTCGGCATGAGCGATGGTCTGGCGCTGGCGCGCGAGGCCGAATCACTCGGGCGCCTGGCCATCACGCCGACCTGCAAAAATCTGATTCGCGTATTTCATCTGGGCGAGTCGCTGAAAAAACAGGATGCAGCAAAACGCGGTCGCGATGCGGTATCGGAGATGAAAAAAGCGGCAGTTTATGGTGCCGGTGTTATGGGCAGTGGTATCGCCTGGGTGGCATCACAGACCATGGATGTGGATCTGCATGAAGTAGCGGCTGAGCCGCTCGGTCGCGGTATGAAGGGTATCTCACGACTGGCGATGCGGAGGGGACGCGAGCATGCGAAACGTATGTCGCGCATTCGACCGGTGCTCGATGAGAGCGGCTTGAGTGATGTCGATGTGGTGATTGAAGCGGTGCTGGAAGAGATCAAGGTCAAACGCCAACTATGGGGCTCTCTGGGTAAACATGTGGCAAAAGATGCGCTGCTGCTCTCCAATACCTCCTCATTATCAATCACTGATATGCAATACCGCCGTGCCAATGCCGAGCGTATTGCCGGCTTACATTTTTTTAACCCGGCAGAAAAAATGCCGCTGGTCGAAGTGGTTGCCGGTGACAAGACCAGTGCCGAGACGCTGGATCGGGTGTGTGCACTGGCCGTGTCATGGGGTAAATATCCGATTGTGGTTGCTGATCGCCCCGGCTTTCTCGTTAATCGCTGCCTGATGCCCTATATGGTGGCTGCACTCAAGCTGCTGGAGGCGGGCGAGAAAATCACCCACATTGATGGTGCGCTCAAGCGCTTCGGTATGCCGATGGGGGCGTTTGAGCTGGCTGATCGGGTGGGGCTGGATATCTGCACACATGTAGGCACGCATCTGGGCGAAGCCCTGCCGGCAGTCGGCGAGCGTTTTGCCATGCCGGATTGGTTTGCGCGCATGGCGGCAGATGGCATGTTGGGTGAAAAATCGGGCAAGGGCTTTTTTGTCTATGAACAGGGCAGACAGACAGAGCTGAATGCCGGGGTGAGCCATTACCTGCCTATAGCCGCGGTGCGCGAGCATGAAGGCGCTGCTGAACTGGGTAGTGGTAAAGCACCGATGTCACGGAATCAGGTAGCGGATGCCTGTCTGATTCCAATGCTGGTGGAGGCGCTGGCCTGTCTTGATGAGCAGGTGGTGGATGATCCGGTACATCTGGATGCAGCATTTGTTTATGGTATCGGCTTTCCACCGTTCCGCGGTGGTCTGCTGCGATATTTTTCCGGCCGCGATATGGAAGCGCTGAAGCTGTCAATTACAGCTGCGGGGCTGCCTGTGCCGGCAAATCTGGCTCTGCTTGATGCGTTCCGCTGAACCATGTGAGGGGCTTGTGCAGGTGCGGCGCGCCCGATGTCTCTCCGATCTGTTACTGGCGCCGCCGCCCGAGTGGCTGGATGCGCCGTTATTGCGTTTTCGTCAGCAGGATGGGGTATGGCATTCATGGTCCCGTATCCGTGTGCAGCAGGCGGTACTGCGTCTGGCCGCCTGGCTGGAGTTCAACGGCATAAAGCCGGGGGATCGGGTGGGTATTCTGGGGCATAACTGTCCCGAGTGGTATATTGCCGATTTCGCTATTTTGCGGCTGGGTGCTGTGACCGTTCCAGCCTATTTTACCGATCCTGCCGAGGCGGTGCAGTATGTGTATGCCGATGCCGCTGTTTCGATCATCTTTGTGGAAGAGGGTGAGCAGCAGGCGAAACTGACAGGTATGACCACACCCTTACTCCCTTTTCATGGCGGAGAGAACAGTATCGCCGCTATTACTGCCGATGATGCATGGGATAACCGGCTGGCGGCAGCTTGCCCGCAACGCCAGGACCTGGCTACACTGATTTATACTTCGGGTACAACCGGTCACCCCAAGGGGGTGATGCTTACACACGGTAATCTGCTTTCCGATGTCGAAGCGGGCATTGGTGGCGTGCCGGTGTTTCCCGACGATCTGTTTCTCTCCTTTCTGCCGGCTTCTCATGCCTTTGAGCGTACGGTCGGCCACTTCCTGCCCAGCGCCTGTGGTGCCGAAATTGCCTACGCTGAATCGGTGACAACCCTGCTGCGCGATATGCCCGAAGTGCAGCCGACAATCATGATCTCGGTGCCGCGTCTGTATGAGAAAATTTATGCCGGCGTGCAGACCAGGCTGGCTGAGGGGAGTGTACTAAAGCGGGTTCTGTTTCAGCTTGCCCAGCATCTGGGTCTGGAGCGCTTTGAGCTGCGTCAGCAGGGCAGCGATCTGTCGGCCGGCAAGGCATGGTTGTGGGGTGTGCTCGATACACTGGTCAATGCCAAACTGCGCGACAAGATGGGTGGCAGGATACGCACCTTTGTCTCCGGGGGTGCAGCCCTCTCGCCGGATATCGCCCGTTTCCTGCTGGCGGCCGGCATCGTTGTACTGCCCGGTTACGGGCTGACGGAAACCTCTCCGGTATTGACGGTGAACCGGGCGACGAAAATCAAACCGGAAAGCGTAGGGCCGGCTCTGCCCGGTGTTGAACTGCGCTGTGCCGAAGACGGGGAACTGCTGGTCAAGGGGCCGATGGTCATGCAGGGCTACTGGCAGCAGCCGCAAGCTACCAGTGATGCATTTGATGCGGATGGCTGGCTGCATAGTGGTGATATTGTCGCCATGGATGATGACGGTTATCTGCGTATTATCGATCGCAAAAAGGAGATCATGGCTCTCTCCAATGGTGAGAAAGTGGCGCCGGCGGTGGTTGAGCAGCATATCACCAGTAATCCGTGCATTATGCAGGCGATGGTAATTGGTGACGGGCGCCCCTTTGTGGCGGCACTGGTCGTTGCTGACGAGGAGGGGCTTGGGCGGGCATGGCAGCAGATGCAGAAACAGCCGCTGCCGGCAGCGTGGCGTACGGACAGGGATGTTCAACTGTGGATGCTCGAGCGTATGCGCGCCGATGAGTATGATCTGGCCAGTTATATGCAGGTCAAACGATTCGCTTTTGTTGATGAGGCGTGGACGCAGGATAACGGCCTGCTGACGCCAACGCTGAAGCTCAAGCGGAGGAATATCAGTGAACGGTATGCCGGCCTGATCGAATCAATTTATGAGGAGCGGCCGTAAACCGGCGGCACTGTAGCAAAGCTTGCCGGATGTGGCTGTATTCAGCATCTTGTGCCGATGCGTGAAACAGAGCCCCTGCTATCGACACGACCTGCCTGGCACTGGCTGGGTCGCCAGCCCTATCTGCCGCTCTGGCATCAGATGCAACAGAGGGCCGCAGATATTGCTGCTGGATCTGCTGCTGAAGAGATTTGGGCCTGCGAGCATGACCCGGTCTATACCACCGGTCGTCGCGGCATCGATAATCGCACGATGCGTGAATTGCCTGCTCAGTTGATCAGGATTGACCGAGGTGGTGAAACCACGTTTCACGGGCCGGGCCAGCTGTTGCTCTACCCGGTTATTGATTTGCGCAGGCGCAGCATCGGTGTGCGTGACTATGTCCATATGCTCGAGCACTCCTGTATTGATCTGCTGACTGCATTCGATATTGATGCCGGCAGGCGCTGCGGCTTTCCCGGCGTCTGGATCGGGTCGGGCAAGGTGGCAGCCCTGGGAATCCGTGTATCCAACGGTGTGGCTTATCATGGTATGGCATTGAACCTGGATGTGGATATGCATTGGTTTCAAGCTATCAAACCATGCGGTTTGACGCTCTCGGCGGTTAACGCCAGTGCCTGTGCCGAGCTGCCTTCGCCGGCCGATATGGCGGAAAACTGGAGCCGCCGTTTTGTATCGCTGTTGGCCGGGTAAACGTATATTTATTTGACTGTATTTTGTGCCGGTTTCCCCTATAATGACTGCTGCAGTCGTCTTATTTACAGCATAGAGAAGAGTCGCTAAGGTTCACGCCCTTTTTTAAGGTACTATCCATTTTTCGGATAGGCGTATGCTGGAGGAGATATCATGGCACTGACCAAGAAACAACTGGCTGATTTTGAAAAACAACTGGTGGATTGGAAATCTGAACTGGAAATCGGACAGAGCGAGAATGTGCAGGCTATGACCGAGCAGGAGCAGACCTCGTTCCCGGATCCTACCGATCAGGCCAGTATGGAAATCGATCGCAATTTCGATCTGAAAATCAAGGATCGTGAACGCAGGCTGATCAAGAAAATCGATCAGGCAATTGCACGCATCAAGGATGGAGAGTTCGGCGAATGCGATGCATGCGGTGGTGCGATCAGTGCCAAACGTCTGGAGGCTCGTCCTGTCACGACGCTGTGCATTGAATGTAAAACTGCCCAGGAGCAGGAAGAGCGTACCCGCCTCGACTGAATGATGGATTGAATAAATCCATTTGATATTCTGTTTTTAAAGCCCGCGCATAGTCGCGGGCTTTATTTGTGAAGCATGCAGGATAGAGTGCCTGCATGTCTTATTTGGTACTGGCCAGACGCTGGCGTCCTCAACAATTTTCCGATCTGGTCGGCCAGGATGTGGTCGTCCGTACGCTGAAAAATGCACTTGCTACAGGCAATATGGCTCATGCCTACCTGTTGTGCGGTATACGCGGTGTCGGTAAAACAACCATTGCCCGCCTGATGGCGATGGCGGTCAATTGTGAACAGCCGGCAGATGGCGAACCATGCGGCCGTTGCAGGTCTTGTCGTGGTATTGCCGATGGCTCCAATCTGGATGTGCAGGAGATGGATGCGGCCAGTCACACCGGTGTTGATGATGTGCGCGAGATTCTCGATGGCGTGCGTTACCCGCCGGCAAGCCTGAAAACACGTGTATATATTATCGATGAAGCGCATATGCTCTCCAAGAGCGCCTTCAATGCGTTGCTCAAGACGCTGGAAGAGCCGCCTGCACATGTGCTGTTCATTCTGGCCACGACCGAGTCGGACAAGTTGCCGATTACCGTACGCTCACGCTGCCAGCGCTTTGATTTACGCAGGCTGGGGCTGGCTGAAATTGCCGCTTATCTGACACATGTATTTGCACAGGAATCTATTTCAGCAGATGTCGATGCCATTGCCGCCATTGCCCGTGCAGCCGACGGCAGTGTGCGCGATGCCCTGTCGCTCAGCGAGCGCGTACTGGCCTATACCGGCAAGCAGGTTTCTCTGAAAGATGTGGATGCTGCCCTTGGCCAGGTAGGTGTTGCACGGATCCGGGCGCTCTCCCATGCCGTATTTGCAGGTCATGCGTTTGAGGCTGTTGAACAACTCAGACAGGCAAGCAATACGGGGCACGGCGCACGTACGCTGTTGCAGGAGTTAGCCCGTTTATGGCATCAACTGGCTTGTCTGCAGGTGGATCAGGCGCTGTTGGGTGAAGAAGCGGACGTCGAGCAGCGTCAATGGTTACAGCAGTATCGGGATGGTTTGACAGGGCCTGCACTGGATCTGCGTTATCAGGTGTTGCTTGCCGGCATGCGTGACTTGTCGCTGGTTGATGAGCGCATGGGAGCCGAAATGGTTCTGATGCGTTTGTGCGGTTTGAATGCAATTTCCGCAGTAGGGTTGCTGCCGGATAGCCATGCGCCTGTTGCTGGCAGGGATGATGTAGCGGCTGCATTTAGCCCTGCGCCTGCCAAAGCGCTGCCGGGAACCCCGGCAACGGCAGCGGTTGTCGAATCCGATACTGCAACCGGGATGCAAAAAACACCGGCTGATGAGTCCGGGCGCGCCGATACGCCCACTGTCGAGGCAGATCTGCCGCTGCAGATGCAACCGGCAGGTCGTCGCCATACCGGTTGGCCGGAGGTGGTAGCGGCGTTGCACGATTTCAAGCCGGGGCTGGCTGCCATGCTGGAGCATGTACGCTGTCTGGAATTTACAGATGATCTGGTGCGCCTGGGTGTGGATAAGCATCAGCAAGCGATGATTAATACAGCCGACAGACGCGCTTTTGCCGAATGGCTGGGCCGGGAAATATTCTGGGAATCACGCCAGGCAGGTGAGGGTGAATCGATTTCGCAGGAGCGTGAGCGGTTGGCGCGGGCTGAAAAAGCGCGCATGCGTCAGCATGCCGAAGCAGATCCTCATCTGCAGGCGCTGATGGGTGAGATGGATGCCCAGCTGATCAATGTGTTGCCGGCAGGTGTGGCTGATCAATCTGCTGAGCCGGGTTGATAACTCTCAACAAACATGACCGGTTAAAAAATAGTGCATAGTTTGTAATATATCAAAATGAACAGGGGCAGACGATGAATATCGGCAAGATGATGCAGCAGGCAAAAAAGATGCAGGAGAACATGAAAGTCATGCAGGAAGAACTTGCTGCTATGGAGATTCATGGCGAAGCCGGCGGCGGTATGGTGCGGGTTGTTCTCAGCGGTGACAAACTCGTACGCAAGGTGGATATCGATGCCTCCCTGTGGGCAGAACAGGATAAGGCGCTGATCGAGGATCTGGTAGCAGCGGCGGTTAATCATGCATCGCAGAAGGCTGAAGAGCTTGCCAAACAGAAGCAACAGGGATTGATGGCCGGTATGCCACTGCCACCGGGCTTCTCCCTTTGATGCACTTTCCCGGTATGCCCGCGCCGCTGGCGCGGGTGGTGGAGATGCTCTCCACACTGCCGGGTGTGGGTCCGAAAACGGCTATGCGGCTGGGTTTGAACCTGTTGACCCGGCCGGCCAGTGATACTGCTGCGCTGGTTCTGGCTCTGCAGTGTTTGCATGAGCAGGTGGGTTTTTGCCCGTGTTGCGGCTGTTTTTCGGAGCAGGGGCATTGCCACTTCTGTGATGATCCGGCGCGTGATGCCACCACCCTCTGTGTGGTGGAGCAGCCGGTGGATGTGCTGATGATGGAGCGCGGACATGGCTATCGGGGCAGCTATCACGTGCTGCTCGGTCGTTTGAGCCCTGTTGATGGTGTCGGACCGGACCAGTTGCGTCTGGTTTCACTGGATCAGCGTGTGCAACAGGGGATAGGCGAAATGATTCTGGCAACCAGTGCTACGGTGGATGGTGAGGCCACAGCCCACTATCTGGCCAACCGTTATCGGCATGCAGGCGTCAATGTATCGCGTATCTCACGCGGTGTACCCGAAGGTGGTGAGCTGGAATATCTGGATGAGCATACCCTGAGCAGGGCGCTGGATCAGCGCGTGTCGTGGCAGCAGGCAATATTGCCATGACTAAGCCGATGCTACCTGAATCATTAGCGGCCCTCTGCCGGCGCTGGCACCAGTTGCAGGATGAGCTCTCGGCTGATGGCGTGACCATGCTGGCGATCAGTAAATACGCACCGGATGTGGCTGTGCAGGCCCTGATTGATCAGGGACAGCGCTGCTTTGGCGAGTCCAGACCGCAACAGTTGCGTGACAGGGCTCTGTGCTGGCCGGATTGTCAGTGGCATATGATCGGGCCGTTGCAGAAAAACAAGGCCAAGTATATTGCCCGCCATGCTGCTATGTGGCACAGCTGTGATGATCTGGACACAGCTGTCGCTGTCAGCCGTCAACTGGATGGACGTACGTTGCCTGTATTGATTCAGGTGAATATTGCCGGCAACCCCGATCAGCACGGTGTTGCGCCCGAAGCCCTGCCTGCATTTGCCGGAGCACTATCTGCTCTGGACGGAGTGGTGCTGCATGGCCTGATGGCGATGGCGCCACAGGATGGGAACGAGCTGCAGGCATTCCAGAGTATGCGTAACTTGCGGGACGAATTGTTCGGTGGGAGTGTTGGTCTGTTGAGTATGGGGATGAGTAATGATTACCGTGCGGCTGTGACGGCCGGTGCGGGTATGGTAAGGCTGGGATCCATACTGTTTGGTGATCTTGATATTAGAAACAACAAGGATAACTAATGCAACTACTGACTATTTCTTTTATTGGCGGCGGCAATATGGCTGAAGCGCTGATTGCAGGCTTAAAGCGCGCAGGCCACCCTGTTGATCAAATCTGGGTAGCTGATCCGGGTGAAGCTCGTCGCGAGCAGTTAAGGAGCCAATATGGTGTGCGTACAACTGCCGACAACAGCGAGGCGGCCGCTTGTGCCGATATGCTGGTGATGGCGGTCAAGCCGCAGCAGATGCAGGGAGCACTCTCCGGTTTGGGTAAATGTCTGAAGGCTGATGCAACCATTGTCAGTATTGCTGCGGGTGTAAGCACCGCTTCGCTGGCCGAGTGGCTGGACGGGGTGGCGAATCTGGTACGTGTGATGCCCAATACGCCGTCACTGGTTGGCGAAGGGATGTCTGTACTTTACAGCGCTGCCAGTGAGATCCATCGCAACAGGGCCGTCTATCTGATGCAGGCCTGTGGTGCAGTGGAGTGGGTGGACAACGAACAGCAGATGCATGCGGTGACGGCAGTCTCCGGCAGCGGACCGGCATACTTTTTTCTGCTGACCGAAGTGATGCAGGCATCCGGCGTGGCGCTGGGGCTGAGCGAGGAGCTGGCCTGGAAGCTGGCAACGCAGACCGCATTCGGTGCAGGACGTATGCTGGTGGAGAGCGGACGTGCTCCCGAGATACTGCGGCAACAGGTAACCAGTCCCGGTGGCACAACGCAGGCGGCGCTCGATGTGATGTTTGAAGAGGGACTGCCCGGCACGGTGCGCAATGCGCTGACTGCTGCCAGTAAACGTTCGAAGGAGATTGCAGGCTGATGTATATACTCGGCTATTTTCTGCAGGCGTTGGCCAGTGTAGTTCATATCGTCCTTATGGGCGTGATGATTGTGGTGATTGCCCGTGCCGTGCTCTCCTGGGTTTCACCTGATCCATACAATCCGGTGGTGCGCATGATCAACCAGATGTCCGAGCCACTGCTGTTTCCGATCCGGCGGCGCGTACCCTATATCGGCGGTATCGATCTCTCGCCGATGATCGTGCTTCTGGTCGTGATGTTTTTCGATAATTTTCTGGTTCCGAGTCTCGAGCGCATTGCCATCAGCCTGATTCAGGGATGAGTTTTGAAGCTGCCCTGACTGAGGGGAGGGACGGCTTGTATCTGAATATCCATGCGCAACCGGGTGCGCGAAAACCGCAACTGCGTGGTATGCACGGCGATGCCGTAAAAATTGCCGTGGCGGAAGCAGCACAGGACGGCAAGGCCAATGAAGCGATCATCCGCTTTGTAGCCAGTGCGCTGGATCTCGCCCGTGCAGATGTGGAGGTGGCCTCCGGTCACACCTCGCGCCGAAAACGGCTGTTCCTGCACGGTGAAGAGGGCGACTTGCGCACCCGTCTGCAGCTATGGCTGGATCTCTGAACAGCCGGGCTACTGCAAAAGCTGCAGTCAGATGCGAATTAACCCATGGCCAGATTAATCAGATATTCGGCGCTGCCCAGTACCATAGGACCAATGATCGTCTGCAGGATGCCGCTCACCAGCAAGATGACAATAATGATGAAACCGTATGGCTCCAGCCTCGACAGCTGGTATGATGCAGCTCCCGGCAGCAGACCGACTGCAACACGCCCGCCATCGAGTGGCGGCAGCGGCAGCAGGTTGAAAATACAGAGCACCATATTGATGATGATTGAAGCCTGACACATCAGTGCCAGCGGCTGAGCCACCCATGAGGCTGCGGCAGGAAGCTGTACCGTTACAGCCAGCAAGGCCGTCGACAGCAGCGCCAGCAGGACATTGGTTGCGGGGCCGGCCAGTGCCACCAGCACCATATCCTGTTTCGGGCACCTGAGATTTCTGAAATTGACCGGTACAGGCCTGGCATAGCCGAAGAGAAAAGGCGATCCGATGATGACCAGCGCCAGCGGAACCAGGACGGTGCCGATCGGGTCGATATGTTTGAGCGGATTCAGGGTCAATCGCCCCATCCAGCGGGCAGTACTGTCGCCCAGCCGGTCAGCTACCCAGCCATGTGCAACTTCATGCAGTATAATGGCCAGCAGTACGGGCAGCGCCCATATGCTTATTTTTTCCATGATCATGGCAATGTCCATCAGATACTCCTTGCCAGTCAATGCTGCCTCCTGATCTCTGTCAGGGAAACAGCGGATACGCCTTCTTTACTACTTCATCTGATATGTTCATGCTTTTCGTTGTCATCATTATGATAAAACGACTCCCGAATTTACTCATTCTCTGCCTGCTGGCCCTGCTTGTCTGGTTTCTGTGGCAGAAGCCGGCCGTCTCACCCGAGCAGCCGATTGTTCGTATTGCCTTACCTCATGCTGAGCGATCCGCCACGGCAGAGGCAACGTTGTGGCGTGTGGTAACACGCAGACTGGTATCACATGCATCGGTCAATACCCTGAGTTATCGCTTGCAGCAGATGGGGTTGACCCCGATGGAAATAAGGTCGCAGGAAGAGGTCACGCTGCATGCCTTTGACGATGCGACACAGTATAATTCGTGGCAAGATGCATCTGCTGCCAGTGAACAATGGAAAGCAAAAGGGGTTGATGTCAATGTCATCAAGGTCGATGACTCGCTCTATATGCTGGGGCTGGGCCGCCTGTATCAGGAGAAGTATGCTCTGCTGTTGCAGCAGAAACTGCGGCAAACGGGCATGTTATACCGTTATCAGCGACGCACTGTCTCTGTGCCGACATGGCGCTTTACCTTTGCCGCTACAGATCGTGGCCGTGCGGAAACGCTTTGGAAGCAGCTGGAAGATACCGGCGTGATGATGCCGGTATTAATGCCTGAATCCCGTTTTCAGATACAGTACAGTAAAGCTGCAGAACAGGAGTAACCGCCTGCCTGCTGTTTTGCCGGAGTCCTCGGTTTCACTGTCCGGATATTGTGGTATGAAGCACTTATAGTGGTTGTTCAATAGTCGACCGGGTTGATCACGATGCGTCAGTGGCATACATGATGGGCAACTGCTCTACTGAATATGAGCACTGCATCCGGCGGTTAGGCACTTGCGGGTGGTGGCATATACGAGCCAGGCATAAGTGCCCGCTCCGCGCATGACGCAGGGCAGGATTGAATATCGTTCTTGTACCTTACTTAAACTGTACTCGGCCAGATTATAGTCTTTATTATCCCTTCCTCTGTATTACTTGTTAGTCAATAAATGGGCGAAGTATGACTTTGTTGCATTGCAGAATTTCGTCTATAATGGACTGCAAACTGACTTGATAGAGGAATAGCAAACACCTGACTATTCTGAAGCCAGGGGGGAAATATGAGGTCTGTATTCATCACCAGGGCCGATGTATTCGGTCTGATTGCAATATCCGCACTATGTTGCAATGTACCTTCAGCCGTTGCAGTTGTAACAATTGCCGGCAACGAGAAGGGAGCCACAGTTGGTACGGGTGGAGGCGTTAAACTGGCCCATACCTTTCATGCCGGCCCGGTCGACATCACACCGGGCATCGGCGTCGGTGCGGGTTATAATGATAATATTTTTGCTGCTGAAAATGCAAAGAAGGGCAGTTTTGTCGGTAACATCAGTCCGGAGATCCTCTTTGGCGTAAACAACCCGGATTCGGCATATCAGTTACTTTATGCGCGCAGACAAGCAGGTGCTATTCAGCAGTCACCAGGATAATACCATTGACCATACCCTCTCTTTCGGTGCCGGTGGCAGACTCAGTGAGAAGCTGGATGTGGATTTGTCGGCGGGGTATTACCGGCTGCATGACGGACGCGGCACTACTTTTACCGGCGTAAACTATTCGGGCACGGTGCCCGATAAATATCGTGAGTATGACCTGAGGACGACACTCGGTTACGGGCATAATAACCGTGTTGAAACCTACGTTGAATACGGTAACAAACGCTATTATAACAACCGTTACGTCATTACACCGCTGAAGATCTATCCGCAAACGGTTACCCGTGATGTGGATACAATCGGTGGTGGCATAGGCTTTTCCGTTCAGGTGATGCCCAAAACATCCATGGTGCTGGAGACGAGATACAAACACTTTGATTATAAATATCTGTCACCCTCGTTCAATCTGGATAGTTATGAACAACGTTACTTTGCCGGTGTAAACTGGGATGCGACGGCAAAAACATCGGGCAGATTAAGACTGGGTTACACGACCAAAAGATTTAATGATAAACGCAATGCCGATTACGCAGGGTTAGGTGGCGAGCTTGGCGCGACGTGGAACCCGAAAGTTTATTCCACATTTGATTTGAGCTTCAGGTATGAGCTGCGTATTCCGGTGAAGTCGGCACCTGATTCCAGTCGAACGCGACACCCTATTCCGGTGAAGTCGACACCCCCTTTGGGAGCCTGTTGCTGATCTGGACTGGTGCTACTCTGCGGGGTGTTTTTGGA
>Ga0210044_10001037_pt1 | contig 42323 bp, 31 predicted proteins | sample CryGey13umfilter_2_FD_183959 | JGI IMG/M metagenome (GOLD analysis project Ga0210044, IMG submission 183959) | Groundwater microbial communities from aquifer in Utah, USA - Crystal Geyser 4/9/14 3 um filter (SPAdes) (version 2) | ecosystem: Environmental > Aquatic > Deep subsurface >... | reverse complement strand
GCCCCCCACCGCGCTTCGTGCGGCAGTTGACGGTTCCGGGGTCGGTGATGCGATCCGTGGTGGCGGGATCCATTTGTTGCGGGGATCATCTGGTCAAACCGGGGAGTCGTCAACTGCCGCACGAAGCGCGGTGGGGGGCCGGGGCATATCGCACCGCGGGGCGGCGCACCACACGGGGAGGAAACGGTCGCACCACCACTACTAGGGATTGCCTGGTCTCACGGAAAAGCAGCCCGCGTGCCAGCAGCTCGCCGAATGATCCCGAAAGGTTCGGCGATGAAGCGGGTGTGCACAGCCATTGACTCATGCAGAAGCTGCACGGGCGGACCGGACAAAACCATCCGATCCATGTATCTTCACCAGTGATGAGTTCCCCCACTGCCGGTCTGCCCTGACGATGCCCACCGTGGCGGCGATACTCGGCAGCGCCCACGACGCCCCACGCCTGGGGCCGGTGGAGCTCGAGCCGCGATCGGTGAGCACACCGTATGGCACGGTGGAGCTGCACCGCTTTCCGCGTGGGGAGGGAGAGGCCTGGGTACTGTTTCGCCACGGCCTGCCCCACCGCTACCTGCCGCACCAGATCCCCCTGCGCGCCCAGGCCGCCGCGTTGAAGGCCGTGGGTTGTGAGGCGCTGCTGGTCACCTCGTCGGTGGGCATCCTGGACCCCGCGCTTCCGCTGGACACCCCGCTGCTGGTGCGCGACCTGTTGATGCTGGACAACCGGCTGCCCGACGGCACCCCCTGCACGATGTTCCTCGAGCCCGGGCCGGGCCAGGGGCACCTGGTGCTGCAGGAGGGGCTGTTCAGCCCGGCTCTGTCGCGCCAGGTGGCCGACCTGCTCCAGCGCCCCGACGCGCCGCGCGTGCTGTTCGCCCACGTGCCGGGACCGCGGACCAAGACCAGCGCAGAGAACGCGGTGCTCGGCCGCCTCGGCGCGCAGGTCAACTCCATGACGCTGGGACCGGAGGTGGTGCTGGCCAACGAGCTCGAGATCCCCACCGCGGGCCTGGTGGTGGGGCACAAGCACTCCCGGCCCGACCACCCGACCCTGGCCTCACACACCATCGCCGCCACGCTACAACGCAGCCGCGACCTGCTCGAGCAGCCGGTGCTGGCCTGGCTGCGCCACGGACGACCGGTCCCGTTCGGCAACCAGCTGTACCGCTTCGGCTGACGATGCCCACACGATCAAATATTGCGCACCCTTCACCTCCGGTGGGGCACAGGCGCTCCGCTGTGCACCCGAGCGGGGCTCCCCCGCTCCGCGCACGACACCCTCGATTCACGCTCCGCGTCGTCGGACTCTGCATCCTGGCATTCCTGCTGATGCTGTCCTACTCCATCGCGCGCCCCACCACCGAGGGGATGTTCCTCAAGGTCCACGGCCACCAGGGGCTGCCCATGGTGTGGCTGCTGGTCACCGTGGGGATCGTGCTGCTGGTGGCGCTGTACAACCGGTTCGTCGGGGGCGCCGAGTTGATGCGGCTGTACGGCGACGCGGCCCTGGCCAGCGGCGTGGTCCTGCTGCTGCTGCTGCTCTGGCTGCGGCAGGGCCTCACGGGCGCACACCACCTGCTCTACCTGTGGAAGGACCTGTACGTCGTGCTGCTGGTGGAGATCTACTACAGCTACACCAACTCGGTGTTCGCGATCCACACCGCGCGCTGGGTCTACGGCCTGTTCGGCCTGCTCAGCGCGCTGGGTGGCATCACCGGCAGCCTGGTGGTCCGCCACTTCGCCGAGCCGCTGGGCGCCACGGCCCTGCTGTGGATCGTGCCGGCGATCCTGTTCGTCATCTGGCTGCTGTGCATCCCCATGGGCCGGCTGGCCGGCGCCAGCCCCCCCGACGGCGAGCCGCCCGAGCGACCGACCCTGCTGCAGGCGATTCGCGTGGTGGCGCTCAGCCGCTACCTCGTGCTGGTGCTGGCCCTGGTGGCCACGGTCCAGGTGGTGATCACCCTCGTGGACTTCGAGTTCAGCGCCGTCGCCGAGCGCATCTTCCCCACCGAGGACCGCGCCAGCGCCGGCATCGCCACGGTGTACGGCGCGATCAGCGGCGTGACCGTGGTGCTGCACGCCATGACCGGTCCGGTGCTGCGGATCGTCGGCGTACCGCTGACGCTGCTGGTGATCCCGCTGCTGCTGGCCAGCGGGATGTCGACCTACGTCGCGCTGCCCCTGTTCGCCACCATCGCCGGGGTCAAGGTGGCGAGCAAGTGCTTCGACTACTCCCTGTTCCGGTCGGCCAAGGAGCTGCTCTACATCCCCCTGAGCTACACCGAGCGGACCCGCGGCAAGTCCGTCGTCGACATGGTGGTCTATCGCGTGGCCAAGGGGGGGGCCTCGTTGATGCTGATCGGGCTGGTCAGCGTCGGTGGGCGCAGCCTGGTCACACCGCTGACCCTGGCCCTGACCCTGCTCTGGGTCACTGTGACGCTGGTTATCGTCCGACGTTTCCGCGACCTCGTACCCCGCACCGCCGAGATCGGGTCACGCAGTTGACTTGTCGAGATCGGGTCACGCAGTTGACTTGTTGACTTGTTGTCGCCGAGATCGGGTCACGCAGTTGACTTGTTGACTTGTTGTCGCCGAGATCGGGTCACGCAGCTGGCCTACCCCGTGGTGTTCTCCACCCTGACCTCGACGCTGGTGGGGCTGGTGGACACCCTGTTCATGGGCTGGGTCTCCACCGCGGCCCAGGCCGCCGTGGGGCTGGGGGGCATCCTCGTCTGGAGCCTGGCCTCGTTCTTCACCGGTGTGGTGGCGCACTTCGGCAAGGTGGCGTTCCAGATTTTTGATGCCATGGGCATGGTCTCCGGTGGTATTCTGCGTGGCGCCGGTGATACCCGGTGGCCGATGGTGGTGGGGATCGCCTTCCCCTGGCTGGTGTTCCTGCCGCTCATCTGGCTGTTCGGGTTTCGAGCCGGCATGGGGTACGGGGGGCGTGGCTGGGCGCCCGGGTCTACATCACTGGCATGGGGCTCGTGCTCCTCGGCCGCCTGTGGTCCGGGCGCTGGACTCGCTACTCCGTCACAGAATCGGGGGAACCCGCACGGAGGACAGAGCATGAGCCGCACCCGCCGCACAGCATCGTGGACGTCGATCCTCGCCCTGCTGATCCTGCACGCAACACCCGCGCGGGCGGATGATCCGTTCGTCGACACCCGCCTGACCGTCACCCTGGGGGACGACGATCTACTGCATGACGCCGGAGCGCGCGTCCCAGACACGCCGCGACTGGGGTTCGGCGACCGATCCGGCTACCAGCTGTTCTACGACAACCTGAACACGCGCTTCAGCGGGCGGGAGAGCCTGACGCACCTGGTGTTCCACCGCAAGATGCCCTCCTACTTCTCCAACCTCACCACCGAGGGGGCGGTGGTCATGCGCATGCTGCTCTCCGAGCAGGGCGTGCGTCTGGAGGACACGGGGTCGTACATCCGCGTGGGGTACCATCCGTTCGAGGATCCCGAGGACGGCCTGACCCTCGTCGCCTTTCCGTTCAACGCCGACCGCGTGCGGCTGGGCTACCTGTACCGCCTGTCGCTGGGGGGCGACGACGCGTACCCGCGCAGGACGTGGGTCAGTGCGCCCGGGGTCAAGCTGCAGCTGGACCTGGGGCCGGTCTTCGGCTGGGGGGCGTTCAAGGCCGTCCTGTCGCCGACCGCGCTGGCGGAGACCACCGAGCAGGGCACGAAGGAGCTGACCAGCGAGAACGAGACGATCTACGCTGGCTTCTTCGGCCTGGGCGCCGATCTGGCCCGGGACCAGCTCCGCGTCGAGGTGGCCGCCGCCTACATCGAGCAGGCCGAGAACATCGTGGCTGACCTTGAGGGCGAAAAGGTCGCGATGGCGGGCGGCGCGGCCCGGGTGGTGGTGCACTTCAACATGGGCGTGGAGGATTCGCTGGACTACGCGATCTACCGCAACGACCCCAACAACCCGCTCATCGCGTTCCGGCCCGTGGAGTACCGGCCGGGGGAGACCGGCTTCATGGCCTCGGCCGAGGCCGTCTGGCTGACCCAGCACCTGGCCAGCACCGACAGCAACGGCGATACCCGGGACCAGGGCGGCCTGGCCTGGGCCCTGCGGTCCCGACTGCAGCGCGACTACCTGCGCCTGGAGCTGACGCTGATGTGTCGCGACCCGGGGTTCCTGACCCGGACCGAACCGGGCTTCCCCACCTGGTTTGCCTTCCCCGAGATCGCGAGCACCGGGCCGGAGATGATGGCGTCCCTCGCGGCGGACTACCACTTCCCCGAGCAGCACCTGACTCTGGGGCTGTCCGCGGGCGTGCTGTTCCCGGCGCACATCACCACGCCGCTGCACGCCACGGGTCCCGGGAGCAACGCCCCGCCGACCCTGATCGGGACCCACACCGTGATCTTCGACGACCTGGGACAGCTGGTGGTGCTGCCGGAGGACAACGATCCCCGGCCGATGCTCAACAGCCGGCTGTCCCTGCGCTGGGATCTGTCGGAGATGCTCTACACCCAGCTCTGGTTACAGTACGGGTACGACGGCAACAGAACCACGCTGGCCATCAACCCGGACCTGACCCATTCACGAGTGTATGACAGCCCGCACGCCTTCGGCCTCGGTCTCGGCGCGGCCCTGCGCCTGTAGCGCCTCCATTGACAGCCCGCGCCCCGGCCCGGTCTAATATATGGATACGCTCCAGACTTGGACATTTGGGAAGGACGTGTCGGATGAAGCGGATTCTGCCCTGGCTCTGCCTGGTGCTACTGAGCTGCACCAAGAGCAACCCCAACGCGGTCCAGGATGGTGCGCCGAACGGAGACGGTCCCCAGCAGCTCGAGGGTGGCCGACCGCCCGGGACGCTGGGCGGTCCCTGCCTGCCCGGTGACCTGTGCAACGCGGGGCTCGTGTGCCAGGGCGAGATCTGCGTCCCCGAGGTGGACGGCGGCAAGTGGGACCTGGGTCCGCTGGACGGCCCCCGGCCCGACCGCCCGCTCATCGACGGGCCCCAGACGCCGGACCAGACACCGCCCTGCAGCCCGGTGGGGTACAAGGCGGCGCAGATCCTCGACGACAAGGGCGGCGACTGGCGCGTGGTGATCGAGCCCCAGACCCAGGCCAAGACGCTGGGCGTGGCGGGGGCCAAGCCCAAGCAGGCCGCCGCCGTGTTCGACCACAACCTGGCCGGCGATCAGGTGGCGGGGTTCGTGGTCAGCCGGCCCTCGCAGTACAGCACCGCGGTCCAGGAGGCCACGGCGGCGATCCAGGACCTGAAGCAGAACCTGACCAACGTCGTCGTCTCCGTCCGCAACCAGGGGAGCCAGGGCAGCTCGCACGACGGATTCGACGCCGTGATGGGGTTGACGCTGGACCTCAAGCTGGTGAGCAGCAACAACATCGCGCTGGTGCGACGACCCATCGTGGCCGGCCTGCTGCAGGTCCCGCTGGCCAGCCTCAGCGGCGTCCCGCCGGCGTTCGGCGCCCCGGACACGGCCTTCGTCGTGCGTCTGGGGCTGGTGATGCGCAAGGACAAGCGGGTGGTGTTCATCGGCGCCGTGACCAGCGCCACCACCGACGGCGACTCGGCCCACCTCAGCCAGGCGCTGTCCGACGATCTGGGCAGCACCAACCTGCTGGGGCAGGAGGGCGCCAGCCTCGGGCCGCTGTGCGACAGCCAGACCGTGACCACCAAGCCCAAGAACGACGTGGACATCATCTGGGTCATGGACGAGTCGGGGTCGATGGACAGCAAGCGCACCGCCATCGCCCAGAGCGCCGCCTCGTTCTTCACCCAGCTGCAGCAGACCGGCCTCGACTTCCGCATGGGCGTGACCAACGTCTGTGACCCTGGCGGCAGCTACAGCGCCGCGGTGGGCAAGTTCTGCTCCAAGATATCGGCCGTCCAGTCGGACATGGGGGGCACCGATCGCTTCCTGCTGCCCTCGGAGCAGGCGATCTTCAGCGCCTGTATCAACAACCCGCCGGGGTACGAGCCGTCGCAGGAGTACGGCCTGGCCAACGCGATGAAGGCCGTGTCGCTGCACCTGCCGCGGGCGGCCAACGATCCGACCCGCATCCGCACCGACGCCCAGGTGGTGATCATCGTCGTCACCGACGAGGCGCCCCAGGGGCTGAAGAACATCTTCCCCTCGAGCACCAACGTCTTCTCGCAGTGCACGTTCAACGCCAACGACCAGAACAAGGTCAACACCTTCGTCCAGCCCTACATCGACTACTTCAAGGGCACCTCCGACGCCCAGGCCAAGGTGGACTACTTCCAGGTCGTGGCCGGCACCTGCAGCAGCACCGGCCCGGGGTGCTCGTACCCACCCGACGTGGCGCACGGCTACTCGGAGGTGGCGGCCCAGCTCGCGGGGCAGGTATACAACGTGTGCCAGAGCAACCTGAGCGCCGCGATCTCCACCATCATCGGCGGCATCGTGACCACCGCCTCGACCTTCCTCCTGAAGCAGGTGCCGGTGGCCTCGAGCCTGTCGGTCTCGGTGGACGGGTCGACGCTGGTCCGCAGCACCGTGAGCGGCTTCCGGCACACGGCGGGGACCCAGGAGCTGCAGTTCGTCGGCTCGACCACGGTCAACCTGGGCAGCACGGTGATCGGCTCGTACCGCACCTGGTAGCGCCCTACACAAATCGATCAGCGGCAGGGATCTCACTCCGAGCTCCGGAGAGTTCTTCGGGGCGCCCACGGCCGATTCCGTCGTGGATTCGATCGGTTGACCGACGGGACGTGGTGGCACGGCACTTGCCATCCCGCATGCAAAACCGCGAGACGGAACCATGGATCTGACGAGGAAGACGATGCAACCGCACGAGCAGGTACTGCAGCGGCTGATGGCGGAGCTGGAGCTGGCGCTCGAGGGCGACCGTGGGGCGCCGACCCCGTTCAAGGGGCAGGTCTGGCGCGCCCTGGAACGCGCACGGAATGTGCAGCCCCCGGAGTGCGGAGCGGAGAGCGGGGCGGAGCGCGGCGGGGCGGAGCGCGGCGCGCGGCGCGTCTGGCGCATGCGACCGGGGACGCGCGACCGGCTGATCAACTAGCGCGGTTCAGCCCTGGCCGCCCAGTCGGCGCAGCGCGGCCAGGTGCCGTGTGGCCTGCAGTGGATCGTCGAGCATGGTGTAGACCTTGTACAGCCCGCGGTGGGCCGGCAGGCTGCTCGGGTTCAGCTCCAGCACCTGCCGGAACGCCTGTCGCGCCGACTCCGGCTCCACCTCGCGTAGCAACAGATCCCCGAGATGGATCAGCGCCTCGACGCTGTCGTGCATCGCCTCCACCGCCCGCATGATCATCCCCAGCCGCTCGTGCGGCTCGCCCTCCAGCTTGCGCAGGTGGTTCACCCCGGTCTCGATGAAGGTCAGCAGCGAGGCTTCTTGCTCCAGCGGCAACGGGTCGAAGTGGATCCCGACGCCGCGTTCCGCCAACTCTGGCCCATCCACCACCCGCACCACCTCCCCGGTCAGAGCGAACTCCTCCAGGCTCAGAGGGTGGACCAGGATCAGCTGCACCTGGGGGTTCACCTGCTGTGGGGTCGGGGTCCGCAGGAACATGCCCCCGGCGCTGATATCCCGGGTGTAGAACTCCCGCAGCCGCTGCTTGTCTCGCAGCCGGACCAGGAACCGGCTGAAGTGACGGGAATGCGCGCGTCGGGTGGGGGTGAGCTGATCCTCGTCCAGCCCATCCTCGTCGCCGAGCGCCAGCACGAAGCTGTCCCACCGCTTGCGAGCGTCCGTCGACAGGGCGAAGAAATCGATGCCCATGCCAGGCCGACTCTCCTGCTCCCCGGGCCCCACGCGACGGGTCACCATGCCCATCAGCTCCACCGGATCCTCGTCCTCCGCCAGCTGGAAACAGAGGTGCACCAGCTCCCGCTCGGGCCACGGGCTGTCGGTCACGACGAACGCGCCCTTGCGGCTGACGTCGGCCGTGAGCAACCGGGTCGATCCCTGGCGCTCCTTGACCATGACCTTCATGGCCTTGCGGATCCTGGGATACCTGCGGCGCTCGCCCCCGCTCATGGGTTGGAAGCATATCATGTTTGGAGATGCCCCAGATCCGTTTCCGAATCGACCGTGGACACACGCCGCCCGGAAGACGACAATTCCTGATGCATGACACTCACCCCGCACACCTGCCTGGCCCTGCTCTCGGTCCTGTTGCTGTATGGCTGCCCCGCCCCCCCGGTGGAGATCAAGCCGCCTCCCCCACCCCCTGTCGCGGTGGAACCCCCGACGCTGAACGCCGAGCAGTTCCACGAGCTGGTGCTCACACCGGGCCGCAGCTACCCCGGCCTCGAGCTCGAGTACACGCTGCTGGACGAGGCCGGCGAGACGCTGCACCTCGACCGCATGCGCATCGGGGCGATCTTCGAGCCCCGGCGCCCGCTGGTGGCCGGCATGGAGCACGTCCGCCGCATCGTGCGTCCCGAGGATCTGATCAAGGTCGTCGGCGGACCGCGGCCTCGCTCCGCGCTGGACCGCCCGGCCCTGGACCTGGACCGCATCCGTCGCGCCAGCCTGCGCCACGTGTTGGCCTGCCGCCGGCAGGAGTGGGTCTGGAACCCGGGGATGGAGCTGCCCCCCGAACTCGACGTGAAGGAGATGCCCGAGCCGGGGACGGTGTTCCTGCGCAACGTGTGCGGCGGCCGGGCCGTGCAGGATCCGTCGCTGCAGCGCAGCTTCGGCTATCGACGGCGACAAGACCCGCGCCGGGCGTGGATCGATCTCAAGGTGCTGTACAACCTGGGCTACCCTCGAGGGCTGACCTTCACCATCCTGCTGCGCGACGGAGGCGGCGGCTCCGTGCTACGCCCCGGGTGCAGGCTCCAGCTACGCCAGCCGCCGGTGGTGCCAGGGACCCATTCGCAGTATCGCATCGAGTTCGACGGCGTGGCCGCCGTCGACCGGGCGCGCAAGGTGGCGTCGGCGCAGATCGTCGACCTGGTGCCCGACGCCGGGCCGGTCCACGAGGCGACGCTGGACCAGCTGTGCCGGTGATGCCGTCAGCAAGGATGTCGGTTGGGCGAGGGCGACGCTCCCAGGCGCGAGTGTCGTTCCGAGCTCACCCCTGCGAAGCGGGGGTGAGCCAGGCGAGCGCCAGGGGCGTTGCCGGAGCCCAACCCGAACCCAATCGCGGCCGGGGCCCGCCGGGACGTCTTCACCGTGGCCGGCGTGACCACTGCGGTCCGCCCCTGCTCGTCGTGGATCGCCCTGGTGCCCGGTCCTCTCAGGGCCCGGGCAGCGATCTGCGGCGTGGTGGGGGAGGTGACGATCACCGTCGTCTCCGCAGGACCACCCATACCGCGCCTGAACGGGGCGGCGAGCTTCCCGGCGGCTCGCTTCAAGGAGTCGCGGTGGCCGTAGGCCATGCGGGCCGCGGTGAGTACGATGAACCCGCCCAGGGAGTATGGAGCGGCGACGCCGCACGCCGCGGCGGCCCAGCAGCAGCCCGCCCCCATGTCGAGCAGCGCGAGCTTGATGCGGGCACGATTGTCGTCGCGTGCCTCCCCGCGACGCAGGCCCAGGACGCCCCGGGTCAGGCGGTAGCCTCCAACGCCGGCCTGGATCACCCCGCCAGCGACGCCCAGGCCCTTCGCCGTGGGCGCGATCCAGGCGCCGCGGGCGTCGAGCATCTGTCCCAGCCCGGCCAGGCCCTGCAGGCTCCAGGCGATGCCATGCGTCGCCTCCAGGCGATCGACGCCGGTGTTGGCCCGCACGAAGTCGCGCAGGGAGTAGATCCCCAACCCCACCGATCCGAAGCCCGCGAGGTGTGGGGCCAGCCGGCAGGCATGGCTGCCCAGCTGGACCACCTGGTTGGCCGAGGCCATGAGCAGCGATGCGGTGGACCAGTCCCCGACGGTGCGGTAGGAGATCCGTACGCCGGTGACGTGCTCACGGCGGACCCTGGACCACAGCTGCCGGGTGTGTTCGGTGATGCGGCTCGCGGCCTGACGCACCTGCTGGGGCACAGGCTGCCGGGCGACGGCGGGCATGGAGACCGCCACGACGAACAGGAGCACAATCGACCGGACGAGGTGCACGGTGGGAGACAAAGCAAGCCACGTGCCGAACAGAACTCGGCGAGAACACAGGCCGGCCTGGTTCCGAACCGCACCGCCCTGTGCGAACTTCAGACGGCACTCACCGAAAATGCCTGCGCCCTACACCGCCCGCGTGGCCTGCTTCAGCCAGCGCGCCACCTCCGGTTCCAGCAGCGGGGTCAGGGCCTTCCGCACCCGGCGGTGATAGTCGTCGAGCCACGCGCGCTCCCGAGGGGTCAGCATCGACGGCTGGACCAGCCGGGTGTCGATGGGGCACAGGGTCAGCGTGTCGAAGCGCAGCCAGCTCTGTTCGGCGTCTGACAGCGCGAGGTCCAGCTGCACCAGCACCAGGTTCTCGATGCGGATGCCGTACTCCCCCTCCTTGTAGAACCCCGGCTCGTTGGACAGGATGTTCCCCGGCTCCAGCGGGATGCCGATGCAGCGCGTGGGGCTGATGGACTGCGGCCCCTCGTGCACCGAAAGGTAGGCCCCCACCCCGTGCCCGGTGCCGTGGTTGTAGTTCAGCCCCACCTCCCACAGCGCGGTGCGCGCCAGGGTGTCGATCTGCCGGCCCGGGGTGCCCGTCGGGAAGCGCGCCAGGGCCACCGCGATGTGCCCCTTGAGCACCCGCGTGAACCGGTCGCGCTGCTCGTCGGTGGCGCGACCCCCGAGGAGCACGGTGCGCGTGATGTCCGTGGTGCCGTCCAGGTACTGACCGCCGGAGTCCACGAGCAGGATGCCCTCGGGGCGGAGTTCCACGTCGGTGGCCTCGGTGGCGCCGTAGTGGATGATTGCGCCGTGCGGGCCGTAGCCCACGATGCTCTCGAAGCTCTCGCCGCGGTAGTGCTGCCCCTCGCTGCGCAGCTCCGCCAGATGCGCCCCGGCCGACATCTCGGTCACGCCGCCCGCCGGCCCGGCCTGCTCCAGCCAGTACAGGAAGCGCACCATCGCCACCCCGTCCCGCAGGTGGGCCGCCCGCGAACCGGCGATCTCGGCCTCGTTCTTGCGGGCCTTCATCACCGCGATGGGGGTCATCTCCGTCACCAGATCACAGCGCCCGAGCTTGCCCATGACCCACGCGTTGGTCGTCCGCCCGTCGACCCACACCCGGGCCCGGGCCCGGTTCAGCCGCGTGAGCTCCGCCGCCACGGTGTCGTAGGCCCGCACCTCGACCTTCTTGCCCAGCCCCCGCGCGACGCTCGGCGGCACCTTGTCCAGATCGGTGAACAGCAGCGCCCGATCCGGTCCAACCACGGCGTAGGCGATGGCCACCGGGTTGTAGTCCACGTCGTCGGAGCGGATGTTGAACAGCCAGGCGATGGCGTCCAGCGTGGTGAGCACGTGGGCGTCCACGCGGCGCGAGGCCATCGCCTTGCGCACCCGACGCAGCTTGCCGTTCACCGGATCCCCGGCGTACTCCGCCGGTAGCAGATCGATGGTGCCCTTGGACGGCCCCGCGCGATCGCTCCAGATCGCGTCGACCAGGTTGTGCTCCAGCGGCTTGATCCGCGCGCCGGCCATGGCTAGATGGCGCTGCAGCTCCTCCACCTGACCACGGGACAGCAGCCGGGGATCGACGCCCAGGGTCTGCTCCGCCTGGAGGTTCCGCGCCAGCCACTCGGCGATGGTGGGCGTGCCCGGGATGCCCTGCTTCATCAGCTTGATCCCGCTGCCGGCCAGCTCCTCGGCGGCCTGCAGGAAGTAGCGGCCATCGGTCCACAGACCCGCGGTCTTGTCGGTCACCAGCAGATCGCCTGCAGATCCGGTGAACCTGCTGAGCCACTGCCGGCGCTGCCAGCAAGCCGGAACGTACTCGCTCTGATGTGGATCGGTGCCGGGAACCAGGTAGGCCTGGACCCCGGCGCTGGACATCGCCTCTCGTAGCTCGCGCAGCTTCTTGCGTGTGGTGCTGGACACTCGGCCACCTCCTGGGCCCCGGTTGTATCACAGCCGCCCACGCCAGGCTCGCAGAACTGGCTAGATGATCTTGATCAACCCGAACCGCGCGTTGACCTCGACCCACGGCCGGACCAGTCGATCCTTGGGGCTCATGTACACCGCGCGCTCCAGGTCCTGGCGCGTGGTGACCATCTCGATCTCCCGCGTCAGCGGCGCCCAGTGGTGCGTGGCCTGAGGCAGCGACCCCATGTCGCAGCGCTTCAGCACCTCGGTGTGGTCGTTGGCCACCCGGGTGGCGCAGCCCACGGCATCGGTGATCAGCACCTGGGTGTCCTGGTCGTCGCGGCCAGTCTGCACCCGCAGCATGTGGTACAGATACTCCAGCGTCTCTGGCACGATCTGCGCCGCGCTCACGCCCCGGGTGTAGGAGGTGGGGACGTGGTCCAGGAACTGGCCATCCCGGTGGAGCACGGCCGCCCGCTCGTAGGTCAACGAGTGCGCGCCGCCCAGCACGGCGATGAACACGCTGGAGTCCAGCACCCCTTTGAGTGCGCTCAGCACGCTCTCCACCGCCTCGCGACTCATCACTGCCTGGTAGTGCTTGAGGTAGCGCTCTCCCAGCACCATGGCGCGCTCGAACTTCGCCATGCCGCAGGTCCCGTGCGCCGATCCGTTGGCCGAGGAGAACAGCAGGTTGCGGCACACCAGCCGCGACAGCAGCGCCCGCTCCTCCGGCGCTCCGCCCAGCAGCAGGCTCTCGGCCATCAGCGCGTTGGCGCAGCCCTGGCTGTAGCCGATGAGGCCGTAGGGCGTCTCGCACGACTCGATGGACTCGATGATGCGGCGGGCGTTGTACTCCAGCGTGCGCGCCGTGCCGGTGTGGGCCCGGATCACGCGCACGCCGCGCTCACGCTCCAGCCGCTCGTAGGCGTGCTCCAGCTCGGCGCCGTCCTTGCCCTCGGTGATGACGCCCATGCAGCCGATGATCGCGAAGTCGTACTGCCCCGGATCGGGATCGATCAGCAGGCGCACCAGGGGATCGGCCAGCATCGCCCGCGCGTGTTCCGGTCGATGGTAGAGCACCTGCACCACCGTGCGCAGCAGCTCCTGCTCGTCGTCGAAACGCTCGACCCCGCTCTGCACGGCCAGCCAGCGTCGGTCGTCGTCGCGATCCTCCTGGTGTCCGCGCACCACGCTCAGCACCTTGAGCGCCTCCTCGTTGCGCAGCCAGAAGTCCTTGAACCACGGCAGCTGAAACGCCCGCCGCTCGCACCGCAGCAACTCGGCGCAGGCGCGAAACGCCCGGCCGTAGGCCTGCCGGCTCCGCTGCCGCGGCCCGCCCCGACCGCCGTCGAACCGACACTGGGCCGCGAGCTCGTCGGCACGCGCCACCGCCTCGCACGCTCGCTGCTCCAGCTGCTCCAGGGCCGGCACGATGCAGAGCTCGGGCGCGACGGCGTGGCGCACCGACTGCAGCCTCAGCTTCCCGGCGAGGTACGGGCCAGCGCGATCGATGATCGCGTCGGCCAGACGCGACAGCGCCTCGTAGTAGCTCGCGCGCGCCTGGCGCCCCCCGGCCATGAAATCCACCTGCCTCGGCACGGGCAGATCGAGCTTCTGCTCCAGCAGCGCCACGAGGTCCAGCGGCTGCGCCATCTGGTCCTGGTCCTGGGCGATGAGGGCGTACAGCACGCCAGTGAGCGCACGGGGGCTCTGCCCGCCCATCTCGATCAACACCTGCAGCGTCAGGGCCGGCGGCTCACGCCGCAGCAGCTCCAGCAGCAACCGGTTGTTGAGCTGGGTCTGCGCGTCCTGACGGCCCCAGGCCAGCCCGGCCTGCAGCAGGCGCGCCACGTCCTCGGGACCCAGGGCGCAGGGGGGCGGCCAAGCGTCGACGGACGCCTGCGCCACGTTGATCCCGGGCAGCGGTCCGACGGCCTCCCCCAGGAAGGCCGCGACGTACAGCGGCTGGAGCGCGTACTCCACGCCACCGTACCCCTGCGCGATGGGCTCGATGCGCTGCTTCAGATCATGGACGTAGCGCAGCCGCGCGAGCTCGGCCTCCGGCCATCCCACGCGCTGAAGCACATGCCCCAGCTGGCGACGGGTGAGCCGCGGCGCCAGCTCGGCCAGGCGCCGGGCCCAGTGGGCGTCGACCCCCTGCCCCACCGCGGCGTAGATCTCCGCCGCCGTGGGCAGCTCGGGATCCAGGTGGGCCGGGTCGAGGTCCAGCGGCAGCTGCCGCCCAGGCGAGGCCCCGACGCGGCGCGCGGGCTCGAGCAGCTCCGCCGGCCGCAGCACCAGATCGAGCCAGTGCACGAGGAAGCTCAGCTCGTAGTCGATATCGAACTCCCCCAGCTCCTGCTGCAGCAGCTCCCGCGTGGCCCGCAGGTCCAGTCCGTCGCCCAGGGTGGCGCCACGGACGATGGGGATCAGCCGATCCTGCAGCCGATCGTCTCCCGTGAGCAGCCGGGAGAAGACGCGCGTCATCGCCGCCCGTGGGATGAAGTCGGCGGGCTGGCGGATGCCCTCGCGCGCCAAGATCGTCGCGCCCGCGCGCCACAGCGCCTGCAGATCGGTGAGCAACGTCGCCAGCTCGGGCTTGAACGCCTCCACCGCCGCCGCCACGTGGGCCACCGCGTCGTCGGAGCGCAGCAGCTCCTGCAGGTAGCCCGGATCGGACGCGGGGTTGAGCAGCGCGTTGAAGTAGCGCACGCCGTAGAACCCCTCCTTCTGCCCGCTGAAGCTCAGCTTCCCCTGGTGGTCCAGGTGCAGCACGAGGTTTCCCCGTCGCAGCTGCGGGCTGAGCAGCGACACCGCCAGCTCGCCGTGGTGCAGCAGACAGGGCTCGCCGTGGAGATCCCACTGCAGATCCAGCGCGAAGGGCCCGGGCCCCGAGGCCGAGGGGGCGCCGCAGATCAGGCTCCCGGCCAGGTGGGTCGCGGCCGGCAGCGTCACGCGGCGGTCATCCAGCGCCAGCGCCATGCGGTCCAGCCGCACATCGATCCGCGTCCCGGCCAGGTCCAGGCGGTGACCGGCCGTCCCGGTCAGCGCCAGATCGGCGCGCAGTTCCAGCTCCAGGTGACCCCCGATCTCTCCCTCCAGCACGCCGCGGAGCAGGTTGAGCTCGGCGATGGGCGTCAGCTGCCCGCGCAGCAGCAGGTCGAGGCTGGACTCCACGTGGCCGCTCACCTCCCAGCGACCAGCCGGATCGGGGCGCACCGTCAGCTCCAGCGCACCATCCAGTGCTCCCTGCAGGCTCGAGCCGCCCCGCTCCACACAGATATCCGCGCCGGGTGCGAGATCGGCTCCCCGGTGATCTGCGCTCCCTGGCGCCACGCTGCGCAGCTGCCCCCGCACCGACAGCGGTCGGGTGGGCAGCAGCTCCAGGCGCGCGCCGTCGTGCTGCAGGCCCACGCCGCCCTGCAGTTCCAGCTGCTCCAGCCGCAGCGGGATGGCCGACTGGCCCTTGCACAGCGGCTGGTCGCTGTGCAGCTCGAGCCTCAGCTCGGGCCAACGGCTGTGCTCCTGCAGCTCGAGCTCGACCTGCACCGTGACGCGCTCGCCCCACGGCCGATCCGACGGGTCGAGATCCATCTGCACCGTTGCATCGAGCCCCAGCCGCAGCTCTCCCTCTCCGTCGGTGCCCAGCCGCAGCTGCGACGCGAGCTCGAGCGGCCCGCCGTCGGGCTCCGCGCGGACCTCATACGAGCCCTGCAGCGCGATTCGCTGGCCCCGGGGCAGGTTCACCGAGAGCTGCACGCCGTCGATGGTCTGCGTCGACAGCACCAGCTCCGGCGCCTCGAGCTCCGCCGTGACCTCGCCCTCCACCGTGTCCAGCATGGCCTGCATCGACGCCAGCAGCCCCCAGGGGTCGCCGGGCGACTCGACCACGTCGGCGGTGGCCAGCGGCCGCCCCGACAGCAGACGCTCGAGCTCGGCGAAGACCAGCGGCAGCACCGTGCCGGGCAGGCGCACGCGGTGGAACGGCAGCTCCAGCTGGTCGAACCACCGCACGCGTCCGGTGAAGCTCGGGTGCAGCACCGGCACCGCGGCCGGCTTGACCTGCACCTGCACCCGCTCCAGCAGCACCGTCGCGGCCACGTCTGCCGACCCCAGAGCCAGACCGGTGAGCTCCTGGATCCAGCCCGGGAGCCGCGGGCGCAGCGGCCTGAGCACCGAGAGGAACCGGTCCTCGGCCAGATCGTGGATCTGACCCAGGGTCTGGGCCACGTTGTGGATCCGGAGCGCCGGGGTGAAGTGCAGCTCGGCCCACCGCACCACGGGGCCAGTCACATCATGCGCGCCTGGCTCCGCACCCGAACGCGCGGCGATATCCTGGGCGCCTGGCGCGATCTCCAGCCGCAGGAAGGCCCGGGTGTCGGGGAGCAGCTCGACCTCGCACGGCGGACCCTTGGCGATGGGCAACAGATAGGTCCCGGACCTGAAGCTCAGCGTCGCTCGCAGGGTCGCGCGGTGCAGCTGCCGCACCAGGGGGCCCTGCAGCACGGGGCGGATCCGCTCCGGCAGGCGCATGGGCATGAACGGGTTCTGGGGATCCTCGGGGAGCTGTCGACGCGAGAGCTCCAGGCGCACCGTCGGCGCTCCCTCCGACCGGTGCTCCACGGGCTCCAGCGTCAGACCCAGGGTTCCTGGCGTGGGCATGGGCATCAGGGGCCGATGCTACCCGGGGCCGGGGGGTGACGCAACGGCGCCCGGCGATGCTCGGGGGCACATCGCGGACCGATCCGGGGGAGGTGACCGATCACCCCCCGTCGAACGGTCCGCCTTCGAGGACCGACCGGCACCAGGTGACCCACCACTCCCCCTCGGTCGGTCCGCATTCGAGGACCGACCGGCACCCGGTGACCCATCACCCCCCTTCCATCGGTCCGCCATCGACTCTGCGCCATACTGCACCAAACGCTGCGGGCGCAGGGCACGGAGCAGGTGCTGTAGGGGCCGGGCCACATCGAGGAACGCCAGCGACGCCTGTGGCGCCGTCACTCCAGGCTACGGAACTGGCCCAGGCCGACGGCGTCGAACTCGTCTCGACTCTTCCTCCGCATCACACCAAGAGCACGCATGGCGGCGTTGATCGCCCCCAGGGTCTGCGCCACGGGCGAGATATCAGCCGCGCCGACAACCACGATCGGGACACCGTCGGAAAAGGCCGCCGCCGCCTGGGTGCCGACGCCTCCGAAGTAGTCTGTCTCGACATATCCCACAGGCCCCTGCAGCGAAAGGTCGGTCAGCAGGGCGACCAACCCCACGCGGGTGGACGAACCCGTCGAACGACCGGGAGTCCGACGAGGGGTAGGCCGCATCGAGCGCATCGAGCAGCCTCTCAGTCGCTGGCACCAAGGCGAAACCCTGCGCCAGCGGGACGAGCCGCGCCCCTGGGACGGTGATCTGCTCCAAGACAACCTGGCGCGCGATGACGGTCATCGGGGCGCGGGGGGCCCGACCCGGACCCCGGACGCGGATGCCCCAGCTCAGGCACCCGCCGCAGGTGCGCGTTCCACCGCCGATGCAGGACATCTCCCGCGCGGCCTGGACCCTGCATTCGACAGACAACCGCACGACCCCGCCGTTGTCCCAGGCAGCCTCGGACGTGACTCTCGACAGGGCGCGCCCCACCTCCTTGGCGCAGCCCCCGCCTCCGCCGCCGCTCTGCGTCCACCGCCCATCTTTGCCCCTGCGATACTGCGCGAAGTTGGAGCCGCAGGTCACGGTGATCCCCGCTCCGAAGGTCACGTCCTCGAAGGTCACCGTCCCCACGTTGCCCCGCTCCCGCGTGCGCTCGTCCACGTGCCCCGTGAGGCGGTCATCGCCGCGGGAGACCCGCAAGCGGCGACAGGCCCTGTCATAGATCGTGGCCTGCCCGTTCGCCGGGACCCAGTCCAGCGCCCGCAGCAGGCCGTCGCTGTCCACGAGCGGACGGTAGCTGGCGGCCTCCGGATACCGCGACAGGATCCAGGCCCACTCGCTGCGGAAGTCTGGTTTCGCACGCTTCGCTCCGCACGCGAGCGCGGCTCCCCCGCTCCGCGCGCTGTCCGTGCGGGAGGCGGGAGGCTGCGCCGGCCGGGAGGCTGCGCCGGCCGGGAGGCTGGTAGCCTTGCCACCGTCGCGTCAACGGGGACCGGCGCGACCCGGGGGGCATCCGGCGTCGGCGGGACAACCGGCGTCGGCGGTCGGGGCGCACACGCCGCGCTCACGGCCACCAGCCCCAGCGTCGTCATCGCCAGCCCGTTCACCCGGCCATCATCGCACACTCGCCTCGAACGGTGCGAGGTCAGCCGACGGCTCTGCCATCCCGTCGCAGGTTCCTCCGCGAGACACATCCCTCTGGCAGAGACATCTCAACTGCCCCTCCGTGCCAGCTTGTTGTAGTTCGGGAGCCAGACGCCGTCCGAGTTGGTGCACCTCTGCTTGACGCGGAACCCTGCGATGCGGGTCCTGGACCACGGCGCGCTCGGGGTCACCAGTTCGCGCGCCGGGTAGGAGAGCAGCTCGATCTTCTCGAGCAGAGGATGGTCGGCCAGCGACGGGTCGAAGGCGAAGGCGCCGACGGCGAGGAAGCGCAGCCGCGGCAGCTCGCAGAGCAGATCCCAGGTCCGCGACCGGTCGGCCTTGAGGACGCGTCGGAGCCCGACGGCTTGCAGCTCCGGGGCCACGGGCGAACGCAGCAGCGTGGTCACGTCGCGGCTGTGCAGGCCGCCGACCGCTCGCAGGCTCCTGAGCGGGTACCGTCCGATCTCCGCGATGGAGCCCTTGACGTCGAGGACCTCGATGGTCGTCCACTCCGGGGCCGCCGCCGCCTTGCCGTCGAGGGCATCGACGGTGCAGCCGCTCAGGAACCCACGCTCGAAGCGGACGCCCTCGCCCCAGCGGATGAGCTCCCCGATGTTGCCGACCCAGCACCGGGCGCTCGCGTCGTCGATGACCGGCGACTCGTCGGCGAGCTGGGCGCGGATCAGCTCGCCGCGGGGATCGCCCTGCTCCATGAGCCAGTCGGCGTAGACCGCCCGCAGCTCATCGTTGGCCGGGTCGGCGTAGATGCGGGCGAGGAGCTCCGCTCCAACAGCGGCACCTCGAAAGCCAGCCTCGACCTCGATGCCGTGGGAGGCGAGGATCTGGGCCAGGATCGGGTCGTCCGCGGCCAGTGGTCGCAGCGGGCGGCAAGGAGACGGCGCTCGTCGACGCGCTGGTGCGGGCCTACCCCCGGGCGGTGGCGGGACCGATCACGTCCTACGCCTACGACGCGACCCTGCGCCAGGGCGCGCTGGTCTATCGCGCGGCGGCGGGCGGCATCACCGAGATCGCCGCGCCCGGCCGACTCTACCCCGAGGGGATCGCGGGGCAGCTGAGCGGCGTCGCCGGGTGCGTCGACACGACGACCGACGGGCTCGTCGTGCTCACGTCCGAGGACGGGACCGCCAGCTTGACGTTTGGCCCGGAGTAGTCGGCGAGCCCATCGCCCCGGCGAGTCACGGGAGCGTCGCCACATCCCCGCTGCTCTGGTTGTCGTGGCCCGAACGGGGCCAGCCGCCGCGCGCCAGACCGGCGCTCTGGGTCTGGACCGCGTAGACCCACGGCCCGGCGAGCGTGCCGGTCGTGCCAGTCGGGTAGGTCCCGTAAATTACTGCGGCCTGATCTTCGCGCTCACCGTGGTCGGCGGGTTCTTCATCTGGCGCCGGCAGATGCGGCGCGGCGGACACCCCGCCCGACGAGGTCAGCGCGGTGTTCATGGCCTACGGCTTGGTGGGCGTGGTGCTGGGCGCCCGGCTGGGACACTGCCTGTTCTACGATCTGCAGCGCTGCCTGGCCTCGCCGCTGACGGTGCTCGAGGTGTGGGAGGGCAGGCTGGCGAGCCACGGCGCCACCGTGGGGCTCGCGGCCGCGCTGCTGCTCTTCGCCTGGCACAACCGCATCCCGCTGGCCGAGGTCACCGACCGCTTCAGCATCGTCGCGGCCCTGGGCGCCTGCACGATCCGCATCGCCAACATCGCCAACTTCCTCAACTCGGAGATCGTGGGCCGGGTCACCGACGGCGGCTGGGGCGTGCGCTTCCCGCCGTTCGACCGCGGCCTGCCCCTGGACCAGGTGCCGCTGCGCCACCCGAGCCAGCTGTACGAGGCCGCCCTGGGGCTGGCGGTGCTGGTCGTGCTGCTGCTGGTCGATCGACGCTACAAGGAGCGGCGCGCGCGGAGCCGGGGAGCCACTCTGGAGTGCGGAGTGGAGCACGCCCGTGGGCGCCCGCGGGGCCTGCTCTCGGCGCTGTTTCTGACGCTGTACTTCGCCGGGCGCATCGCGGTGGAGCTGTTCAAGGAGCGCCAGACCCTGCCCCACTTCCCGCTCTCCATGGGCCAGCTGCTGAGCCTGCCGCCGCTCGCGGTGGGGCTGTGGTGGCTGCTGCGGCTACGGCGGCCGCCACGGCCGCGAGCTACTTGCCCTTCTGGATCCGCTCGCCGATCTTCTTGATCCAGAACTCGGGCGGGTACAGACCCACCACCATCTCTCCGTTGACGAAGACGGTGGGTGTGCCGCTGATCTTGTGCCGCACCCCGAGCTTCAGGTCGGCCCGCACCGCCTGGAACGTACGCTCGTCGCGCACGCAGGCCCGCATGCGCGTCAGATCGAGGCCCAGCTGTCGGGCGTAGCCCAGCAGATCATCGTGCTCCAGCCGCTCGCGGTTGCGGAACAGCAGCGCCTCGTAGGGCCAGTACTTGCCCTGCTCGCCGGCGCAGCGGGCGTAGTACGCCGCCTGGCAGGCATGGCGGTGGAACGGCCGGCGGATGCGCGGGTTGCACGCCATGTCCAGCGGGTAGTCGCGGTGCACGAGGTGGATCTTGCCCGGGAACTGCTGCAGGATCTGCATCATCGCCTCGTGCGCCCGGCCGCAGAAGGGGCACTCGAAGTCGGTGAACTCCTCGATCTTCACCGGCGCGTCCGGCGGGCCGATGGTCAGGCCCTCGGCTGGCAGGCCGTGCCACGCCTGGCTGGCGCCGGCCTGCACCGGCCGCCTGGCGTCCCGATGCAGCAGGCGCGGGAGCCAGAAGAACTGCGAGACGCCCAGCACCAGCACCAGCAGCAGACCCACGCCGCGGCGCGGGGTGCTCGCCAACCGCAGCAACTCCCGCGGTCCGGCGGTCACCAGCGCTCCCAGCCGACGCCGGTTGGCCACCAGCAGCACCCCGAACAGCACCAGGTTCACGCCGTACACCAGCAGACACATGATGCACACGGACTGGATGCAGGAGACCGAGATCCAGGCCAGCAGCCCGCACACCGGGAGGGAGAGCGCCAGGGCGTCGAACACCAGCGAGTCCCAGCGGATCACCGACCACAACCTCAGGCCGCTGAGCAGGATCGCCGCCAGCGCCAGGACGTAGAACTCCAGCCCGTACAGCGCCACCGGCATGCCGAGGAACACGGAGTACTCGCTGGTCGCCACCGTCACGCAGTTGAAGCTCTTGCTGATGGCGCAGAAGCTCTGCACCTCGCTGCCGCTGGCCTGCACCTGCAGGTGCAGCAGCATGAGGTAGACGCTGCTGCCCAGCCCGGTGAGCAGCAGCAGCACGGCGGTCCCCACGAGCCAGCCAGGAGGCTGCACGGAGGGAGGCGGCTGATGCTTCTTCTTCGGCATGGCCTGTCGATTATATTGAGTCGCGCTACGGAGGCAACGTCTCCGTCACCGAAATGTCATCAATGTACCACCCGGCGTACTGCACCACGGTGGTGGCCATGAAGTGGAACTCCACCGTGACCTTCTGCCCCACCAGCGCGTCCAGGTTCGTCACCCGCTTGACCCAGCTCGCGGTGGTGGTCCCGGAGCACTGCTGGCGCACGATCTGGCCGTTGACGTAGATCTCGCTCCAGTCGTAGCTCAGGAAGAAGTCGGCCCACTCCCAGTAGACCAGGGACGCGGTCTTGAACGTCTTGGGGATCTGAAACACCAGGGTCAGGGTGCTGTCGTCGGTGGTGTCGCTGTTGGTGCAGGAGTAGTCCGCGTTGCCCAGCGGGCTGTAGCAGTCGTTGAGCCTGGTGCCCCACATCCCCGTGCCCGAGTGCCCGCCGGTGGGCGGCTTGGGCGTGCTGTCGCAGTTGGGGCCGGCGACGAAGGCGATCTTGCCCCACTCCCAGTCCCGGGTCCCGGTGAGGCCCCCGCCCGAGGTCTCGAAGCTCAGCGTGAATGGGGCCGTGGGCAGCAGCGGGCCGCTGTCGGGCTTGGACGGCAGGTCGGGCGGCGCCTCGTCGGGAGGGCCGAGGTCGGGAGGGCCGGGGCCAATCTCGGGTCGGGGCGAATCCGCCCGCGATCCATCCACCGGCGCGAGGTCCACGAGGCCATCCGGGCCCGCCTCGTGCGGCGGGGCCAGATCGACGAGGATCCCGTCCGGGGGGTCGATCTGCCCGGAGGCGCAGCCGGCGAGGAACAGCGACATCACGAGGGGGGAGAATCGCCGGAAGCGGGGGCACAGCAACATCGACCATACGGTCCCACCCCGGCCGGTCGCTGTCAATCTCAAGCGCCGCCGAGGAACCCCAGCACCTCGTCGGTCCTGGCCCGCATCAGGGCCTCGTCCCCTCTGGACTCCACGTTGAGCCGAACCACGGGCTCGGTGTTGGACTTGCGCAGGTTGAAGCGCCAGGTGCCGAAGTCCAGGCTCATGCCGTCGGTCTGGTCCAGGCTCTCGGCCAGCGGCTGGTAGTGCGCGAGCACCGCGGCCAGCGCGGCGTCGGCGTCCTTCACCTTGCGGTTGATCTCGCCGCTGGCCGGGAAGCGCCGCATGCGCGCACCCACCAGCTCCAACAGCGACTTGCCGCTCACGCACATGGCCTGGGCCACCAGCATCCACGGGATCATCCCGCTGTCGCAGTAGGAGAAGTCGCGGAAGTAGTGGTGCGCCGACATCTCGCCGCCGTAGATCGCGTCCTCTGCCCGCATCCGCTCCTTGATGAAGGCGTGGCCGCTCTTGCACTGCACCGGGACGCCGCCCGCGGCCTGAACCATCTCGATCGTGTTCCACACCAGCCGCGGGTCGTGGATGATCTTCGCCCCCGGCCGGTGCGCGAGCAGTTGCTCCGCCAGTAGACCGACGATGTAGTAGCCCTCGATGAAAGTCCCCTGCTCATCGAACAGGAAGCAGCGGTCGAAGTCCCCGTCCCACGCCACGCCCAGGTCGGCCCCGGCCTTGCGCACCGCCTCCGTGGTCGCGGCCCGGTTCCCCGGGAGCAGCGGGTTGGGCACGCCGTTGGGGAAGTGGCCGTCGGGCTCGAAGAACACCTTGTGCAGTTCGAACGGCAGCCGTCGCTCCAGGAGCTCCATCACCGGACCGGCACAGCCGTTGCCCGCGTTGACCACGACCTTCAGCGGCCGAAGGCGGTCCAGCTTCACGTACTGCAGCAGGTGCTCGATGTAGGCCGCGCGCACCGACATCGCCTCGACCGTGCCCGTGGTCGACCCCGGCTGCAGGTTGTCGGCGACGATGGTGGCCTCGATCTCCTTCAGCCCGGAGTCGGCGCTGATCGGCCGCGCCTCGTGGCGCACGAGCTTCATCCCGTTGTAGTCCACCGGGTTGTGGCTGGCGGTCACCATCACGCCGCCGTCGAGCTTGAGGTGCGCGGTGGCGAAGTACACCTCCTCCGTGCCGCACTCTCCGATGGTCACCACGTCCACCCCGGCGCCCGTCAGGCCCTGGATCAGCGCCTGGCTGATCTCGGGGCAGGAGAGCCGCACGTCGTGCCCCACCACCACCCGCTTCGGCGCCACCACGTGGGCGTAGGCCTGCCCGATGCGCCGCGCCAGATCCGCGTCCATCTCGTCCGGGATACGACCGCGGATGTCGTAGGCCTTGAAACTCGAAACCCTCCCGTCTTCGATCTTCATCGCATCACCTCAGCCATCGCGATCATTTGAGATCGTCGTCCAGATCCTTGACCAGCTGCTTGATCTGCTCGGTCTTGCTCCGGCTCACGACCAGCGTCCGGTTGCCCGAGCGCACCAGCACCACGTTTTCCACCCCCACCAGCGCCACCACCTCCTCGCGATCCTCGCAGAACACGAGGTTGTTCTTCGAACCATCGGCGAACAGCCGCCCGCGATGGCTGTTGCCCGCCTCGTCCCGCTCGAGGAAGGGCTGCAGCGCGAGCCACCCGCCCACGTCGCTCCAGTCGAACCGGGACGCCACGCACCGCACATGCCGCGCCTTCTCCATCACCCCGAAGTCGATGGAGATGGGCTGGATCACCTCGAACGCCCGGACCAGGGCCTGCTCGAACCCGTCGGCGCGATCCAGCGCGATGGCCGAGGCCAGCTGCTCCAGGTGCTGCGGCAGGTGGGCCAGAAGCTCGGTCAGGATCGCGTCAGTGGACCAGACGAACATCCCGCTGTTCCAGTAGAACTGTCGCGAGTCGAGGTAGCCCTCGGCTGTGGCGCGATCCGGCTTCTCACGGAACTGCAGCAGCTGGTAGTGCGTGATGCCGTCGTCCCGCAGCACCTCCTCGCCGCGCTTTAGGTAGCCGTAGCCCGTGGCGGGGTAGCTCGGCTCCACGCCGAAGGTGTAGAGCACGTCCTCGCCCCCTCGCTGCTGCACGGCTCTCACCGCCGAGAGCAACGTCTGGCGGAAGCGGTCCACCGGTCGGATCAGGTGATCCGAGGTCAGGATCGCCATCGCCGGGTTGCCGAAGCGGTGACGACACAGCAGCGCCGCCAGGGCCACCGCCGCGGCGGTGTCGCGCCGTCGGGGCTCGCCGATCACGTTGTACGCCGGGATCTCGGGCAGCTGCTCGCGGACCTGCTCCACGAAGCGCGTGTTGGTCAGCACCAGCACCCGCTCGGGGGGGACGAGCCCCTCCACCCGCCGGTAGCTCTGCTGCAGCAGCGTGTCCTCGCCGAACAGATTGAGAAACTGCTTGGGCCGCCGCTCGGTGGACAACGGCCAGAAACGGGTCCCCGCTCCTCCGGCCATGATCACGATGGCCAGGTCGCGGCATTCGGTGTCAGTCATCGCATTTCCTGTGCGTCATCCGCGATGCAGCAGATGAGGTGCCCGGTGGCACAACGCGAGCATCCCCAGAAAATAGGCAAACAGCAAGCCGTATGTTGGCAGCCACCGACGCTCCTGCTGCCACACGTCCGTGTCCCACAGGATCAGGCCCGACGCGATCTCCCTCGGGGCACAAGGCGCGATGATCGTCGCCAGCAGGGCCACCACCACGGACACCACGCACCCGAACAGGTTCCACCACATCCAGAAGATGGGCTGGATCCCCAGGGTGCCGCGCATGAAGTCATCGCCCAGCCACAGCAGCAGGTTGCTCCCCACGCCGGCCACGATGCCGGCCACCATCGCCGGGCCGCTCACCCGGCGGATGGTGACCCCCACCAGGAACGCGGCGAGGATCGGGCCGTAGAACGCGGACCCCACCTTGTTGATGCGCTCCACCACCGTATCCTGCCCACCCAGAAGGAACGCGAAGACGATGATCAGCACGCCCCACCCGATGGTCGTGAACCGGCCCCACCACATCATCGTGCGCGGGCTGTGCGCGCCGCGCACCACGTAGCGCTCGATGAAGTCGCGCATGGTGGAGGCGCTGAGGGAGTTGAGCGACGAGTCCAGGCTGGACATGGCCGCGGCCAGGATCGCGGCGAAGATCAGCGCCTTGATCCCGTGCGGCAGGTAGTGCAGCACGAACACCGGCACCAGGTAGTCCAGCTTGCCCTCGGGCAGCAGCTCGGCGACGTGGGGGTTCTTGACCAGCACCGCTCCCGCGGCGAGACCCAGCGCGACATAGGCCAGGGTCAACGGCAGCCGCGCGAAGCCGTTGAACACCAGCGAGTACTTGGTGTCGGCCAGCGTCGGCGCCGAGAACTCCCGCTGGGCCTGCGACTGATCGCAGCCGTAGTACGAAGCGTAGAGGAAGAACCCGCCGAACAGGAAGCCCCACAACGGGAACTCGCCCCCGTCCCCCAGCCCAGTGGTCAGCTGCAGCGCGGTCAGCCGCGCGGGATCGGTGCGGGACAGGACCTCGCCCCACCCGCCCACGTCGTGCAGCGCATAGACGATGGACAGCGCGATGCCGCCCACGAGGATCAGCATCTGGATCACGTCGCTGTAGACCACGGCCTTCATCCCGCCGATGGTGTCGTAGATCAGGGTCACCACGCCGATGAGCAGGATCATCTGGGCCAGCCCGGTCTGCAGCACGACGCTGAGCACGATGGCCGAGGCGTAGACCCCGACCCCGGTGCCCAGCCCGCGGCTGAGCAGAAACACGGCGGCGAGGAAGCTCCGGGTCCCGGAGCCGAAGCGCAGCTCGAGGTACTCGTAGACCGAGATCAGCTCCAGCCGGCGGAAGAACGGAATGAGGAACACCATGATGAAGATCATCGCCAGCGGCACGGCGAGCTCATACTGCAGCCAGGTCAAGCCTCCTCCCTCGCGCACCGCGACGAACGCCGGGACCGAGATGAAGCTGATGGCCGAGGTCTGGGTTGCCATGGTGGAGATGCCCACGGCCCACCACGGCAGGTTGCGTCCACCGACGTAGTAGTCCTCCTGGCTGCTCTGCCCCCGTCCCAGGAAGACACTGAGTCCGATCATGCTCGCCATGTAGGCGGCCAGGATGAGCCAGTCCAACAAGTTCATCGGGATGCAGATTGTCGAACAGCGCGCGCCCAGATGCAAGCGCGCGGAGCGTACACAGCGGAGCGGCGGGCAGGGAGGACGGGAGCGAGGCGGGAGCTACTGACCGACCTTCTTCTCCAGATCGTTCACCGAGTCCTCCACCTGGTTCAGCGTCCGACGGAGGGTCTCGATGTCCTCCTTGGTCGCCAGGTTGAGCGTCGACGCCACCTGCCTCAGCGTGCCCTCGATCTGGCTCTGAATCTGCCCCTTGATCGCGAAGCCCTGCGTGATGGCGTTCATCACCCGCGGATCCGCCATCATCTTCATCACCTTGGGGTTCATCATCAACTTCATGCCGTTACGCATCACCTGTTGCTTGAGCTTGTCTATCATGGTCCCTTCCCGGCGATACAGGTTGAAGTCCATCTCATGACACGCATTACGCAGTGTGTCAACCCGGGCGATACCCCGAGCGAGACGCCTCACTCGCTGCGCGTCAGCGGCTCAAAGGCCCACAGCGCCAGGCTGACGAAGATCAGATCGAAGATCGCCATGAGCTTGATCCACACCAGGGCCGCCGCGGGGTCGGCGGGGGTGGCAAGCAGGGCCGCGGTGCCCTTGGCCCCGGCGATGATCACCGGCGTCACGATGGGGTAGAGCAGGATCCCCAGCAGCACGTCCCGGCTCCGGGTCTGCATCAGGCTCGCACCGAACAGCGCGCCCACGGCGGCGAACCCAAGGGTGCCCAGGGCCAGGGTGCCCCCGAGCAGCAGGGGGTGCGTCATCGGCAGGTTGAACAGCAGCACCAGCAGCGGCAGCACCACGGCCTCGGTGACGCCGATGAAGATCACCATCCCGCCCAGCTTGCCGGCGTAGATCGCCGCGCGGCTGATGGGGGCCAGCATCAGCGCGCGCTGGGTCTCCCGCTCGCGATCGAAGAACCGCCCCAGGCCCAGCGTCCCGGCGAAGGCCACCACGACCCACAGGATGCCGCCCGCCACGTCGTGCATCGGCTGCCCCTGGCGCGCGAAGGCGAAGGAGAAGATCAGCACCACCAGCACGGCGAAGAACACCATGGTGTAGACGATCTCGCGCGAGCGCCACTCCACGCGCAGGTCCTTGCCCAGCACCAGCAGCGCCTGGGCCACGAAGCCGGGCTCAGAGCGCGGCATGGTAGCGCTCCTGGATCTGCCGGCCGGCGAGCCCTGACTCGCGGTGCTCCGCCGCCAGGTGGCCCCGCCTCAGCACCAGCAGGTGGTCGCACAGGCCGTCCACCGCCTCCACGTCGTGGGTCACGAGCAGGATGATCGTGCCCGCCTCGCGCACCTGCTTCAGCTGCTGTCGCAGCAGGGCCACGGCGTCGCGGTCGAGCCCGGTGAACGGCTCGTCCAGCAGCAGCAGCTCCGGGTCCGGCAACAGCACCCGCGCCAGGGCCACGCGCTGGAGCATGCCGCGCGAGAGCTGGCTCACCTGCCGATCCGCGGCCTCCTGCATCTGCACTCGCTCCAGCCAGCGACTGGCCACCTCGGCCGGTCGGGACAGGCCATACAGCCGGGCGAAGAACACCAGGTTCTCACGGCAGGACATGCGGTCGTAGAGCATGGCGTCGTGAGCCAGCAGCCCGATGCGCCCGCGCAGCAGCCGATGCGCCGTGGGGTGGTCGTGCTCGCCGTAGCGCACCTCCCCGCTGGTGGGCGGGCTGAGCGTGCTGAGGATCCCCAGCAGCGTCGACTTGCCGGCGCCGTTGGGGCCCATCAGCAGCGAGATCCCCCCCGGCGCCAGCTCGAACGATACGCCGGCCAGCGCCGGGTGCCGGCCGAACACCTTGCGCACCTGCCGCACGGCCACCCGGGAGATCTGCACGCTCACCTCGGGTCGCCCGGCAGCCGCTGACCCACGTTGCCCTCACGCAGGGGCGGAACGTTGGCCCGGCCCGGCAGCACCACGGGACCGGATGGCGGGCCCTTGCCCCGGGGCCGCTCCACGCCGCGCTGCAGCTTCTCGGTGTGGCCCGGACGCAGCGTGACGTGCACCATGCGCTTCTCGCCCGGCTTGACCAGGTCGATGCGCATCACGCTCTCGTCGAAGCCGTCCTGCTTCACCACCAGCACGTGCGCCTCGCCGCTCTTGACCCGCTCGATGGTGAGCGGCGCGATGCCCTTGAGCTCGCCGTCCAGGAACACCTGGGACCCGACCTGGTTGACCTCCACCACCAGCGTGCCTGGCGTCCCCCCGAGGCGAACCTGACGCAGGTGAGCCATGATCTCCTTGCGCAGCTCCTTGCGACCGAGCTTCAGCTCCAGGCGCCACGGCTCGAAGCCGTCCAGCGCCACCACCAGCTTGTGCGCCACCTCCACCGAGACCCCGTGCATCGACAGCGGCGTCAGGCCGAAGCGACGCTCGCTGTCGAGGTACACCACGGCGCCGGTGGGCTCCGAGCTGACCTGCACCACCGCGAACCGGCGGGGTCCGAGGATCCCCCGGTTCCACAGCTCGACGCCGAGATACGTCAGCCCGCCCCCCAGCACGAGCAGCGTGGCCACGAGCCACACCACCCGCGGCACACCTCGACGGGGCGGCGGCGCGGGGGTGGCGGCGATGGTGGGCATCGGTCGCAGCTCGGGCGCGGCGGGCGCCGGCTGCAGACGAGCCGGTACACGCTGTGCCGGCGGGTGTGGCGGCGTGGAGGACACGGGCGGCGCGGGTGGCGCGGGCCTCGGCGCGGCGGGCGGCGCGGGTGGCGCGGGTGTCGGCGCGGCGGGCGGCTGCGACTGCATCAGCACCGGCGATTGCATCAGCACCGGCGGCATCGGCACCACCGGCGTCTCGTCGTCCCGCTCGTGCTCCAGCGCCGTGATGTCCGGAGACGTCACCTCCTCCTCCACCACGTCCTCGAAGCTCGGGGCCCCGAGCACGGTGGCCTCCTCGACGTACTCCGGAAAGCGATCCGACGGCTTTGAACGCGACCGCCCGGCGCGGTCGGGACGGCTCGGGGTGGTGGAGACCTCGTCCCGCCCCAGCGCTCCGCCGAAGGCCGGCCGCCCCTCCTCGTCCTCCATCACCGTGGCGGCGTTGATGAAGGCTCGCACGGCGCCCGAGTCCTTTGTGTCGGGTGGGGCGTAGGTCTCGGTGGCCTGCAGGTGGGGGGCGGTGTCCCTCACCGCGTCGGGCACGTCGGTCACGTCCTGCGCGCTCTGCTCCGCGCGCGCAACCACCACCTCACCGGGGGATGTCGACTCCATGGTCTCGGGTTCCAGCATCGCCGGATCCCCGAACAGCGCCTGCATCAGATCCGCCGCCTCCCGGGCGCCGACGCTCCAGCCGTTGGCCCGTACCGCCTGCTCCAGCTCCAGCTGCATCTGCTGCGCGTCGGGGTAGCGCTGATCCGGGTCGCGCGCCAGGGCGCGCATGATCACGGCCTCGATCTCGTCGGGCACGTCCTCCGACACCGCCGACGGCGGCGGGATCGGATCCTTGAGCACGGCGCGCATGGTGGCGAAGTCGTTGTTGCGCCGGAACAGACGACGGCGGCAGGTCAGCTCGTAGAGCAGGATGCCGGCCGCGAACACATCGCTGCGCCCGTCCACCGGCCGGTGCTCCACCTGCTCCGGGGACATGTAGGCCACCTTGCCCTTGAGCACGCCGGCCTGGGTCTGGGCCACGCGGGAGGCGGCCTTGGCGATGCCGAAGTCGGCGAGCTTGACCTCGCCGTCGAAGCTCAACAGCACGTTCTGCGGGCTGATGTCCCGGTGTACGATCTGCAGCGGTTGCCCCGCCTCGTCCTTGAAGCTGTGGGCGTGGAACAGACCGCGGCACATGCGGCTGACGATGTAGGCCGCCATGCCGTGGGACAGGTGCTGGCCCAGCTCCGCCTCCCGGGCCTGGATCTGGCGCAGGTTGCGGCCGGCGACATACTCCATGGCGATGAAGTAGCTGCCCTCGTCGGCGCCCAGATCGTAGATCTGAACGATGTTGGTGTGATTCAGGCGCGCGGCGATGCGCGCCTCGTCGATGAACATCTCGACCAGGGTCTGATCGCCGGCCAGGCGCGCATGCAGCCGCTTGACCACCACGGTCTTCTCGAACCCCTGCACCCCGGACTGGCGCGCCAGGAACAGCTCGGCCATTCCGCCAGAGGCCAGGGGTTGCAGCAGCTCGTACTTGCCCAGCTTCGCCATGTGCGTCACGCGCCCAGCGGCGGCTCCTGTGGCAGGTCCACACCGGCAGCCTCCAGCAGGCAGCGCGCCACGACATCGGGGCGCTCCAGCGGCAGGAAGTGCCCGGCGCGGGTCACCACCTGCAGGCGGGAGCGGGGGATCAGCTGCTGCAGGCGCTCCTGCAACGAAAGCGGCGTGAGCAGGTCGTCGGCGGCGGAGAGGATCCACACCGGGCAATCGACGGCCCCGACCCGCTGCCGCTGGTCGAAGACGGCGCAGGCCAGGAAGTCGGCCAGCATCACCTCCCGCTCGGCCTGGATCTGCTCCCTCGCCCAGCGCGCGGCCTGATCGCGGTCGGTGGCCGGCGAGTAGCCCACGGCGGCGAGCAGCGTGGGCAGCTGATCGAAGTGGTTGTGGATCGCGTCCAGCACCGCCGGCGCGACCTTGAGCCGGGCGGCGGTGGCGATGAGCACCATCCCCGCCAGGCGTTCGCCGAGGTCCAGCGCCATCAACTGCGCCACGGCGCCGCCCATGGAGTGGCCGGCGACGACGAACCGGCCGAGCCCCAGCCGCTCGGCAGCCTCGGCCGCCAGGTCGCGATAGCGCTCCAGCAGATCGTCCGCCGCCGGCGCCGGGTCCAGGGCCGGGCTGTTCCCGTGCCCCGGCAGGTCCAGCGCCACCACGTGGCGCCCGTGGCTCGCCATGTGGTGCAACACGGCATCGAAGCTCAGCGAGGACCCCCCCGCGGCGTGCAGCAGGAGCACCGCGGGGAAGCCTTGCCCCGCCTCGCGAAAGCTGACTCGCTGCGGTCCGACGTCGATGATGGGCATCGGTCGAACCTACCGCGAAGGGGGCCCCCAGGTCAAAACTGGACGACGGCCCGCGCCCGGCTAAGATTCGGCCATGACCCTGCGATGCATCCTCGGTTCCCTGCTGTTGTTCACCCTGTCCGGCGCCGCCCGGGCCAAGAGCGCCAAGATCTATCCCCACAACCCCTGCACGCCGCGCAACACGTGGCCTGGCTGCGTCAAGCAGTTCCACGACCGGGAGCTGAAGCCCTACACGCCCAAGGTGTACAAGGACAACGGGCTGAAGGACACCATGACCCCCCTGGGCCGCACAGCGCGCGGGTTCTGGATCACGCCGTACTACATGCACCGCCTGGGGGCCGAGCGCATCGCGAAGATGATGCTGCGCAACCACCTCAACGCGGTGGTGCTGGACACCAAGGACGATCTCGGGCGGGTGCTGTGGCCGAGCAAGGTCCCGCTGAGCCTCAAGCAGCAGCAGCTCCTGCTGCCCAACCCGAAGCAGACGCTTCAGACGTTCCACAAGCACGGGATCTACGTCATCGCGCGCATGGTGACGTTCAAGGACAGCCGCCTGCCCTACATCCGCCCCGACCTGTCGGCGCGCATCGGGCCCCGGGCGCGGCGCCTGCTGTCGGCCGGCGCCAACTGGCTCGACGCCTACTCCGCCGAGGTGCAGGACTACATCGTGGACCTGACGCTGGAGCTGCAGGAGCTGGGCTTCGACGAGATCCAGTTCGACTACATCCGCTTCCCCAAGGGGCTGGTGAGCCGCATCGGCACCTGGCTGCACAACCGGGACAACATCGACCGGGCGACACTGATCCGCGGCTTCCTAGAGCGCGTGGATCGCGCGCTGACGATCCCCATCAGCGTCGACGTCTACGGGCTCACCACGCTGGTGGACGGCGATCCGCGCCAGTTGGGGCAGAGCATCGAGGAGATGGCCAGGCACATCGACGCCATCTCACCCATGATGTACGCCAACGGCATGGACACCTACTTCAAGAACAACAAGGTCACCGAGCACGTGTACAACCTGATCAACTGCGGGCTATGGCGCGCCCGGGGCAAGGCGCCGCAGATCGTGCTGCGGCCCTACCTGCAGGCCTACCCCAACAACGTGGAGCACTTCTTCGGGCCGGACTTCATCTCGCGCCAGCTGGACGCCGCCGAGCGCGCCGGCAGCGACGGCTTTCTGTTCTGGAACCCGGGCATGCGCAACGGCGCGGTGTGGGCCGGCCTGAGCCGCTTCCGCAGCGCCCGGCTCGACGGCTTCGGGCAGAACACGGCGCAGTGGAAGGAGCACGAGCCGGGCGAGTGGTGCAAGCGCAAGGGGGAGGTGTTCACCAGGACCCGGCGCAAGAAGCAGCCCGCCGACTGAACCGCGGCGTCGACGCCACGTTCGCTCCGAAATTCAAACAGTGCTGCTGGCGAATGCTCTGCGATCTCGTGCGTACAGACTGGCACGACCGGTGCTAGTGATCTGCAGGCCTGGACCTTGTCCAGCTCGACCCGACAACGCGTTCACGAACCAACAGGTACTTCTCAACCCCGGGCGGATGCTCTAAGCTTCGCTCGCCACAAGCACTGTGTGAACCACTATCATCGAACCAGGAGGCAACTGTGAAGACCCTGAACACGCAATTGGCTGTAACCCTGCTGGGCCTGGCCCTGCTGGCCCCGGGCTGCTCCGACGATGGTGGCACCACCCCGGTGCCGGACCAGACGGTCACCCAGGAGCAGGGGCTGGTGCCGGACCAGGGCCCGGTGCTGGACCAGGGCCCACAGACCGACGGTCCAGGGCCCAGCACCTGCGACCCCGCCTGCCTGGCCGAGGAGCCCTACCTCTGCACCAAGGACACCGACGGAAGCTGCATCGAGTGCAAGACGGACGCCGACTGCACGGCCAACCCCAACGCGCTGGGGCCGACCTGCGACACCCAGAACGGCATCTGCACCTGCGCCGTCGACGGTGACTGCGCGGGGAGCCCGTGGGGCAAAACCTGCGACACCGACCCCATGGCCCTGTTCTGCACCTGCAAGGCGGACAGCGAGTGCACCCTGCCAAAGAAGTGCACGGGGGACCTGTTCGGTTCCCTGGTGTGCGGGGTGCCCTGCACCACGGACGGCGACTGCACCGGCTCGACCAACGACATCTGCGACACCGCCACCGGCAAGTGCATCGAGTGCAAGGCGGACACGGACTGCACCAGCAGCTCCCGCCCCTACTGCCAGAAGACCAAGGGCGAGTGTGTCGCCTGCCTGCAGAAGAGCCACTGCACCAGCCCCAGCTACCCCTACTGCAGCGCCGACAACAGCTGCGTCGAGTGCGCCACCACGGCGGACTGCACCGCCAGCGACAGCGGCACCTTCTGTGACAAGGGATCCTGCGGCTGCAACGCCGACACCGATTGCCAGGGCGCCTACCCCTGGGGCTCCAAGTGCGTGACCATCAGCAGCGCGCTGGGTGACTACAAGCGCTGCGGCTGCGACGCCGACGCCAACTGCGGGGCCACCGGGGCGCACGGACCGAAGTGCAACACGACGTACCAGAAGTGCACCTGCACCGTGGACACGGAGTGCAAGAAAGCGCCGTACACCAAGTGCGGACCGCCCTACTCCGGCGCCTCCTACAACCACTGCTTCAAGCCCTGCGCCGCCAAGGCCGACTGCACCGACCCCGACTATCCAGCGTGCCAGGTCAGCACCGGCCTGTGCCTCGAGTGCGTGACCAACCCGGACTGCGCCGCCGAGGACTTCTCCAAGACCTGCGACGTGTCCGACTTCAGCTGCGTGGAGTGCCTGGTCAACACCGACTGCACCACGGCATCGCTGGGCAACACGTGCAAGACCTCGAGCAAGATCTGCACCTGCGCCGCCGACGCCGACTGCGCCACCAACCTCAACGGCAAGAAGTGCGACACGGGGATGGAGCTGTGCAACTGCCTGGCCGACACGGACTGCATCGCGCCGCGCAAGTGCACCGGCACCTTCCTGGGCAAGAAGATCTGCAAGCCCTAGCCTGATCCCAGCGCCTAGATCTGCATCCCAGCACCTGATTCCAGCCGCCCCGCGCAGTTACATCTCGCGCTCCGCTCCGCTCTCCAGGGAGGCTCCCCCGCTCCGCGCGGGGCGGCTACTCCCCCCCGTAGACCCCCGCCAGCGCCCCCCGCACCAGCTCCGCCCCGGCCGCGTGCGGCAGCGTCGCCTCCAGCCGCGGCTCGGCGGCCATGGCCCGCTCGAGCGTGAAGCGCGCGCTGGCGTTGCCGGCCCACGACCTGCGGGCGATGCCGTTGTTCACGTCCCAGTGGATCATCTGCTGGATGCGACGATCCACGGCCTCGCTGCCGTCGAGCACCATGCCGAAGCCGCCGTTCGTCACCTCGCCCCACCCCACGCCGCCGCCGTTGTGCAGGCTGACCCACGTCGCCCCCCGGAACCCGTCGCCGATCACGTTGTGCACCGCCATGTCGGCGCAGAACATGCTGCCGTCGCGGATGTCCGCCGTCTCGCGGAACGGCGAGTCGGTGCCCGAGACGTCGTGGTGGTCGCGGCCGAGCACCACCGGGGCGTGAATCCGGCCGTCGCGGATGGCCTGATTGAAGGCCAGCGCGATGCGCGTGCGCCCCTCGCAGTCGGAGTACAGGATCCGCGCCTGGGACCCCACCACCATGCGGTGCGAGCCGGCGGCCCGGATCCAGCGGAGGTTGTCCAGCATCTGCTGCCGCGTCTCGGGCGGCGACGACGACGACAGCTGCTCCAGCACCTGGGCCGCGATGCCGTCGGTGGTCTCGAGGTCCAGCGGGTCGCAGCTGGTGCAGACCCAGCGGAACGGACCGAACCCGTGGTCGAAGCACATCGGGCCCATGATGTCCTCGACGTAGGACGGATAGCGGAAGCCGCCGTCGGGGCGCATGACCTCGGCCCCGGCCCGCGAGGCCTGGAGCAGGAAGGCGTTGCCGTAGTCCCAGAACGCCATGCCCCGCCCGGCCAGGGCGTTGATCGCCGCCACCTGCCGCCTGAGCGAGGCGTGCACCTGCTCGCGGAAGCCGTCGGGGTCGCGGCTCAGCATCTGGTTCGACTGCTCCAGCGTCAGCCCCGCCGGGTAGTAGCCGCCGGCGAAGGGGTTGTGCAGCGAGGTCTGGTCCGAGCCCATGTCCACGGTCAGCCCCTCCCGCGCCAGCCGCTCCCACAGATGCACCACGTTGCCCTGGTACGCCAGGGACAGCGGCTGCTTCTCGCGCCGGGCGCGTTCGATGCGCTGCAGCACGCGGTCCAGATCGCGCTCCACCTCCTGGACCCACCCCTGCTCGTGGCGCTTCTTCACCGCGTCGGGGTTGATCTCCGCCACCACGCCGATGCAGCCGGCGATCACCGAGGCCTTGGCCTGCGCCCCGCTCATCCCCCCGAGCCCCGAGGTCACGAGCAGCTTCCCCGCCAGCCCGCCGCCCTCGTCGCTGCAGCCCAGGTAGCGCCGCCCGGCGTTGAGCAGCGTGATCGCGGTGCCGTGCACGATGCCCTGGGGCCCGATGTACATGTAGCTCCCCGCTGTCATCTGCCCGTAGGAGGTGACGCCCAGGGCGTTCATCCGCTCGTAGTCGTCCTGGGAGCTGTAGTTCGGCACCACCATGCCGTTGGTCACCACCACCCGCGGGGCCTCGGGGTGCGAGGGGAACAGCCCCAGCGGGTGCCCGGAGTACATCACCAGCGTCTGCTCCTGGGTCATGCGCGACAGGTACTGCATCGTGCGCAGGTACTGGGCCCAGTTCTGGAACACGGCGCCGTTTCCGCCGTAGGTGATGAGCTCGTACGGGTGCTGCGCCACGGCCGGGTCCAGGTTGTTGGTGATCATCAGCATCACCGCCGCCGCCTGCTGGCACCGCGCGGGATACTCATCGATCGGACGCGCGTGCATCGGGTAGTGCGGGCGGAAGCGGCGCATGTAGATCCGCCCGTCGGTGGCCAGCTCCCGCGCCAGCTCCGGCGCCAGCTCGGCGTGCAGCCCCTCGGGGACGTAGCGCAGGGCGTTGGTCAGCGCCAGCTCGCGCTGGGCACCGCTCAGCACCTGCCGCCTTCGCGGCGCGTGGCTGATGCCGGGCGCCTCGGGCGGCATCGGCGGCAGGTGGTCGGGGATACCGCGGGTCACCAGCTCTCGGAAGTCGTCGCTCATGGTCTCGTCTCTGCTCCTGATCGGGGCGTACGTTAGCACCCACCCGACCCTGGCATCAACGCGCCGCGGACAGGGTCGCGGCCGTGCCACGCGGGATTCCCCTGGCGCTCCCCTGGGCCGGAACCAGGAGCGCCACAGTGAACAGCAGCGTGAACCGCATTGGACCTCCGTGTCGAAGCAATCTACCCCAGGACTCGCCGCACCTGGCTCGTCAACGACCCCCTTCGATCATCGCTGTTGGCGAACCGTCCGTTCTGTCGCAGAATCCCCTCGTCTCTCAAACAGGAGCCGTGATGCGAAAACGCAGGCCGACGCTGTGGCGCAACGTGGAGAGCATGCCCACCAAGGACTCGATCAAGCAGGCGTTCATCCGCCACATCCAGTCCTCGCTGGGCAAGGACGAGTTCTCCGCCACCGCGCTGGATCGGTACCACGCGCTGTGCCTCACCGTCCGCGACTGCGTGGTGGAGCGCTGGGTCAACACCCAGCAGACCTACTACCAGGAGGACGTCCGGCGGGTGTACTACCTCTCGCTGGAGTACCTCATGGGGCGGGCGCTGCGCAACACGCTGCTCAACATCGGGATGTACGACGAGTACGAGGAGGCGCTCAAGGACCTGGGCATCTCCCTCGCCGAGCTCGAGGAGCTGGAGCCCGACGCCGGGCTGGGCAACGGGGGCCTGGGGCGGCTGGCGGCCTGCTTCCTCGACTCGATGGCGACGATGGAGCTGCCGGCCTACGGCTACGGCCTGCGCTACGACTACGGCATCTTTCGCCAGAACATCGTCGACGGGCGGCAGGTGGAGGAGCCCGACGACTGGCTGCGGCTGCCCTACCCCTGGGAGTTCGCCCGCCCGGAGTACCTGCTGACGATCCAGTTCGGCGGCTGGGTCGAGGGCTACCGCGACGCCCAGGACAACGCCCGCTTCCGCTGGCGCGACACCAGCGACGTACTGGCCATGGCCTACGATCTGCCGATCCCGGGCTACGGCAACAACACCGTCAACACCCTGCGGCTGTGGCGGGCCAGGGCCGCCGCGGACTTCGATCTCGACGACTTCAACGTCGGCGACTACGCCGGCGCGCTGGAGCACCGCGTGCTCACCGAGAGCATCACCCGCGTGCTGTACCCCAACGACAACTTCCACCTGGGCAAGGAGCTGCGGCTGCGGCAGCAGTACCTGCTGGTGTCGGCCACGCTGCAGGACGCCATCCGCCGGCACCTGGTGAACCACAAGAGCCTGGACAACCTGGCCGAGAAGGCGGTGTTCCAGCTCAACGACACCCACCCCTCGCTGGCCATCCCGGAGATGATGCGGCTGCTGATGGACGTGCACCACTTCGGGTGGGACCAGGCGTGGGACATCACCACCTCCTGCATGGCCTACACCAACCACACGCTGCTGCCCGAGGCGCTGGAGCGCTGGTCCGCCGACCTCATGGGACGGCTGCTCCCGCGGCACCTGCTGATCATCAACGAGATCAATCGACGCTTCCTGGACGACGTGGCCCGGCGCTTCCCCGGCGACGAGGAGCTGGTGCGCGCCGTCTCGGTCTACGAGGAGGGGCCGGTGAAGCGCGTGCGCATGGCCAACCTGGCGGTGATCGGCAGCTTCTCCGTCAACGGCGTGGCGCAGCTGCACACCGACCTGCTGCGCAGCCGGGTGCTGCCCGCGTTCAATCGTATCTGGCCCGACAAGTTCAACAACAAGACCAACGGCGTGACCCAGCGGCGCTGGCTGCTGCAGGCCAACCCGTTTCTGGCCCGGGTCATCACTCGCACCGTGGGCGACGCCTGGATCACCGACCTGAACCAGCTGAAGCGGCTGAACGACCTGGCCGACGACGGCGAGTTCCTGGCCCAGCTGAGCCAGGCCAAGCGTCAGGCCAAGCAGCGGCTGTCCGACGCGCTGTGCTGGATGCAGGACGGCCGGCTGGACCCGGACTGGATCTTCGACATCCAGATCAAGCGCATCCACGAGTACAAGCGCCAGCTGCTCAATGCGCTGCACATCATCCACCTGTACTGCGAGCTGCGCCGAAACCCCAACGCCATGGCCGTGCCCCGGGTGTTCCTCATCGGCGGCAAGGCCGCGCCGGGCTACACCCGGGCCAAGCTGATCATCAAGCTGATCAACGACGTGGCGGCGACGATCAACGCCGACCCGCTGATCTCGTCCAGGATCAAGGTCTACTTCACGCCGAACTACAGCGTCTCGCTGGGCGAGCTGCTGTTCCCCGCCGCGGACGTCTCGGAGCAGATCTCCACCGCCGGGTTCGAGGCCTCCGGCACGGGCAACATGAAGTTCGCGACCAACGGAGCGCTGACGCTGGGGACGCTGGACGGGGCCAACGTCGAGATCGCCCAGGCCGTGGGTCAGGACAACATCTTCATCTTCGGCAACACCGTGGATCAGGTGACCGAGCTGCGGCGCGCCGGATATCGGCCGCGGCAGCTGTACGAGGAGAACCCCCGCATCCGCGAGGTGCTCGACCTGCTCTCCAACAACCACTTCAATCCCAACGAGCCGGGGCTGTACCGGCCCATCGTGGACTCGCTGCTGGGCGACGACTTCTACCTCCACCTGGCGGACTTCGAATCCTACCGCGAGGCGCACCAGCGGGTGGATCGGGCGTATCTCGAGCAGCCGCAGTGGCTACGCATGTCGCTGCGCAACATCGCCAACGGCGGGAAGTTCTCGTCGGACCGCACCATCGCGGAGTACGTGCGCGACATCTGGAAGGTCGAGCCCCTGCCGATCGAGGTCGAGTAGCCTGAGGCCATGACCGACCCCACGCGGCACGCCGAGCTCCAGGCGATCCTGGCAGCCTGGAATCTGGGGCCCACCGCCTGCCGGCCCGTGAGCGCGGGGCACATCAACCGCACGTTCGAGGTGGACGCCCACGGCGCGGGCTTCATGCTCCAGCGCCTGAGCCCGATCTTCGGGCCCGAGGTGAACCTGGACATCGAGGCCATCACCGCCGAGCTGGAGCGACAGGGGCTGCTCACGCCGCGGCTGGTCCGGACCCGGGCGGACGCGCTGTGGCACACCGACCCTGACGGCGGCGTCTGGCGGCTGATGACCCGCATCGCGGGACAGACGATCCTCGCGGCGAGCGCTCCCGCCGACTGCGCCGCGGCGGGGCGGCTGCTGGGGCGGTTTCACCGCGCGCTGTGGCGCTGCGATCACACCTTCGTCCACCGCCGCCCGGGGGTCCACGACACGCCGCAACACCTGGAGCAGCTGCGGCGGGCGCTGCGCCAGCACACGGCCCACGCGCTGTACGACGCGATCGAGCCGCTGGGTCGCGAGATCCTGCTGGCGGCGGGCGACCTGTACCTGCCGGCAGACCTGCCGTCCCGGGTGGTGCACGGCGACCCCAAGATCAGCAACGTGATCTTCGATCCGCAGGGTGCGGCCCTGGCGCTGGTGGACCTGGACACCCTGGCGCGCATGCCCCTGCCGCTGGAGCTGGGCGACGCCCTGCGCTCGTGGTGCGCACCACTGGGCGAGGAGGTGAACCAGGAGCTGGACCTCTGCCACTTCGAGGCCACGATGCAGGGCTACGGCGATCCAGGGCTCCTGCCAGCGGAGCGGAACGCCATCGTCCTGGCCACCGAGCTCATCGCCGTGGAGCTGGCCGCCCGCTTCTGCGCCGACGCGCTGCAGGAGACCTACTTCGGCTGGGACCGCACCCGCTTCGGCCGGGCGGCGGAGCACAACCTGGTGCGCGCCCGGGCTCAGCTGCACCTGGCGCGATCGATCCGGGGGCAGCGGGAGGCGCTGATGGACGTACTACGAACATGATGCGACGTGTGCAGTCCGGTGGGGTGGGTGGGCGGACCAGACACGCCGTCACCGGGTGCGCCGCGCTGCTCGTGGTGCTTTTGGGCCACGACGTCCACGCCCGCCCGGCCCCGACGACGCGGCCGACGCCAACCCGAAGGCACGGTCGGCCCCGGTTCAACACCTACTGGTACCGTCTCGACGCCAGGGTCGATGCGCGCAGCCTGCCCCGTGGCGTCAGCGTGGAGGTGGTCCCCAGCCAGTTCGGCGACCAGCTCGCGCTCAGGTGGCGCAACCGCTCCCCGACGCCGCTGGTGCTCACCCGGCGGCTGGCCCGGCCGCTGGCCTGGATCGGGCTGTTCCCCAGAAACACGCTGCCCATGTTCAAGCTGGTGGGGGGCGAGGTCCTGGAGTGGACCAACGAGGGCTGGAACTCGCTGGGCCAGGCCCTGTCCACCGACGAGCTGTACGCCGCACACGGGCTGCGCCCCTTCGAGCTCGAGTTCAAGCGGCGACCGCTGCCCCGGGGCCGGGGCAGCATCACGCGGCGCGTCCGCATCCCGTACTACACCACGGGGCTCAGGCAGCCGCACGTCCTGACCGGCACGGTGGTGTTCGACGTGGACTACGACAGCCAGGCGCTGCTCGCGAACCGCGACCGGCTCGACCCGATCCCGGCCGGACGCCTCCTGGTGTACGCCAGGGGGGCGCTGACCAACCCGCACCCGAGCCCGGTGTACTTCACCACCCGTCTGCAGAATGACGTGGACTGGATCGGCGCACTCCCGGCCGACGAGGTGCCGTGCTATCGGCTCCAGCGCGGACAGGTGGCCTTCACCGTGACCCCTTCGCACCCCTCGGCCCGGGGCAAGGCGGTGTCCCACGGGTGGTACCACGACCGCACGGAGCGCTTCGTCGAGCTCCCCATCACGTGGTTCGCGCGCCGGGCCGGCGTCTCGCTGCACCTGGAGCACGCCTACCACCGTCCGCGGACCCTGCCCATCCCCCCGGCGCAGACGCTGGCGATCCCGGTGCGCCTCGGTGACCGGCCGCACATCGTGCGGGTCGCGGTGCGCTACGCGGTGAACCCGGACTTCAGGGGACAGATCGGGGACCGCTGAATGGGTCATCACCTACGTATGTGATACAACAGTCATGCGCGACCATCATCGAGGTATCCATGTACCTGACCAGCCTGGAGATCGAAAACCTCAAGCTGATCCGACACCTGAGGCTGTCCTTCTGCCTTCCGGACGGCAGTCCGCGCAAGTGGACGGTGCTGGTGGGAGAAAACGGGCTGTGCAAGACGACGATCCTGCAAGCCATCGCAATGACGGCCTGCGGCTATGTCCGCGCGAACCAACTCGCAGATGTTCCATCGCTGCCGGACCGTCGCCACGGCAACTCTTTGGCCACCATGGAGGCACACTTCTCCTTCAGCGAACGATTCCATGGGACACGCCACTACCCTGGCCTTTCCGGACAGGATGGCCCACCGACCCTCGAATCGCGGGTCTCCATCAAACCCCAGCACAACATCCTCAAGGGCACATCCTGCTATGCTGGCGTATCGGTCAACATCGACCCACTGGAAGAAGCCCGGGCCCGCAATCTCCCCCTGTGGTTCGTGGCGGGGTATGGAACTTCACGTATTCTGCCCAGGCCCATGTCGAGTGACCGCGCCGAGGATCCAATCCTGGACCGCCTCAATCCCCTCTTTGACAGGGGTAGGATCATTGGCACCGGTTTCGCCGACCTGCTCGAGAACCCGCAAGCCTATGCTCGCACACTCAAGCAAGCACTGATCGCCCAACACATACTCCCTCG
>Ga0210044_10001034_pt1 | contig 42377 bp, 49 predicted proteins | sample CryGey13umfilter_2_FD_183959 | JGI IMG/M metagenome (GOLD analysis project Ga0210044, IMG submission 183959) | Groundwater microbial communities from aquifer in Utah, USA - Crystal Geyser 4/9/14 3 um filter (SPAdes) (version 2) | ecosystem: Environmental > Aquatic > Deep subsurface >... | reverse complement strand
TAATTTGTACTATTTAATAATAGCCCAAAATCATTATTTGTTAATGCATCAAGAAATTTTTTAAAATCAAATTCTTTATAACCATTTTTATCTCTAATCTCTGCCCACCGAGGGAAATCATCATCTTTTGGAAAAGATTTTAGAGACTCTAAGTATTCTGTCTCGTTTTTAACCTCTGCAAAATATTCATCTGCTTTTACTGTGTCATTTTGTACTTCACTTAATCCTTGTATGTCTATTGCTAATGGAAGCCAGAGTTTAATTATCATTTTTTTTTGATATTCTAATTCGAGTTCGTTCCAATAATAATCCCACGTTTCGCCATAATTCTCAATTATTATTGCATCCTTTTGTGATAAGTCACGTTTATTTAAAATACCCGTTTTATTATTATCACTGCAATAAATATAGTTGTTATGACTCCCTCTAAATTCCCTTATTTTCATAATCATCTTATCATTTGAAAGTACGGAAATACAATTCTCTGGAATACAAATATCTGAGTCTCTATTTGCATGAGTCAAGACTAATAATTCTTCTGGTTTTTCCACTTCCACAATTGATTTGATTCTATCATTAAAGTTCTTTACTTCGTTGATTGTATATTTCGTTATTATTAATTTGTTTTCTCCGCTTGAGTAAATTTGTTTTTGGTTATTATCCTCAGGATACCGTATCCACTTCCAGTTAATAATAAATATTTTTTTCATTATATCTCCTATGACCCAAAAATTACTTTAATAAGATTGTACTTTACATCGAAATTGTCATTATAAGATATTCCACTTTCAACAGCACTAATAAGTGACTCAACCGGCTTAAATATAGTTTTCAGTTTATATTCTAACTTAAGATTATTTTTCCAAGAATCCCGCCCTCGTCCGGAGGTTAAAATAAATATGAAATTATCTTTCTCGAAATACTTTTTCAACTGTTTTTCTATAAACAGATTTATATCCTCTTCTCTATACCCCAATGATTCTATATAGGAAAGATGAACAATTAAGACAAGTGGTTGTGGCCTTAAAGCATTTAGATGCTCCAATTGTTTACTAAAATGCTCATCGGTAAGTTTTTCTTCTCGAATGTATAGACCAAGCATCGTTTCGAAAACTTTCTTCCGTTTTACTTGATCTATGCTCGACATACGTAGATTTATTCTATTATCGAAGATTATAACCTTTGTTGCAAGTATTTCAACAAATTCCATCACCAAGTGTTCTTTTGTTTTATCATACATAGTATCTCTTTCTAAATCCTCAGGATCTTTGTTTTGAGAATTAACAAAATATCGACTCCAAAAAAAGCCATGGCTTCTGACATTACATGACTCTATCTCATCACCACCACCATGAGAAAGCAATAATGGGTTATTGATTGAAATATTTTCTGGTATTTTAAATTCTCCTTCTAGAGATAAATATGTTACAGCTTTTTCTTCTTCAATTCTAATCACTGCACGAGTTTTTTGATCCTTTCTAAGACCAACCGAGTAGTGCTTGTTAAATTTTAGCCATTCTAATAACCATATCCGGTATAAATCTTTAAGTCTTTCATCTATTATTTTTTGAAATGGATTTTTAACAGCTTTATATTTGTCTGGAATCGCAACTTCCAAATTATTAATTAGATCGTTCTTTTTGCCATATAATAAGCGTATTATTCCATTCTCACGAATATCTTGTATTGTTAATTCTTTTTCCTTCTTATCCATGTCATCTGAAATGATAACAAACTTAAAACGTGCTACGTTTTCTCCTTTTAAATATGTCCGTTTTTTGATAACAAAATAATCTTCACTTTTCCATAGGTAAAAATACTTTTTTAGATAACCCACCCTTTCTGTACCAAGTAGTTTGATATATTCATCAACGAACCTGCATTTAACATCCTGTTCACCTTTATAATAAATTAAATTGCATGTTCTATTTTCAGGTTGATCATAACTTGGATCGTAATGCTTATTAGATATTGTTGTAGTGAAATGAACCCAAGGATAGTAATCAGTATCCCTTTTTCCCTCTTTAGATTCAACTGAAATAAACTTGTTATTAAATAACATAGCAGCACAAGCTTTATCCTGTGAATTACCCCCCATTTTTGGTGAACCATTATCGTCAAGTATAGGATTCAATGATGAATCTGTAACTTTTTTCCATAAGCATTCTTTGAGATTTTCTTTGTCATCACATTTGATTAATTCCGTATTATGTTCCAACCACAAACTAACCTTAAATAACTCAGGAGGTTTCTTATCATCTCTTTTGCCTCCATCATTCAGTTTTAACTCATCCTTTTCAATAGATATCCAAAAGTCAATTCCATTTTCTCGAATATTTCCTAGCTTTTTTTCATCTTTATAATGTTTAATATTTCGTAATGTGTTTTCAAAAATAGTAAACAATGCATGCTCCCCTATAACACCGCCTGGAAGAAACACTGTGTAATCTTCTTTACTCAACTCGTCTCTAAAAGTTTTAAAACACCCCCCCAACTTGACCAACGCGTACTTGGAATATTTTGAATAATCAATTCCGCATCCTTCAGTAAAAGTACAGTCTTCTTTTTTTATTTCATTCTGAGATAAATTCTCATGATTCCCTTTTTGGTTAGGGTCTTGAAAAAGTTTTTCTTCATAATCTATTATAGATAAATCAATAGTTACAAATCTACCTTTCAACCAGTTTTTGTCCTTCTTAACCGCAAGGTTAATATTGATTTTGGTGATACCTTCAGATTTAGCAATAGTCCCTAAGTACAATGGATTATTTGCAAAATCTTCCCAAAGTATTTGATACCAACTTTTAGATTCGCCACCGAAAGCGGTGTCTCTTGTAACGCCGCTCCAAAATGCTCCTTTATCTCGTAGGAACCTAAGGAACGGAAATAATGCATAATCTAGTGGAACTGGAAATCTCGGATAAAAACATTTTGGTTTGACATAATTTTCTTTTTTTTCTTTTTTAGATATATTAGATACTATCCCAACATTGTCTTTACAACATAAATCTTCATCTGACTCTGAGTAAGCAAATATTTTTGATAGTTCATTCGGTGGTGCAAACTGTAAATAATCAAAAAGTGAGAAAAAGTTTTTATTATACTTGCTGTCTGTAAGACCAAGTGTTTCATAATATTTTTCTGTAGTATCTTTAAGTAAATCTTGAGTAACTTTTATTTCCCCGGGCTGTAGATTTTTAAGAGTCAGTCCCTTCGTTTCATCAACGTAAAATCTCTTATCCAGCATTTTATAACGTAATTCTATCCACCATTTTAATGCAGCTAAACTATGTGCACTTATGTTGTGTGCATAGGAGTCTACTAATATAGAGATGATAGAAGTCTTTAGTGTCTGTTGATATATTTTCTCAACAAAATACTTTTCCGAATAATCCTTAAAATACAAGTGTAAGTTTCTGACTATATTAATAATCTTTCTTTTAGTCAGACCTTTGTCAATTAAAATCACATTTAAAAAAAGTATTGGTAATAAACTTCCGCTAAAATTATATGTGGAAATGGGAATAATTAAATGTGCATAGGGAGATAAACTTATATGTAAAGTATTGTAATACACATTAAAGTCCTTAGTTATAATATTCTTTTTCCCTCCATCTATAATAAAATTATTGCCATAACATATTAAATTTCCACTTGTACTTTTATAAAATAAGGCACTGAAATTCATATAATTTGGGTTTGTCAATAAAATGTCTTTCCATGTCAGTAAGTTTGGGTTACTTAATAACAAGGAATCCAAATTAGCCATAGTACTTTTAATCCTCTTGACTTCAAAATAATTTTCGATTTCAAAATATTCTTGAGCTTTGCGGTATAATAGTCTAAGAGATAATATACCGGATCTTTTCAAAAAAGCATTTCTGTTGTTAAGATTATAAGTATGCATTTAAAAGTCCATGTTAATAAATTTTGACAAATTATTAAATTCTTCTTCCGATGTCATTAAAGCATTGATATCCTTTATAAAATATTTCCATTCTGAGTCTATCTTAAAACGAACGTACTTATTCAAATAATATGATGTATAATACCCAAGTATATCATTGTCCTCAATAATTTCTGAAATAAATTGATTCTTTAAAGAAGTGTCTGTTTTTAGTAATAATGCAAGTTCATTTAAGAGATTATCAAGCTCTAAGTAATGAGTTTCAATAATATCGTAAATATTTAATTTATACCTTAAACAGAGTAAACTTAATAAGGTTTTTGCATATCTTATGAACATAATATTATTATTTCCATCATGGAGATTATCCTTATTGCTTATGTGAAAAAGATTATCACGGAAAAGACCATTCACATTTACTTCCAGTTTCTTCAAGTAATTACTTTCAGCTAAGAAATGAATTTTTTTTGGTTTCCCAACTAAATGAATGGTGGATGGTGACAAGTAGTTAATTCCGTTTAATAAGATTGTTTGAAAAACAAAACTATTACTTAAAAATGATTTAACTTCATTATAACCAGAATTGGTACTAGTCAAAACATAAACATTTTTATCTTCCAAGTAATTCTCAAATTTTTTTACAACTACATTTAAGTCCGGGTCTCTAACTGCAATAAATATATCCTTAGTATTGGAAAAACTTTCATAATTCCCTTTTTCAATATTATTTATCCGAAGAACTTCCTTTGAATTACCACCCAAAATCACGGTACATTTTTTTTGTAATTTTTCATAAGCAAATCCTTTTCCCAAATAAATCTTCAATATCTCTGGCTTAAGGTAATATCCTAAAATTAATCCGGCTGAACGTGAGCCAATAATAATGACATTATTTTTCATGTAACAGGTTAATTTTTTTAATCTCAAGCGGCACTTGGATTTCTCTATCACTATTGATTATCAAATCATAACCATATAATGATTTACCTAAAAATTTTCCCTTAATTTCATTTACATTAAATGAGGGTGAGATCTTCCAGTATTCGTAAATCAATTCAATTAAGTCAAAAGATAGTATATTGACTAGGTTTGGTTCATAACCAAATTTTTGATAAAAATCATTAGAAAACTTTTTCAAGGCTGCATTATCTTTTATAATTTGAGGTCCCGTATATACTATTTGTATATCCTTTCCAATTAATGGTTTTCTAAATTCAGGAAAATCCATTGAATATACAGTAAGGATTTTAGGTTTATTGACTCTTTCGATTAATGCCTTAATTAAACTTATGTATGAATTTCCGTAGCCAATTATGTAATAGGGCACATGTTTTTTAGATCGATCGATAATGTTTTTAAAATCTAATTGGTTTCGCTCATAGCTACTTTCAAAAGTGATTTTGGAACTAGAAGTAGATAAAACTTGCTTTAGTGCTTGTATTGCCCCAATACCATATTCATCATTTATATAAATTAAATTAATTTCTTTAATATTTTCTTTGATTAGATACTGACCTATTAATTGAGCTTCTTTGTCCGACGTTATATTATAACGATATATGTTTTCTCCAAGTTTTGTAAATCCTGGATATGAAACTGACGTTACAAACAAAGGTTTATCCAAAGGGTCAACAAGAGGGATTATCGGAACAGAAACACCAGACATTGCTGAAATGAATACATTACAAAATCTATTATTTAGATTTTTCAATGCAGTAATTCCAGATTTACCCTCATTTTTACTATCCTCTAAAATTATTTCAAAATCTATATTCTTTTCTTTATTAATCTTATCAACGGCGGAGATCATTCCGTTTTTGTGCCAATCTCCGATTGTGGATGCCCCTCCGGTTAGTGGTAAAATTGCGCCAATCTTAAGATCAGCCTCATCCTTCTTTCCACATCCATTAAAGATTATTGCAGATGTTAACAGAGAAAACATCAATCCTAATTCAATAAATTTAATTCGTTTCATTTTATATCTCCTTTTAATTAATTTTTCCAAAAAAAAACTCATCTATTTTTTCCGGCGAGTTTAGGTTTTTACTTAATTCTTCTTTTACAATTTTACCTTCCTGCAATAAGACAACGCGATTGCTAAATTCTATTGCAGCGTTTACATTCTGCTCTATTATTAAAATACTTTTCACTTCATTCTCTTTTATTTTGTAGAGAGCATTATACAAACTTTTAACATTTGCGGGTGAGAGCCCTGCGCTTGGTTCATCGAGCATCAAAAACTTTGGTTTCTGCATAAGTACCGTCGCAAGAGCTAATTGGTGCTGTTCACCGCCGCTTAAGTAAGATGCCTGCAAGTTCATTCTCCCATTATTAAAAAGTTCAAAATATGTTTTAATGGTTTCAAGTCTTTCCGAGTAATCTTTTTTGTTTAAATCACTACTTGCAAATATAAGATTTTCTTCAACGGTTAAATTAGGAAAAATTCTACCGCCCTGCATAAAAAAGCCGATACCTTTTGGAGAAATAATTGCGGCTTCCTTTTTTGTAATGTTCTCTTCGTTAAAAAATATTTCACCATTAATATATAGAACTAAGTTCATAACAGATTTTGCAAGTGTAGATTTCCCGGAACCATTTTGTCCAACTAAAGCAACAACTTCATTATCATTAACGGTTAAATTAATCCCTTTTAGAATCATATTTTCTTTGGTGTAGCCGGCTGATATGTTACTAAGGTTTAGCATTAGCTATAACCCGATATTATAATGGTTCTTAATAAAACTCAAAATTTCATTTAAGAAGAATTCTGCATTATTAATTTGTTCTTTTGCTTCCTCTATGCTTGCGACGTAAAAATCCACGTAATCACTCTCTACACGAATTTGAAATGCTTTTGTCAGAATGTCCTTTGCTTTTTCATCAATCAAACCCATTTTAACATATTCTTTATTAAAAAAAGAAATAACGCCCGAATGCTTTTTGCTGTCTAATTTTTTAAACACAAGTAAAGCTCTCGCAGAGTGAAAAATAGAGTAATAAGAACTGCTGAGTGCGGATTTAATAATATCCTTTTCTAACAAATATTTTGCCGCTTGCAGTTCTTCTCTTGCTTTTTCAATCCGGTATTTTGCAAGTTCGATTGTTTGCTCATCCATAAATGACGTTTCCTTCTTTAACGACATTAATTAAAAAGGGGGAATGTTTTATATATCTTTCAACAAACTTTGCTTTCTCAATAATAATAGAGAGTAAAATTCCTTCTTTGTCCAGATAGTAATTACTCAATTCAGTTCTTTTCTTTTTATAATACCTAAGATCTTCATCATCAACGATTACCATAATATCCACATCGGAATCCTCATTATAATCTCCTCGAGCATAAGAACCGAAGAGAATAATCTTCAACACTTTTTCACCGAATAATTCTCTTATTCTTTTTTCTATTTCGGGTAAAAGAGAGTTTATTTTTTCGTCTTTTGTATTCATAAATAATTTTTATAATCTGTTATATGAAAATAGAACACTGATCTACCGGATTCAACTGATTTGAACGGATTAAATTGTACACAAGATTCTTCACTCTGTTCAGAATGACAAAGCAGTATTGATAATTACTCATATTTGATTCAGCATATTCTATTTTTATATTCCCAAGTATGTTTTTCTTACTTCTGGATTCCCGATAATGTCTTCCGGTGTTCCTCCTGTTGCAATTATACCCTTACTCATAAAATGACAAAAATCTGAAACATCCAAAACAAATTTCATATTGTGTTCTATCAAGAATATCGTTAATTCCTTTTCTTCAACAAAGTATTTAATTATTTCTTTAATTTTTTCAACAACTATTGGATTTACACCGCTTGTTGGCTCATCGAGTAAAAGTAATTTATAATCGCCCATTAATAATCGTGCTAATCCTAAAAGACGCTTCTGCCCGTAAGATAAATTTTTTGCTTTTTCATTTTTCATCTTCAGAAACGGATTTTCAACACCAAACAAATCGGTAAAAATTTTTTCAGCTTTTTCTATTCTTTGCTTTTCAACAACCTTGTCTTTTTTGTAAAAAAATATAGACTCAAAAGGTCTTTCACCGAAAAAATTATCATCTGCAATTAACATATTTTCCAGAACGGTCATATTCTGAAAAATGTGATTATCCTGAAACATTCTGCCAACACCAAGTCTGGCAATTTTACAAGCGCTTACCTCTGTGATTTCTAATAAGGAACCATTCGGTTGAAAACTTATCTTGCCTTCATCTGCTTTAATAAAACCTGAAATTATATTGAATAAAGTTGTTTTGCCGGCGCCGTTACCGCCAATTAATGCTGTTACTTTACCTTTGGGAACAAGTAAGTCTATATCATTAAGAATATAAGATTTTTCATCTTCTCCTTCACCGCGAACATTAATAATGTTACGCACAAAACTTTTGCGGATTGAATCAATATTTAATATTGTATCGTTGTTCATTTCAGCGCATATTCTCCGGCTAATCCTTGCGGACGTAATCGCATAAGAATAATTATCATTAGTCCATAGATTATCTGTCGAAGATTTGCAGCAACACTATCGGGTAGTCCCACAAACCTTAGCAACTCTGGCAACACTACAACAAAAATCGCTCCTACAATAGGACCTTTTATATTTCCGGTACCGCCGATAATAACGGCGGAAAGAATAAAAATTGCTTCATCAAGATTAAAACTTGTTGGATCGATATAACTGACATATGAAGCATACAGCAAACCGCTGATACCTATAAATCCGCTTGAAACTACAAACGCCCATATTTTTAATGAAGTAACATTTCTTCCAATTGCCTTCGCAGAAAGTTCGTCATCTCTTACCGCTTTTAATGCTCTTCCAAATGGAGAATGAATTAACTTGTAAAAAATTACTACTACACATATAGCCAAGCATGTACTAAGAATAAGAAAAGGGATTATTCCCGTGATCACAAAACCTCCAAATAAAACCGGAGAAGGGATGCCTGGTATCCCATATGGACCTTTTGTAACATCAACCCAATTGTATAAAACCGTAAAAACAATTAACTGAAAACCAAGAGTCGCAAGAATAAAATAATCTCCGTGTAATCTTAACGACGGATAAGCTATCAGCAGACTGAGTAAAGAGGTCCCTATGATTACAAAAACCAGCGCAGGCAACAGTGATAAATTAAACACCATCAATGCTAAAACAGCCAGGTAAGCTCCGATGCCATATAAAGCAGCTTGTCCGAGCGATAACAAGTTTGTCATTCCAACAAGTAGATTGGAACTGGTTGTTAGAATGATATAGATGTTGATCATTATTATTATGTGAAAGATGTAATCCATAATTACACTGCTCTACTCTTTTCACCAAGTAACCCTTGAGGGCGGAACAGCAGAAATAAAATTAGTAATGTAAAAGTAACTGCATCCTGCCATCTTGCGGAAAAAGCCCAAACGGATAAGGACTGTAAAATTCCAATAATAAAGCCGCCAACTATCGGAGCTTCAAATCTTCCTATTCCACCAATTATTAGCGCAACAACTGCATTTAGTAATATCGGCATTCCTACATAGGGGTCCATGCCGACATCATAGGCTACAAGTCCGCCTCCCACGGAGGCAAAAAAGGCGCTAAGTGCAAAGAGAATAATTCTCATTTTATAAATATCAATCCCTAAAACCGAGCAAAGAACATCATCATCCCTCATTGCGCGTGTTCTAATTCCAAATTTTGAAAATTTCAAGAATATAAGAAAACTTCCGAGCAGCGCTACACTAATAGTAAATTGAATGAGTTGAGTATAAGTAATAATAACGTTGCTAAAAGAAAGTGTTTTCGAGATGTCCGGATTTAGAATCTTCGTTTCGTTTCCATAACACATTGCAATTACATTGATAACAACAATCATTATTCCGATTGAACTGATCATAATAATATTATGAGAGCTGTCTTTTTTAGAAAGCGGTTTGTAAATGACAATCTCCATTATCAAACTGAGAACAACAGTAATAATTATTGCCATCGTGAACGCTAGTAAAAGTGGATAGCCGAGATTTGAATAAAATGTCAAAATCATATAGGGACAAAACATATAAAGAACGGCATAGGCTATATGGAATATTCTTGTAGTATTATAGACTAAAGTAAACCCTAACGAAACAAGAGAATAGACCGAACCGATTATTATTCCGTTGATTATAAATTGTAACAGCATCTCAACCTTTTTCCTGGAGTATTGCAATCAAGCTTAAAATATCTATTGGTTTCTTAAAAAAATGTCTTGCCCCAAGATTTAAAGCCTGTTCCGCATAGCTAAATTCTTTAAAAGCACTCATAACAAAAGCAGAGATTTCCGGCGTATTCATTTTGATCCATTCAAGAATTTTGAGTCCGTCGATATTTTTCTCGTCACTTTCGTCTAGACGGATATCGATTAAAGCGAGATCTTGATGTTCACCCAGTTTTTGTATCGCATCGCTATAATTTGAAACTGTAACAACCTCAAATTTTTTCTTCAACGCAACAGCTAAAGAAGTGAGGTACATAGGTTGATCATCTATTATTAATAATTTTTTCATAATAACTATATTTTCAATAATGATGCCTAAAAATTAGTTAATTTTTCGTTCCTAAAACAAACCTATACAATTAAATTCGGATATTTTTCGAATTTATTCTTAAATATTTAGATTTTATCGAGACATTACTCCAATTGAAAACGCAATAAAACACGCAAAATCTCCAATGGTTTTTCGATCATCTCCAAGCTCATTTCTCCAACTCGCATCTTCTCCGTTTTTAATCATGTTCCGGCTAAGAATATTGCAGCAGTCAATAAAAACATTATGCGCAATTCTTCTGGGCTCATCCATAAGAATTCTTTCTTCGTCATTGGCAAAATACCAGTCAGTTCTATATCGATGATAATTTGCTGCTGAATTGTACAAATCAAGTTTTAGTTTTCTGAGACTGGTGATATTAACTTGATCTAAAAGCGATTGAAATTTTATAAAGTCCAATTGTTTATGCTTTCGTTAACCTTTAGAAATTCTTGTTTGGGATTATGGTGTTTAAACACATAGGCGATTTCTAAAACGCCGGGTTCAATATATTATAGAAAATCATTTACAACTATATTTGGCGACATAATTTATTAGGGTTGTTTACATTACTTGTTACTTCGCAGAACCAAACTCTATTTTTCCCTCTGTAGACAAGTGGTAGAGCTAAAAAGTAAAGAGACTCCGATTCATTCTCCCCCACTAATTCAATTGCAAATTCATTATCTGAATGTCAGAGCAATGTAAATATAGCCACTCTTTTATTTCTTTCTTAATTCTGGTCGTAAGCAGAATATTCACTAAGATATATTCAGATTCAGTGTGTACCCTTCGGTAGTCTGATCGGTGACTTTTTTTGTTTTAACACTCCATATTATTTGAAGCAACTTCTTTCTTTTAGTACGTTGCAACATATTCCTAAAAATTATTTTCAAGCTAAATTAAGTAAACTACCGTATTTTGGAAAACGACAATCAAATGGATACAAAGGTAAGTTTAATTTTAAACAAGAACAATATTTTGATAAATGATTATTCAAGCTAATGCAGTACAATTTATTTACTAATAATATTAGTCCTTATTTCCCTCTTAACAAAGGGGAATTTAATTTAATTTCAAGTCGGAAAAACATCTTTGCTATTAAATTTGCCTTTGAATAAAGCTTGGCAGGTAAAAGAGTGCTTTTTTACTCTGTCGATGCAGACATGGTTTATCTTTTATGGAGAATGCAATCTATCTTCTCTGGTTTATCAACAACAGGAATCATTAGAAACGATCTAAATGGTTTTCAGAAAGATATGGCAAATGAAGTTAGGGAGAAAATATTGACCCCCCCTCTTTTTATATGCAACCAAGAATCTTTTAACCGGTTATCAATTAACTCAATTGCCTGAAATGGTCAAGACTCACACACCATATTTAGTGATGATCAATTCTCTGTATGACATGGAAACAATTTCACATGTTGGAGCAAAGTGGAATTTTTCTCACTTAAAAACCAAGCACTAAGGCTTAAAAGTATTTGTAAGCTTTAATTTTGTTCGTTTTTTTATCAGCGAGAATGAACCGGAATTGTTTGTTTCGTAAAGATAAGAGTCCCGTCTTGAGTGATGTGTTCGGAGGTAAAAGATTGACAAATATTGCTGATAGATGTTATTTACTTCGAAGGAACCGAAACGGTGTTGATGATAAAGAGTTTCCGGAACTTGGGATTTATTCGTTCAAGAACAACAAGTTTGTAGGGATAAATAGATTCTCAATCGTTGTCGAAACAAGTAGAATCTTTAACCCATCATAGCAAATAGTAAAAAAACGATTCAATAAGAATTCTAACTGCGCTTAAAATTTCTCCAAACCCAAACTCGTTTTTTGCCGCTTTTCGGAAACCCACCCCCGTAAAAAGATGGGACCCCACATTCGCAAGCCCGATTAGATTCGTACCCGATTTTCGGTTTCAAGATTTTTGTTTGGAAATTTTTTTCTTGCCCTTTAAGGTAAAAACAAAGAGGATTATTTTTCATTTTTTTACGGGAGGTATAAATGAAAAAGAACACATCTCTTTTCTTATTATTCTTTTACCAAAATATTTTCATAAATCAACAAGGGCTGCGTGGCAGCAAGCTGATGTAGTTAGCATCTAGTCCGCATTTAATCCGGCTCCTACCAGAACCCTTCTTGAATTTTATAATTGAAAAATCTTACCGCACTAAATGTCAGAACTCATGAAGTTATTAGAATAAATAAATTAAATTATAATTTGTGAGAAGTACTAAAAACTAAAACAATAAATTGGAGTTTAAAACCAATGCAATTACAAACCGGTAATATTTTGAATTCGTTTATTGCTGATTATTATTATGTTGCGCTGGAATAATTAAAACTGAACATTCTCAATTCGGCGCGCACCCATAAAATTTTTTGAATAATATTCATGTTCAAGTGAGGATATTATTACGCCATTTTTTGAACTTGCATGAGCGAATAAATTATCGCCTATATAAATTCCCACATGCCCGGGTTTAACTCTGCGCCGTGTATTAAAAAAAACGAGATCGCCAAATTGAAGTTCGTCCTGGTTCTCAATTACTTCGCCCTGAGTATATTGATCGCGTGCAGAACGAAGAAGCGGCGTTGAGAGAACGTTGTAATAAATTGTTTGTGTAAAAGCGGAGCAATCAATTCCTTTTTTCGAATTTCCACCGTACCGGTAAGGTGTGTTTAGATATTCAATAATCTCCATCAAGAGTTTTTCTTTTGTTGTGCTGTTATCCGCTTCAAGCACTGTCCCTCCGCTGGAGGAATTAAACTTTTTTAGAACTTCAGAAAGATCAACAGATGTTTCATTTTCTGGAGATTCATCCGGGTCACTTTCATCAAATTCCACATCTGAAACTAAAGAATCAGGCGAAGGAACAATAGTTTTGGGAGATGGATCTTCTGCTGAAGAAAAGCGAACATCTTTAACTTTCTCTGTTTTTTCATCTTCGGTTTGGTATCTATTACCACTTGAGTAGGCAGAGCAGCCAGTAATTATTAATGCGAATCCGAAAAAAATATTGCGAGAGTATTTTAATATCATTATTTAACCAAGGTAACTTTTAAGATTTTTACTCCTTGTTGTATGACGCAGCCTTCTAATTGCTTTCTCTTTTATTTGTCTAACTCTTTCCCTTGTCAAATTAAATCTGGCGCCAATCTCTTCGAGTGTAAGGCAGTGTTCATCATTCAGCCCGAAATATAATTTTATTATTTCCGCTTCTTTTACATTTAAAGAAGAGAGGGCGCTGTTTATTTCAGTTTTTAAAGATTCATCGTAAAGTTCAAAATCGGGAGTAGGTTCTACAAAACTTTCAATGACATCGAGTAAACTGTTTTCATCGCCCTGTGCGAATGGGGCATCAAAGGAGAAGGACTTACCGGAAATTCTTAAAGCTTCGGCAACCTCGGTTATATCCATATTTAGTTCTTGAGCAAGTTCCTGAGCAGTAGGTTCACGCTCAAATTCTTGTTCAAGATTGCTGTATGTTTTACCAATTTTATTTAAAACAGCTACTCTGTTTAGAGGAAGCCGCACTATCCGGGATTGTTCTGCGAGAGCTTGCAATATCGACTGACGAATCCACCACACCGCATATGAAATAAACTTAAAACCACGGGTTTCATCAAATCGTTTTGCTGCTTTGATTAAACCTAAATTTCCTTCGTTAATCAAATCTCCAAGGCTTAACCCCTGGTTTTGATACTGCTTTGCAACAGAAACAACAAAACGCAGATTAGCTTTCGTAAGCTTTTCGAGCGCTGTTCTGCTGCCGAGTCGTAATTCCTTAGCCAGCCGAACTTCTTCATCCGCCGTTAGCAGAGGTATTTTACCAATCTCCTGTAAATATTTGTCGAGAGATAAACTCTCACGATTTGTAAACTGTTTTTGAATTCTCACTCAAGACCTCATAAAAATAATTCTAAAATGCCAAAGCATTTAGATCTTGAATATTAAACAATTTTGTCGAATCCGGAATTTCCGACATAATGAAATCTAAATAAGCATCAACCAAATAGATGCTTTACGAACAATTGTTTGTTCACAACTGTTTTCCGGTTACTAAAATAGATTAAACTCTGTTTAAATAAAAGCTACAATTGGCTGGCGCTTGATCCGGTTGGATTTAAAATTAGACACTGATTGTTCTACAGTGATTAGCTTATTTCTCCTGTTGATCATTCAAAAAGCTTTTTCCGTTTAACGAATTTTGCACATTGAAAAACGAGGCTGCTGTTTTGCCTGCATCTGAAAAAGTATCACGTGTTCCCAAATTTTTTCCGGGTTTATTTTTTCTATAAAAAAGCAGCGGAACAAATTCGCGGCTATGGTCAGTGCTCGGCGTTGTTGGGTCGTTCCCATGATCCGATGTAATCAACAAAGCATCGGTTCCATCAAGTTTCTCTAAAAGTGAAGGAAGAAAATCATCAAATTCCATTAGAGCTTTCGCAAAACCCTGCGCATCATTTCTATGCCCGTAATAAACATCAAAATCAACGAGGTTAGCGAACATAAAACTGTTTTTAGTTTTAACAGCATGATCTAAAATTTTATAACATCCTTCTCTGTTCGATTTTGTCTTTTCTTGAATGCCAATTCCTTTATAGTTAAACAGGTCATTTATTTTACCGATAGCTACTGTTTGAATTTCATTCCTCTGCAGCAGATCAAGAATTGTTTCACCCGGTGGATTGAGTGAAAAATCTTTGCGATTGGTTGTTCGCTTAAAACTTCCTGCAGCACCGGTAAAAGGTCTTGCAATAACCCGCCCAACATTTAATGGGGCAATTAAAATTTTTTCTCTTGTAATTAAACATATTTCGTAAAGCCTTTCAAGAGATATTATATCTTCATGAGCTGCAATTTGAAATACTGAATCGGCAGAAGTATAAATAATTGGAAATCCGGTTTTTAAATGCTCCTCGCCAAGTTCTTTAATTATTTCTGTCCCCGATGCAGGCTTGTTTCCCAGGACGCTCTTGCAGCCGGTTAACTTTAAAAATTTTCTAACAATCTCTTCAGGAAATCCATCCGGAAAGTAAGTGAATTCTTTATTAATAGTTAAGCCTGATATTTCCCAGTGCCCTGTTGTGGAATCTTTACCTTTGGAAATTTCTTTCATCTTTCCAAAAGAAGCCGTCGGTTTATTAATTTCTTTGACACCTTTTATTGGCGTAATATTACCAAGTCCCATTCTTTCTAGATTGGGAAGGTTTATTCCGCCGAGTGCTTCTGCCATGTTAGGTAATGTGCTGCTGCCTACGTCATCATAGTCGGCAGCATCCGGCAATTCGCCGACGCCAATTCCATCAAGTATAATAAGAAAAAAATTATTCATGTTTAGCTTTATGTTTTTTTACCGTGCAGGGGGAAGAACAATTAATTAATATTGCGGACTTTATTACCGCCCTGTTCAAGAGCTTTTTGAAGAGCGAGGTTTGCATTATAAATTATTTCGTCAACATCTATTTTGTTACTTGCGGAAGCCACTCCGATAGACACAGTGTAGGTGGTTTGTTTTGCTACAACTGCAATAGGTTTACGAGCAATTTTAACGCGTAATTTTTCAGACCAGATGAAAACATCTTTTGTTGTCGTGTTAAAAAAATAAACTCCAAAAAGTTTTTCGCCGAGCCTGCCGAAAAGATTAAGCGGGGTCATTTCCTTAGCAATAGTTTCGGAAACAGCCATCAATACTTTAGGAAAGGGATTCCCATCAAACAAAGATTCTTGTTCTAGGAAATCATCAATTCGGATTAATGCAACTGCGCCGGGCACTTTAGTTTGCTCTGCTTTTATTAAATCTGAACTTAATCGTTCTTTGAATGTTTCCTCGTTCAATGTTCGGGTTTCAATATCAACTGCAAGATAACTTTTAAGAAGCGTTTGCGTTGAAAAGGAATGTATGATGAAAGATAAAATATTAGCGGCACTTTTTAAAAAATGAATGTCGGAGTTTGTGTACGCATTTCTTTTTAAACTTTCGAAACAAAGCACTCCATAGTTTTGTTCGTTGTAGATTAGAGGGATAGCTATGAACGAACCATCAAAACTAACATCTTCAACCTGCGCAAATCTTTTGTAAACATTTGCTGAAGTATCATCTATCTTGACTGGCATTCCTGTTATGATTGATTTACCAACGAGTGTACCGTTCAATTCAACATCAAGATTGTGTCCTACATACTTTAAGGAAGTATTGTTCACTATTCTTATAGTTTTAAATTTTTGTTCGAGCGGACGATAATAAACAAACGCAAACGCATCCCAAAATATTAACTGGTGAACTGCATTTTGCACTGCTGTGATCAAATCTTCCTCGGTGTTAAATATTTTTTCGGGATTGATTAAACCGAGAATTCCCTTTAATCGTTGTTGAGAAATAGATTCGCTGTGCTTCTCTTCGAATAGAGAAATTATCATGGTTATTACTCGCACGAACCTGCCGAGAGAGTATATCGTTTCAATGCCAAAAGCATCGGCAACTTTAGAATCGACTGCGATAATTGCAATTAACTGCTTATCATAAAACAGCGGAACTCCTACAAAACTTCTTATACCCTGCATCTCTTTATAATAACGGATTACATCCATCTCTGCAGCAGATGAAATTTCATTAAGCAGTTTGGGTTCATTTTTTTGAACAATTTCGCTTAGGATATCATCCTGGACATCAATTTTTTGTTTTGTGATATCGCCAGAGTTTGAAACATATTTCTCAACGGAGAGTTTTTCTTTCTTTTTATTATACCAAAAAAAGATTGCAGTATTAGCCGCAAAAGATTCTTTAACAACGGTTAATATTTTTTCGAGAACGAATGAAAACTGCCCGCCGTGTCCAAGGTTTGCAGGCAAAGCTTCGTTGGCGATCTGTTCAAATCTTTCTTTAAGATCGGGAGGAACAATTGTAGCTTTTTCTGAGCGATTTTCGGGAGTATAATTATCTGCTGTAATAACTTCAAGATTTTTATTTTTAGAAACTATCTCGAAAGATTCATTAAAATCTGTATCGGGGATGGAACGCACTGAGGAAATATCTTCGTTTTCATTTTCTTCTTCACGCTGATGTTCGGTTGAATATATATTAACATCACGAAGAAAAATTATAAAAGCAACGTAAACAACAAGCACCGCAGCAATGATAATTCTTATTATCAGATCTTCGCTGAGAAATAATATAGTTGCCAAAAAAGGAACTAAGAGAAAGATTATTATTCGTTTTCTTTGCTTGCGGTCCATAATGGTAAATCAATCACATGAAAGAATTTAAGTTAGGCGGAAATATATAGTTAGTTAATAATAATATCAACATTTTAGCTTATCGGTTTATAAAAGAGAGAAGAAAATCTTTGAATAATTTCTTTCCTCCCTGTTTTTTTTATCGATGAATGATAAAGAAGATTATCTCCGAAGCTCGCTTCAGGGAAATATTCAACTATGTTTTTTTTTGCCGCCGAAAGTTCGGATTGTTTTAATTTATCAACTTTGCTTAACAATATCATGTATGGAATATCTAAACTACGCAGCATCCAGTTCAATTGGAAATCAAGCTCGGTTGGTTTATGCCGGCTGTCTATAAAATGGAAAGCAACAGCAATATTTTTTGAGAATGAAAAAAACTCGCCAATTAATTTCGACCAGTATTCACGTTCTTTCAAACTGGTTTTAGCGTAACCATAACCTGGCAAATCAACTACAAAAAATTTATCGTCAATTCTGTAATAATTTATTAGACGTGTTTTACCCGGTGTTGATGATGTTTTCGCCAAATTTTTCCTATTAAAAATCGAATTAATAAAAGAAGATTTCCCCACATTAGACCTTCCACATAGAACTACTTCCGGAAGGTTTTCTTTCGGTAAATTTTTTAACTCGTAGACAGATGTTACAAATTCTTGTTTATCCAGCATAATTTATTTTCGTTTGTTAATTTAAATATAAGCAATTAAATCTATATTGGAGGCAACAAGTTGTTCCTATAAAATGATTCTTTGTGATTGTTATAATCTAAAAAAATTTTCATTGTGAGTTGCCCAAAATGTTTATGCTAATTGTCCACGAAAGCAAAGTGGAATTACACATTAATCAACGGATTTGTGCTTTGAGGATAGGCAAATTTGTTTGGGCGAAAATGGAAAATGAAAAAAAAAGACGCCCCGTTTTAATGAGGCGTCTTCCATAAAAAGTATTTCTACCTTTTTATAATTTTGATTCTTCTACGATCTTAGCATCTTCAACATTTTTATTGGATTCTGTTTCACGCTTTGATTTGCGCTTAGCTTCTCTTGCCTCTTTCTTTTCTTCGGCTTTCTGGTTAGCTATATCGTTATAATCTACCAATTCAAGAATAGCCATGGAAGCAGCGTCACCTTTTCGGTTGCCAAGTTTTACAACACGTGTAAAACCGCCTGGTCTATCGCCAACCTTAGAAACTATTTCAGCAAACAATTCTTTAACAACTTCATGGTCGTGAATTTTTTCCATCACCAAACGCTGCTGATGCAAGCCGCCCTTGCGCGCTTTCGTAATAATATCTTCAACGTAGCCTCTTGCTTCTTTGGCTTTTGCAAGGGTGGTTTTTATTCTCTTATGTTTTAATAAAGAAGTTGCAAGCGCGCTCATTAAAGCAGCGCGGTGGCTTGCTGTTCTTCCTAATTTCCTGCCTTTAATTCTATGATTCATTTGATAACCTTTAACTCGAAATTATATGGTTTCTGTTTCGTCTTTAATATAGTAATCTACATCCATTCCGAACTCGAGGTTCATAGTTTCCACTATTTCCATAAGCTCGGCGAGAGATTTACGACCGAAGTTTCTGAATTTAAGCATTTCGGATTCGTCTCTGCGAACAAGCTCGGCAAGATTTTTTATATTAGCTGCTTTTAAACAATTATGCGAACGAACACTTAGTTCAAGTTCGTCAACATTAGTAAGAAGAATTTTTTTAATTCTCTCTTTTTCGCTGTCTTTCTGAGATGCAGCTTGTTCTTCTTCCTGATCAATATCAAAATTAATGAAGAGTTGTACATGATCTTTTAAAACTTTAGCTGCTTGAGTTAATGCGTCTTCGGGAGTTATAGATCCGTCGGTCATAATTTCAAGCGTTAATTTTTCAAAATCGTTTTTTTCGCCGATACGAACGTTTTCAATCTCATATTTTACATTTTTAATCGGCGTAAATATTGAGTCGACTGGAATAACGCCAATAGTTTGTTCAGGCGATACATTCTCAGCCGCAGGGACGTATCCTTTCCCTTTGCCAACTCTAATTTCAACATCGAACTTTGCGCTCTTATTTAAAGAAGCAATATGGAGTTCAGGATTTAATATTTCAATTTCGGCGCTTGCTTTTTGCAGATCGGCGGCAGCCCATGTGCCTTCACCGTTAAATGAAAGATCTATTTTGTTTGGTTTTTTAGCAAGGAATTTCATTCTAACCTGCTTTAGATTAAGAATAACTTCCGAAACGTCTTCAATAACACCTTCGATGGTTGTAAATTCGTGAAGAACGCCGCTGAACTTAACCGAAACAATAGCTGCACCTGAAAGAGATGCAATTAATACTCTGCGTAATGAATTGCCTAATGTAACTCCATAACCTCTTTCTAAAGGCTGGAGAAAAAACCTACCAAAAGTATTCGAGTAACTAGATTCATCTAGAACAACTGCATCCGGCATTTTAATATTTGATGTGCTCATTTATCAATCCTCTCTTAGTAAAAAAAAATATATTCTATTTGGAATAAAGCTCAACAACCAATTGTTCATTGGCGTTCAGAGGAATATCGGCTCTTTCAGGCACTTGAGCAAATGTACCGGTAAGACTAGCCTTATCTATAGCAAGCCAATTGTAAGTACTGTCTTTAACTCGTTTGAGAGAATTATGGATCATGTCGAGCTGCTTGCTCTTGTCTTTTATTTTGATGACATCGCCGGCAGATAAAATATATGATGGGATATCAACAAGCCCATCATTTACAATTACGTGTCTATGGCGGATTAATTGGCGCGCCTGCTTACGTGAGGAAGCAAAACCTAAACGAAAGACAACGTTGTCAAGTCTACTTTCCAAAATACAAATTAGGTTCTCGCCGGTAATTCCTTTTGCTCTATTTGCTTTTTCAAAATAATTTCTAAACTGAGTTTCGAGTAAACCATAAATTCTTTTTATTTTCTGTTTTTCACGAAGCTGCACACCATATTCGGAAACTTTAGCCCGGCGCGAAAGACCATGCTGTCCCGGAGGATAATTTCTCAATTCTATCGGGCATTTTTCTGTATAACATTTTTGCCCTTTAAGAAAAAGCTTTTGTCTTTCTCTTCTACATAATTTACAAACTGAATCTGTGTATCTTGCCATTTACTTCATATCTCCGATAATTTAAACTCTTCTTTTCTTGGGCGGTCTGCAGCCGTTATGTGGAATAGGCGTTACATCTTTTATAGAGCTAACTTCAAGCCCTGCCGTATTTAATGCTCTTATCGCCGCTTCACGACCGGAGCCGGGACCTTTAACAAATACTTCGATCCTTCTCAAACCTAAATCAAAAGCTTCTTTAGCTGCGGCTTCTGCCGAAACTTGTGCGGCAAAAGGAGTATTTTTTCTCGAACCTTTAAATCCGTTTTTACCCGCAGATGACCAGGAAATAGTGTTTCCGTATATATCGGTAATTGTAACTATTACATTATTAAAAGTAGCTTTAACATGAGCTACTCCATTAGCATCTACGTGAGCTTTTTTCTTTGCTTTTTTTGTTGACTTAGCCAAATTTTATAACCTCCGAGTTATCTAAACTTTATTTCTTAGATGGTGCTTTCTTTTTACCAGCAACTGTTTTTCTCTTACCTTTACGTGTACGTGAATTAGTACGTGTCCTTTGACCACGTGCGGGCAATCCTCTTCTGTGACGTATACCGCGATATGCGCCTACGTCCATCAAACGTTTTATATTTTGCTGCACTTCACTTCTGAGCGCACCTTCAACCTTAAAATCTGCTTGAAGCACAGCTCTTATCTGAGCTATTTCTTCATCATTAAGCTCGTGAACTCTTTTTTCAGGGTTTACGGTTGCTTTTTCTAAAACTACCGAAGCTATATTCGGACCAATCCCGAAGATATACTGAAGACCGTATAAAACTTTTTTATTTTTGGGTAAATCTACACCAGCTATACGAGCCAATTATTTTCTCCTTACTTTAAAAATTAACCTTGACGCTGTTTATGTTTTTTGTTTTTACAAATAACTCTTACCACGCCTTTGCGTTTTATTACTTTGCAGTTATCGCAAATCTTTTTAACAGATGCTCTTACTTTCATTGCTGCTCCGCTACTTGTACCGGTAGGTAATCCTACCTTTTGTTAAATCATAAGGCGATAATTCTATTGATACTTTATCGCCTACCAATATTTTTATAAAATGCATTCTCATCTTGCCCGAGATATGCGCTAATATCTCATGTCCGTTGTCAAGTTTTACTTTGAAATGAGCGTTTGGCAACGTTTCGGTAACTACACCATCTACTTTAATCGGACCTTGTTTTGACATTTAGATTGCCGTTAATATTTCCGGTTTACCGTTAGTGATTAAAATTGTATGTTCAAAATGCGCCGAAGGTGATCCGTCTGCGGTTAATACCGTCCAGCCGTCTTTTCCGGTGGTTACTTCGAAGGTGCCAAGATTAACCATCGGCTCAATTGCAAGCGTCATGCCGTTTTTCAATTTTGGTCCGGTTCCTTTTTTTCCGTAATTAGGAATTGATGGATCTTCGTGTAGAAATTTTCCGACACCGTGACCGCACAAATCTCTTACTATGCCGAATCCGTTTGCTTCTACATACGACTGAACTGCTGCGGAAATATCATGCAATTTTCCGCCTTCAACGGCTTGTTCAATTCCAAGATAAAGCGATTTTTCGGTTACATCCATAAGTTTTCGTTTTTCATCGGAAATAGCGCCAACTGCAACAGTTAAAGCAGCATCTCCATAATAACCATTTTTTATTACGCCTACATCTATGGAAATTATATCACCTTCAGTAAGAACAACATTACCCGGAATTCCATGTACTACTTCATCATTCAGTGATGAACAGATAGTGCCGGGAAATTTTGATGCGCCGCCTTGCGAATAACCTTTGAAAGCCGGTTTCGCATCATTACTCAATATATAATCTTCGGCTATCTTATCCAGCTCAGCCGTTGTTATTCCTATCTTAATATTAGCTTTAACAAGCTGAAGTGTTTCTGCAACAATTTTGCAGCTTTCTCTAATAAAATCAATTTCTTTTTTTGTTTTTATATAAATCACAGTAAGTGCTTAGCGGCGTCCTTTAATTTTACCGGATTTCATAAAACCGTCATAATGTCTCATCAATAAGTGAGATTCAATTTGCTGTAAAGTGTCTAACGCAACACCAACAATAATTAATAAACTTGTTCCGCCAAAAAATTGTGCAAACGAACCTGAAACACCCCAGGCAGAAACAAACGCCGGCAGTATGGCTACTATCGCCAGAAAAAATGAGCCGGGCAATGTTATCTTTGTTAAAATATTATCTATAAATTCCGAAGTTTGTTTTCCGGGTCTTATACCGGGAATAAATCCTCCCTGCTTCTTCATATTGTCCGCAACATCTTTAGGATTAAAAGCGATAGCAGTATAAAAATATGTAAAGAAGATAATCATCAAAGCATATATTACAGAATAGACAGGCGAAGTATAAATGAAGTAACCTGCAACAGTTTGTAACATTTCGCTGTCAGGGAAAAATTGAAGTATCGTGCTCGGTATAAACATAATTGACTGAGCAAATATGATCGGCATTACGCCCGCAGTATTAACACGAAGAGGAATATATTGTGTAACGCCTCCATAAACTTTTCGCCCTACAACACGTTTTGCATACTGAACAGGGATTCTTCGCGTTCCTTGCGTAACGAGAACTACACCGGCGATAATTAATGCCATAAAAATTAGAATCACAATTTCAATTATCAAAGAGCGCTGCCCGGAGGAAATTAATCTTACTTCATCAAGAATTGAGAATGGGAATCTTGCGATAATTCCGATAAAGATAATTAACGAAATTCCATTACCGATGCCTTTCTCAGTAATTTGTTCTCCAAGCCACATCATAAAAACTGTGCCTGCAGTCAGAATAATTATTGAACTTAAAACCCAGCCAATTCCTTGAACAGCTTCGGGCACTATCGGAAAACCGCCAGCCTGCATGTTTGTTAATCTAACAGTAACTCCCCATGCTTGCATCGCGGAAATAGCAACAGTTCCATAACGAGTGAGCTGAGTGATCTTTTTCCTGCCTTCTTCACCTTCTTGCTGAAGTTTCTGAAAGTACGGAACAACCGCGCCCATCAACTGGAGGATAATGGAGGCGGAAATGTAGGGCATAATACCAAGCGCAAAAATTGCAGCATTGGAAAAAGCGCCCCCTACAAAAAGATCGTAAAAACCGAAAAGTGTATCGGCATTATTACTTGATGCATTACTCGCATTAAGCAATACCGTGTCCACACCTGGTATTGTTATGTGAGAACCGAGTCTTACGATAAAGAGCAGCGCAAGAGTATAAATAATTCTCTGCCGAAGCTCATGAATCTTAAAAATGTTCCTGAAGGTCTCTGTAATTTTAGCCATTAGTTTATAAGTTAAATCTGTTTAATTGAGCCGCCAGCTTTTTCTATTTTTTCTTTAGCGGAATTACTGAATGCATTAACTTCTATTTGCAGTTTTGCTTTTAAATCGCCTTGACCCAAAATTTTAACAGGACGTTTGCTGCTTGAAACTAAACCATTCTTTTTTAATACTTCGATGGTTACAACGTCGCTGCCGAATTTTTCTGCATGTTTCTCAAGAGAAGAAATATTTACAACTTGGAATTCTACTCTAAAAATATTTGTAAAACCAAATTTTGGAATCCTTCTTTGCAGCGGCATCTGTCCGCCTTCAAACCAGGCTTTATGTTTGGAACCTGAACGTGACATCTGCCCGTTCATTCCTCTGGTGGATGTGCCTCCGTGCCCGGATCCTTCGCCTCGACCAACTCTTTTACGATTCTTTCTAGAACCCTTTGCATATTTAAGATTGCTGAGAATATCCATTTTTTAAAAACCTTATTCTTTTATTTCTTCAACTTTAACAAGATGACTAACTCTGTTAATCATCCCTCTTATTTGGGGAGTATCGTTATGAATTCTTTCCCAATTAGGTCTTCCAAGTCCCAAAGCTTCAATAGTGAGTTTTTGCCTTTTGGGTCTGTCTATAATACTTCTAATCTGAGTAATTTTTAATTTTACCATTTCACTGCCTTAATTAAGCGTTGAACAATTCATGAACTGTCATTCCTCTTTTACCAGCCATCTTCCGGGCATCAATCTGCTTCACCAAACCATCAAGTGTTGCCTTTACTTGGTTGTGAGGATTACTTGAGCCGAGAGATTTAGTAAGAATATCCTGAATTCCTGCTGCTTCGAGCACTGCACGAACTCCGCCGCCAGCAATAAGCCCCGTACCCGGTGAAGCAGGTTTTAGCAACACTTTGCCTGCGCCGTATTTACCAATGATTTGGTGAGCAACAGTTCCTTTAATAACAGATACCTCTACGAGACTTTTTTTAGCATCGTCAATACCTTTGGAAATAGCATCGGTAACTTCGTTTGCTTTACCAAGCCCTATTCCAACAACTCCATTGCCGTTACCAACAACAACTACTGCATTAAAGCTAAAACGGCGTCCGCCCTTTACAACCTTAGCAACACGGTTGATGTGAACAACTTTTTCTCTTAGTCCTTCAATCTCTGCTGACTTTACTGTTTTCAATTGATTCTCTCTTCAAGTTAAAAATTTAACTACTAAAAATATTTTTTGAACATAAAGAAAAGCTCGCCTGGCTTTACTTTATTTTGCTTGGCTGCCGAGAGAGGATTCGAACCTCTACAGACGCCTCCAAAGGGCGTAGTCCTACCATTAGACGACCCGGCAGTTAATTAAAATTTCAATCCGCCTTCGCGGGCGCCTTCGGCAATTGCCTGTATACGTCCATGATAACGATAACCGTTTCTATCGAACACCACAGTATTTACATTTTGTTCGAGAGCTTTTTTTGCTAAAAGACTTCCAATCATTTTACTTTTAGAAATTTTTCCCTTTAGGGTTTTAATTTCTTCTGCAACTTCTTTACTTAGAGAAGAAGCGGAAGCAATAGTATTGCCGTTTGCATCATCAATTATCTGAGCATATACGTTGTTCAAACTGCGGTAAACAGTTAAACGCGGTCTTTGGGCAGTACCGGATATTTTACTTCTAATTTTAATTTTAGAACGACGTCTTAAATTTTTATTTTTCTTAATCATCTTAAATTACAACTCCGTTAAAAATTATTTGCCTGCTGTTTTGCCAGCTTTTCTCTGGATGATTTCGGTAGAGTATTTAATACCCTTACCTTTGTATGGTTCCGGTTTTCTAAAAGCTCTTATTTTTGCTGCAATTTGGCCGACGAGTTGTTTGTCTATACCCGACACAATAATTTGAGATTGTGTAGGAGTTTGAATTTTAACTTCTGCCGGCGGCATAAAATAAATTGGGTGCGAATACCCGATGTTTATGAAAAGGTTGCTGCCTTTCATTTCGGCTCTATAACCAACTCCAACTATATCAAGAATTTTCGTATATTCTGTAACTACGCCTGTAACCATGTTATTAACAAGAGCCCTTGTTAAACCGTGTAATGCTCTGTTTTCCTTTAGATCATTCGGTCTGGTAAAGGAAATTTCACTACCGTTAATTTCTACACCAATAGCATGGTGTAAATCTTTATTCAATTCGCCTTTAGGTCCTTTTACTTTAATGTTGTTGCCATCTCTGGTAACCGTAACGCCTTTAGGAATCTCTATAAGTTTTTTGCCGATTCTAGACACTTTTCAAACTCCATTCAATAATAATTACCAGATGTGACAGACGATTTCACCGCCCATAGCTGAACTTCTGGCTTCTTTGTCTGATAACAATCCTTTAGATGTAGAAATAATTGCAATACCAAGCCCATTAAGAACACGCGGCAATTCATCGCTGTTTTTATAAATTCTTAATCCGGGTTTACTAATTCTTTTTAATCCTGACAATGCGGGAATTCCGTTTCTATATTTTAAAACAATACGAATAATATTCTGTTTATTGTCTTCAACAACCGCATAATCTTCAATAAAATTATATTTTTTCAAGATTTCGCTTAAGCTTATTTTCATGTGGGACGACGGAATGTCTACCCTAATTTTTTTAGCGCTTGAGGCGTTTCTTACTCTTGTTAAATAATCTGCAATTGGATCTGTAACTGCCATAATTTTCTCCTTTTACCAGCTTGCTTTTTTTAGACCGGGAATTTCACCTTTAAGCGCCATTTCTCTTAGCACTAAACGCGAAACACCGAATTTACGGTAATAAGATCTTACTCTTCCTGTAAACATACAGCGGTTATTTAACCTAACAGGGGAAGAGTTTTTAGGCAGTTTTTGCAATGCTTCAAAATCACCTTTTGCTTTCAGCTCCTCACGCAGCTTAGCATACTTAGCTACGAGTCTTTCTCTTTTCTGTTGTCTTGCTATAGAACTTTTACGAGCCATTCAATCTCCTGATTAAGCTGTTTTAACTTCTTTTTTTCTAAAAGGCATACCGAAAGCCTTTAATAATTCATAAGATTCGTTATCGGTATTAGCTGTAGTAACGAAAGTAATATCCATACCCAACACACGGGTTATTCTGTCTGCATTAATTTCCGGAAAAATAATTTGTTCTTTAACGCCCATTGTATAATTACCTCTGCCGTCAAAGCTTTTGTCCGAAAGACCTCTAAAATCCCTTACACGCGGAAGAGCAACATTAAGCAGTCTATCCAAAAACTCATACATTTTTTCTCTCCTCAGAGTAACCATTGCGCCAATTTTAAGGCCCTCTCTCAGTTTGAAATTAGAGATCGCTTTTTTTGCTTTTCTTATGCTTGCTTTTTGCCCGGTAATAGTTTCTAAATCTTTCACAGCTTCATCTAAAATTTTAGAATCGGAAACTGCTTCACCAACACCCATGTTTACTACAATTTTGTCAAGCTTAGGAGCTTGCATTATACTAGTGTACCCGAATGTTTTTATTAAAGATGGAACTATTTCTTTTTTATAAATTAAAGATAAACGAGCCGGTACTTTAATTTCTTTTGGGGCGCTTACCGTTTTTGCTGCAGGAGCATCTTTTTTTAAAGCTTTACTCTTTTTTGCAGGCGCTTCGGGAGATGCTTCCTTTTTTTGTTTTTTCTCTGCCATTTTATAATCAAACTTTCGATAAAAATTTATTGATTATTGAATCATTTCGCCGGTAGCTCTGCTAACACGAGCTCTTCTTTTTTTACCGGTTTTTTCGTCTAAAATTATCTGCGCGCCAAGTCGAGTAGCTTCATTTGTTTTAGGGTCTAGAAGCATTACGTTAGAAACGTGAATGGGAGCTTCCTTTTCAATTATGCCGCCCTGAGGACTTTTCTGACTTGGTTTTGTGTGACGTTTTCTAATATTTATACCTTCAACAATAATTCTGGAAATCTTTGGAAAAACTTTTAACACTTTTCCAGTGCTTCCTTTATCATTTCCGGCAATTACAACTACATTATCATTTTTATGAATTTTCATAGATTTCCTAAAACTTTATAATACTTCGGGTGCTAAAGAAACAATTTTCATAAATTGTTTTTCTCTTAATTCTCTGGCAACCGGTCCAAAGATACGCGTACCTCTCGGTTCGTTTTGGCTGTTTAGAAGAACGGCTGCGTTTTCATCAAAGCGGATGTAAGAACCGTCTTTTCTTTTAACTTCTTTTTTAGTGCGAACAATAACTGCACGGGATACTTCCCCTTTTTTAACGGTTCCGTTAGGAATAGCTGTTTTAACACTAACAACTATTAAATCGCCCACGCTCGCATATTTTCTGCCGCTTCCGCCAAGTACACGAATGCACTTAATTTTTTTAGCGCCGGAGTTGTCAGCAACTATCAGGGTTGTTTCTTCTTGAATCATCTGTCTTCTGCTCCTTGCTTGCTACTTGGCTTTTTCTAAAATTTCAACTAAACGCCATCTCTTGTTCTTGCTGAGTGGGCGGGTTTCCATTATTTTCACTTTATCACCAATTCCGCATTCTCTGTTTTCATCATGAGCCATCAGTTTAGTGGTCTTCTTAAAATACTTTTTGTATAAAGGGTGCGGAACTTTTCTTTCAATCGCAACCGAAATAGTTTTAACCATCTTATTGCTTACTACTACACCAACTCTAACTTTTCTTAATGCGCGTTCCATAGTTAAGCGTTTTCTCCTTCTGCTTTCGTTGCATTAGCTTGTTTGCGTTCCGCTGTTTCGCGTTCTTTTAAAACGGTTTTCAATTTAGCAATGTCTTTTTTTGCGGTTTTAAGTTTAGAAGTATTAGTGAGTTGTTTTAACTGATGCGCAAAACGCAGATCAACTAAATTTTTCTCTTCTTCCGCAATTTGTTTTATTAAATCTTCTGTATTCAATTCTTTTATTTCATGAATTTTCATTTTTTTACACGCCTAAGAATTATTCAAAATCAGGTCTTGATACTACTTTACATTTGATGGGCAGTTTATACGAGCAAGACATCAAAGCTTCAGCAGCAAGTTCTTTAGAAACACCGGATACTTCAAACATAACACGACCCGGTTTTACAACAGCCACCCAAAATTCTGGAGCACCTTTGCCTTTTCCCATTCTTGTTTCAAGAGGTTTTTTGGAAACCGGCTTATCAGGGAAAATTCGTATCCAAACTTTTCCATCTCTTTTCATTTTTCTGGAAAGCGCCACACGGCATGCTTCAATCTGCCGGCTTGTAATCCAGTGGGGTTCAAGCGCTTTCAAACCGAAATCGCCAAAAGCAACATTTGCGCCACGTTTGGCTTTGCCAGCCATCCTGCCTCTTTGTGCTTTTCTAAATTTTACTCTTTTGGGCATTAACATTGTAAAAAAACTCCAGTTAAAATATTATTCGGAAACTCGTTTGCCTAAAACTTCGCCATGGCAAACCCAAACTTTTATGCCTATCGAACCGTAAATGGTTTCGGCGCGTCCTGTTGCGTAATCAATATCTGCTCTGAGTGTATGAAGAGGAATTCTTCCTTCTTTATACTGTTCTGTCCTTGCCATTTCTGCTCCACCTAACCTGCCGGCGCACATAATTCTAATTCCTTCGGCGCCCATACGCATTGCAGCAGTGATGGATAATTTCATTGCTCGTCTAAAACTAATTCTGCCCTCAAGCTGGCTGGCAATGTTTTCTGCAACTAAATAAGCGTCAAGTTCGGGTCTTTTTATTTCGGAAATCTGAACTTTCACTTCTTTGTCGGTAACTTTTCTTAATTCCTGCTCAAGTTGAGTAATTTCTTTACCGCTTTTACCAATCACAACACCGGGGCGCGATGTGTGTATTGTTAAAATAATATTCTTCGAAGTACGGTCTATAACAATTCTCGATATACCGGCTTTTTTTAATCTGTTACGAATATAACTTCTAAGCCTTTCATCTTCTTTAAGCTTAGCTGCATAGCTTTTGTTTTCGTACCAATTAGAGTCCCATCCTCTGATGATGCCAACTCTTAATCCTACCGGGTGCGTTTTCTGTCCCAAAAAATTATCCTCCGAAATTAAGCTTTAGTTGCTACTACTATTGTTAAATGACAAGATCTTTTCCTTATTCTGTAAGCGCGACCCATGGGAGCCGGCGAAATTCTTTTAATTGTAGGACCTTGATTTACATACACTTCTTTTACAAAAAGATCGGCTGGCTCGTGTCTTGTATTTTCATCTTTATTCATAAGATTTGCAATTGCCGATCTTAAAACTTTTTCTGCATCTTGAGAAGCGTGCTTGGATGAAAAGTGCAAAGTTTCGAGAGCGTAGTTTACGTTCTTTCCTCTTATAAGATCGATAATGAGCCTCATTTTACGCGGCGATGATCCTATGTATCTATGTATTGCTTTTGCTTCCATGTTCCTTAAAATTCTTTATTTAATTATTTGCCTTTTGCAGCTTTTTCAGCTTTTGTGCCAGGGTGACCTCTAAATATTCGCGTAGGCGAAAACTCTCCGAGCTTATGTCCAACCATATTTTCTGTCACATAAACCGGTATCATTTTGTTGCCGTTGTGAACAGCGATAGTGTGTCCAACAAAATCCGGGAGAATCATTGATGCTCTCGACCAGGTTTTAATAATTTTCTTTTGATTAGTAGCGTTCAGCTTATCAATTTTTTCGGCTAATTTGTAATGGACAAATGGTCCTTTTTTTACTGATCTTGGCATATTACTCTCTACTTATTCCGTCTTTTGATTATGAATTTATTAGATTCTTTTTTGTGCTTTCTAGTTTTTAAGCCTTTTGCTTTTTGACCCCACGGGGAAACCGGGTGTCCTCCGCCGGATGTTTTGCCTTCGCCGCCGCCCATCGGGTGATCAACCGGGTTCATTACGACTCCGCGCACGTGTGGTCTTCTGCCTTTCCAGCGATTTCTGCCCGCTTTACCAAGACTGATGTTTTCCTGTTCTGCATTGCCCACTGTTCCGTAAGTTGCAAGACATTCTAACCTTACTAAACGAACTTCACCGGAAGGCATTTTTAGTTGTGCATGCTCGCCTTCTTTTGCCATGAGCTGAAGAGCCGTTCCTGCACTTCTTCCTAATTGTCCACCTTTACCGGGTTTCATTTCAACATTGTGAATAAAACTTCCAAGCGGCATTTCTTTCAGCGGCAATGCATTGCCAACATTTATTTCGCTGCCAGTGCCTGACTGAATAGTGTCGCCAACTTTTAAACCGTTTGGGGCAAGAATATATCTTTTTTCACCGTCTGCGTAATGTAAAAGAGCAATGCGCGAAGTACGATTTGGATCGTATTCTATGGAAAATACTTTAGCCGGAATTCCATGTTTATCGCGTTTAAAATCAATTATGCGATATCTTCTTTTGTGTCCGCCTCCAATGTGCCTGGCAGTAAGCCGACCATGATTATTTCTGCCGCCGCTTTTACGTAAAGCCACAGTCAAAGATTTCTCGGGCGTAGTTTTAGTTATTTCTTCAAAAGAAGATTTGGAACTAAATCTTGTACCGGGGGTAACCGGTTTTAATTTTCTAATAGCCATTTATAATCCTGTTTTCAATACCTATACTTGCTCAAATAGTTCTATTTTTTCATCCTTTTTTAAGGTTATAATAGCTTTTTTGAATTTTGGTGTTTGCCCTGTAAACCTTCCGCTTTTTCTAAACGTAGTTTTAGTTTTACCGGGATGATTTATGGTTCTAACATCAATAACATGAACATTAAATTTTTGTTCAATTGCTTTCGCAATTTCAATTTTATTTGCTTTAGGGTTAACGAGAAAACCGTATTTGCCCTGAGCAGCAGAAATGTTAGTCATTTTTTCGGTTATTAACGGTCTAATTAATGTTTGGTGCATTAGCTCACTACCTCTCCGTTTCCGAATGTCTTATTTATTGCATCAACTGCGCTTTTTTGAACTACAAGCGCCTGGTTATTTAGAATGTCATAAGTAGAAGCTTTGTCGGCTTCCAAAATATTTACTTTCTTAATATTTCTTCCGGACTTAAAAACAATTTCCTGTTTTCCATGGGTTAACAATAAAACTTTTTTGCCGGATAAGTTAAGGGCACTAAGCATTTTATTAAAATCTTTTGTTTTGGGCGCGTCAAAAGAAAAATCTTCAACTATTACAAGTTGGTTATCTTTTACTTTATAACTTAAAGCAGATTTACGTGCCAATCTTTTTAGTTTTTTAGGAAGATATTGCCGGTAATCGCGCGGTCTTGGTCCAAATATTGTACCTCCGCCAACCCACAAAGGTGAACGCGTAGTACCGGCACGTGCACCGCCACGACCTTTTTGTTTCCAGGGCTTTTTACCGCCGCCTCTAACTTCGCCGCGTTCTTTAGTTTTAGAAGTACCCTGCCTTTGATTAGCAAGATACGCTTTTACGGCTAAGTAAATTGCATGATCATTTGGCTCGATTGCAAATATATCGTCTGCCAGTTCAATATTTTCGCCAGAAGCAGAACCATCTATTTTTAGAACATCTATTTTCATTTTATTTTATCACTTACTTCTTTAACAGTTCAACATATGAGTTCATCGAACCGGGAACAGCTCCCTTAACGAGAATCAGATTTTCTTCGGGGAGCACTTTTACAACTTTGAGATTGGAAACAGTTACAAAATCGTAACCCATACGCCCAGCCATTCTCTGACCTTTAAAAACTCTTGATGGATAAGAACTTGAACCGATTGAACCGGGTGCTCTTAAACGATCGCTTTGTCCATGGGTTGTGCCGCCAACACCACCGAAACCGTGGCGTTTCATAACACCCTGGAAACCTTTTCCTTTGGAGCGACCTTTAACTTTAATTTTTTCACCCTCTTTAAAGAGGTCAACTTTTAGTTCGTCACCAATTTTATATTCCGAAGCGTCTGTTAGCCGGAATTCTTTTAACATTGCAGAAGGAGTTATCGAGTTCTTTTTGAATTGACCAAGAACCGGTTTAGAAATATTTTTTTCTCTCTTTTCTCCAAAAGTAAGCTGCAGTGCATTGTATCCGTCTTTATCTATAGTACGGATCGACAACACCTTACACGGACCTGCTTGAATTACTGTAACAGGTATCATTTCGCCTTCGGCGCTGAATATACTAGACATTCCTATTTTTTTACCAATGATGCCAAACATCTTATCTCCGGATTCTTTAAAGCTTAATTTCAATATCAACACCCGCCGGAATATCCAATTTGCTAAGCGAATCGACGGTTTTGTTGTTTGAATTATGTATATCAATAATGCGTTTATGTGCCCGTGTCTCAAACTGCTCACGCGATTTTTTATCGACATGAGGACTTCTTAAAACTGTATAGACTGTTCTTCTTGTGGGCAGAGGAATAGGCCCCGAGACCACCGCACCGGTGCTTCTCACAGTTTTTATTATTTTTTCAGTCGATTTATCAATCAAAATATGATCGTATGATTTCAACTTAATTCTAATCTTTTGACCAGGCACTTAAAATACTCCTTCTAATGTATTAGACACGAAAAGGGAGTACAAACTCCCTTCCGGTGGAATCTAATTTTTAATTATTCTATAATCTTCGTAACGACACCCGCACCAACGGTTCTACCGCCTTCGCGGATAGCAAAACGTAAGCCTTCTTCCATAGCTATTTCTGTAATCAGTTCTACTGAAAGCATGACTCTGTCGCCGGGCATAACCATTTCGGTGCCCTCTGGAAGCGTAGCAACGCCGGTTACATCAGTAGTTCTAAAATAGAACTGTGGTCTGTAACCATTGAAGAACGGTGTATGGCGACCGCCTTCCTCCTTAGAAAGGATGTACACTTCACCTAAGAATTTTTTATGAGGAGTAATGGAACCGGTTTTAGCAATAACCATTCCTCTTTCAATTTCTTTTTTATCAACGCCTCTTAAGAGAATTCCGGCATTATCGCCAGCCATTGCTTTGTCTAATTCTTTACGAAACATTTCTATTCCGGTAACAACAGTTTTTTTATGAACGCCAAGACCGATCAATTCAACTTCTTCTTGAATTTTAACCTGACCACGTTCAACTCTGCCTGTGGCAACTGTGCCGCGCCCGGTAATGGAGAAAACATCCTCAACCGGCATTAAGAAAGGTTTATCAGTATCTCTTTCAGGCAAAGGTATATATTCATCAACAGCTTTCATAAGTTCCCATATGCAGTTAAATCTTTCATCGTCTGCTGGTGCTCCACTTATTGCTGCTTCCAATGCCTTTAGAGCTGAACCCTGTATGATAGGTATTTCGTCACCCGGGAATTCGTATGCTGTTAAAAGGTCTCTTAACTCAACTTCTACTAATTCTAAAAGTTCAGGGTCATCAACCGCGTCAACTTTATTCATGAACACAACAATTTTTGGAACACCTACTTGACGGGCAAGAAGTATGTGCTCTCTTGTTTGGGGCATAGGACCGTCAGTAGCAGCAACTACAAGAATAGCTCCATCCATCTGGGCAGCGCCGGTAATCATGTTTTTAACATAGTCAGCATGTCCGGGGCAATCAACGTGAGCATAATGTCTATTCTCAGTAGAATACTCTACGTGAGCTGTGGCGATGGTAATACCTCTTTCTCTTTCTTCAGGGGCGTTATCAATAGAATCAAATGTTCTAATATCTGATAAGCCTTTCAAAGCGAGAGCCATAGTGATGGCAGCGGTTAAAGTGGTTTTACCATGATCTACGTGTCCGATTGTGCCCACGTTAACGTGAGGTTTACTCCTATCAAATTTTGCTTTTGCCATCTAAATTCTCCTTCTAAGGTTAATTTTATTTTATTATTAATTTTCTAATTATGCTGAAGCCGTTGATTTTTTCCCTAAAGTTTTTTCGGCGATTTCTTCTGCAATCGATTTAGGTACTTCCTGGTAATGTGAAAATTGCATTGTATAAATGGCTCGTCCTTGTGTCATTGATCTTAATATTGTTGCATAGCCAAACATTTCGGATAAGGGCACATGAGCTTTTATTACCTGTGCATCTTTACGTGCCGAGAAGCCTTCAATTTTTCCTCTGCGCGAATTGATATCGCCCATAACATCTCCGAGATATTCTTCTGGAGTAACAACTTCTACTGCCATTAAAGGTTCGAGAAGTATCGGTTTGGCTTTCCGTGCACCTTCTTTGAAAGCCATAGAACCTGCAACTTTAAATGACAATTCATCAGAATCAACATCATGGTATGAACCGTCATAAATTTTCGCTTTAATATCTACCACCGGAAAACCAGCAATAACGCCATTGCGCATTGCTTCAACAATACCTGCCGAAACAGCCGGAATGTATTCTTTGGGGACAACTCCGCCAACTATACCATTAGTAAATTCAAATCCTTTTCCGGGTTCATTCGGACCTAATTCAATCCAAACGTGACCGTACTTACCTCGTCCACCGCTTTGTTTAACAAATTTACCTTCGGCATTCACAGTTTGAGTAATTGATTCTCTGTAAGCAACCTGAGGTTTACCAACATTAGCTTCAACTTTAAACTCTCTCTTCATTCTATCAACAAGAATTTCAAGATGAAGCTCGCCCATACCGCTAATAAGAGTTTGACCGGTTTCATCATCAACTTTGATTCTGAATGTTGGGTCTTCATCCGAAAGCTTAACCAATGCTTCGGAAAGTTTATCCTGATCAGCCTTAGTTTTAGGTTCAATAGCAATTTGTATAACAGGTTCGGGGAATATTATTCTTTCAAGAACAACAGGATCATTTTCCGCACAAAGCGTATCACCGGTTCTTGTAAATTTCAACCCAACTGCCGCTGCAATATCGCCAGCTCTAACTTCAGTTATCTCTTCTCTGTGGTTAGCGTGCATTTGCAGAAGTCTGGATATTCTTTCTTTCCTGTCGCTAACAGCATTATAGATATAAGATCCGGCTTTTAATACGCCGGAGTATACTCTAAAGAAAGTTAGTTTGCCAACATACGGGTCATTCATAATTTTAAATGCAAGCGCTGTAAATTTTTCATTCTCATCAATTCTTCTTAAAATTTTATCACTTAACCCGATATGATGAGCTTCCACAGCCGGAAAATCATTTGGTGCCGGAAGAAAATCAATAACACCATCTAATAATTTTTGCACACCTTTATTCTTAAAAGATGAACCGCAAAGAACAGGAACTATTGTTAAATCAATAGTAGCCCGGCGTAATACATTTCTGATTTCCTGCTCGCTTATTGCTTTTCCTTCAAGATATTTTTCAAGAAGTGTGTCGTCAACATCCGATACAGCCTCGAGCATTTCTGTTCTGTATTTATTAGCTAATGCTTTTAGATCTTGAGGAATTTCAATATCGTCATCGAATGTAACACCAAAATTTTCATCATGATACATTCGCGCCTTATTTGTAATGAGGTCTATCACCCCTGTGAATAAATCACCCTCTCCAATAGGAAGCGTAAGAGGAACAGCGTTAGCGCCGAGACGATCTTTCATCATTTGAACGGCATTGTAAAAATCGGCGCCCGTTCTATCCATTTTATTAACGAATGCAATTCTTGGCACTTTATATTTGTCTGCTTGACGCCATACAGTTTCCGACTGGGGTTCAACGCCGCCAACCGCGCAGAATAATGCAACAGCGCCGTCTAACACTCTTAATGATCTTTCAACTTCAACTGTAAAGTCAACATGTCCGGGAGTGTCAATTATATTTATCTGATGATCTCTCCAGTAACAAGTTGTTGCAGCGCTCGTAATAGTAATTCCGCGCTCTTTTTCCTGTTCCATCCAATCCATCGTGGCAGCACCATCGTGCACTTCACCAATTCTATGCAGTTTACCTGTATAGAACAATATACGCTCGGTAGTTGTGGTTTTACCTGCATCTATGTGCGCCATAATTCCAATGTTTCTAACATTCTCTATTTTACGAATTCCAGCCATTATATGCTTAATCTAATCCTATTCTGTCTATCTTACCATCTAAAGTGAGCAAATGCTTTATTTGCTTCAGCCATTTTATGTGTATCTTCTTTTTTCTTAACAGTAGAACCTTCGCCGTTGGAAGCAGCAATTAGTTCGGAAGCTAATTTAGCAGCCATGTTTTTTTCGCCTCTTGCACGGGCGTAAATTTTAATCCAGCGCATTGCAAGAGCATTTCTTCTCTCTGGACGAACTTCCGTTGGAACTTGATAAGTAGCGCCGCCAACACGTCTGCTTCTAACTTCAATGAGCGGTTGTGAATTACTCATTGCCTTTTTAAAAACTTCAAGACCATCCTTTTTAGTTCTTTGCTCAATAATTTCAAAAGCCTCATAAACAATTTGTCTGGCTACATCTTTTTTGCCATCGTACATTAAATTGTTTACGAATTTCGCGACCAAAATATCGTTGAATTTAGGGTCGGGATTAAGGTATCTTTTCTCTGCTCTTTTCTTTCTCATAACTTATCTTATTTTGCTTTCGGTTTTTTGGCGCCGTATTTGGATCTGCTTTTTCTTCTATCTTCAACGCCGCTTGTGTCAAGTGTGCCTCGAATAATATGGTAACGAACACCAGGAAGATCTTTAACTCTTCCGCCTCTTATAAGGACGATAGAGTGTTCCTGCAAATTGTGCCCTTCACCCGGAATGTATGCTGTTACTTCCATAGTGTTTGTCAGCCTAACTCTAGCAACTTTTCTTAATGCCGAATTTGGCTTTTTGGGTGTTGATGTATAAACCCTGGTACACACGCCTCTCTTCTGAGGGCAGGCATCCAAAGCCGGTGCTTTTTTCTTAGTAAGGATCGCTACGCGACCTTTTCTAACAAGCTGATTTATTGTGGGCACAAAAATCTCCTAAAGATTAAACAGTTTAAAAAATTCAGACGTTAAATATAGGCGTTAACTAAAAATTAGTCAAGAAAACATAAAAATAAATTTCGATTTACACCATTATTTAGATAAAAAAATCCGGTTCTTCATAAAGATGAACCGGATTTACCAAATTTTGAAGCCGGATTAGGCTTCCACCTCTTCCTTCGGCTCTTCCAAAGTATGTTTTTCGGCTTTAAGAATTATATTCAAATATTTCTTTAAACCTGTTCCGGCGGGAATCAAATGACCCATCACTACATTTTCTTTCAACCCAAGTAGGCGATCAACCTTTGCTTCTGTTGCGGCATTTGCAAGCACTTTAGTCGTCTCCTGGAATGATGCTGCAGAAATAAAGCTTTCTGTTTGAAGAGCCGCCTGAGTAATTCCAAGTAAAACGTGTTCGAATGTTGCCGGCTCTGCATCTCTTGCAATAATTAATTTTTTACTCTTCTTTTTAAGATCGATGTTAACTTCCCTGAGTTTGCTCTTGGAAATCAACTGCCCTTCTTTATATTTTGAATCACCTTTATCTTCGATATAAACTGTAGTAATTGTCTTACTGTTTTCATCGAAAAATTTATTACGATCGACGATATCTTCCTCAAGGAATTTAGTATCGCCGGGTGAAACAATTCTTATTTTCTGAAGCATTTGCCTAACAATAACTTCAATATGTTTATCATTTATTTTCACACCTTGCAGCCTGTAAACGTCCTGAATTTCGTTTACAAGATATTCCTGCACTGCGCTGGTTCCTTTAATTTTCAAAATGTCGTGTGGATTAATTGGTCCATCAGTTATTTTTTCGCCTGCAGGAATTTCATCGCGTTCCTGAACGAGAATATGTTTACCAAGAGGAACATTATATTTCTTCTCATCGGAACCATCCGGTGCAGTCACAAGAATTTCTCGCGAACCTTTTTTACGGGCGCCGAATTTTACAAATCCTTCAATTTCAGATACTATGGCAGATTCTTGTGGACTTCTCGCCTCAAATAGTTCTGTTACACGGGGTAAACCACCGGTTATGTCGCGGCTCTTTGTAGCTTGTTTCGAAATTTTTGCAAGAATAACACCGGCACTAACCATTTCTCCTTCATCCACTGAGAGATAAGCTCTATTCGGGATATTGAACGATTTTTTAGTGCCATCCTCTGCCTCTATTAAAATACTTGGTGTTAAGTTTTTATCTTTTGATTCTGAAACAATTTTTTGTACGTGACCGGTTTGATCATCGGTAACTTGCTGCATTGTAATATTATCTATAAGATCTACAAATTTAACTCGTCCCGAAATATCAGTTAATATAACCGCATTATAGGGATCGTGGTTATAAAGCGGCGTACGTTTTTTAACAACTTCGCCGTCATTTACAATTACTTCGGAACCGTAAGGCACATCATATTTTTTAATTTGACGATTATTATCATCATAAATCCCTATGGCACCGCGGCGTCCGGTTACAACTTTTACGGTTCCCATAAAATCTGTTTTTTCTACATATGCAATTTTTTCAAATTTTATTATACCGTCAATATTAGTTTCTACCTGCGACTGGCTTGCAATACGTGATGAAGTACCGCCAAGGTGAAATGTACGAAGCGTTAGCTGTGTGCCCGGTTCACCGATTGATTGTGCAGCAACTATGCCTACAGCTTCACCTATTTCAACGAGTTTACCATTTGTAAGATTTCTTCCGTAACACTTGGCACAAACTCCACGCTTTGATTCGCAAGTAAGAACAGTTCTGATATATACAGACTCGATACTTGCATCTTCAATTTTTTCAGCAATAATTTCTGTAATTGTTTCTCCAGCCGACACAATTACTTCATCTGTGCGCGGGTCATAAACGTCTTCTTGCGCAACACGTCCGGTGATACGTTCTGCGAGAGGTTCTCTTTCTTGCTCAACATCTTTAAGAGCAGTTACTTCAATGCCAAGGATTGTACCGCAATCTATTTCGTTAATTATCACGTCCTGAGAAACGTCAACAAGTCTCCTTGTTAAGTAACCTGCGTCTGCCGTTTTAAGTGCAGTATCGGCAAGACCTTTTCGCGCACCATGAGTGGAAATGAAATACTCAAGTACTGATAGACCTTCTTTGAAGTTTGCTACAATCGGATTTTCGATAATCTCGCCGGCCTGTCCCGATAATGTTTTTTGGGGTTTCATCATCAACCCTCTCATACCGGCAAGCTGACGAACTTGTTCTTGTGAACCTCGAGCACCGGAATCAACCATCATATGTAATGAATTGAAGCCGTGGTTATGAACTCTTAATTTTTCCATCAAAGCACGGGCAACGTCATTCGCAGTATGCGTCCAAACGTCAATTATTTTATTATAACGTTCGGCATCTGTAATGACACCCATTTCGTGTTCGTTAAGAATGTCACCAACTTTTTTATTTGCTTTAGAAATAAGGTTAACTTTTTCCTCCGGTATAATCATATCGGCGTAAGAAACTGATAAGCCTCCCGCAGTTGAATACCTGAATCCAAGTTCTTTAAGATCATCAAGAAATTTAGCTGTTACTTTGTTTCCCATTTTCATGAAAACTTGACCGATGAAACCGCCGAATGTCTTTTTGATTAGAAGCTGGTTGAAAAATCCCATTTCTTCGGGAACAATTTGATTGAAAATGACTCTGCCAACAGTAGTTTCAATCATTTCTCCTCTGATGCGCACTTTAATTTTTGTATGGAGCTTTACAACTTTATTGTTATATGCAATTATAACTTCGTCCGCTGAACCGAACGTCATTCCCTCTCCCAATTCACCCTCTTTAAATTTTGTTAAATAATAACATCCAAGAACTATATCCTGTGTAGGAACAACAATCGGACTTCCATTTTGCGGAGAAAGTATATTGTGACTTGAGAGCATTAACAATGATGCTTCAAGTTGGGCTTCGAAAGAAAGTGGAACGTGAACTGCCATCTGGTCACCGTCAAAATCTGCGTTGAATGCTGTACAGACCATTGGATGAAGTTGTATTGCACGACCATCAATTAGTATAGGCTGAAAAGCCTGAATACCAAGCCTATGAAGCGTTGGAGCGCGGTTAAGAAGTATTGGGTGAGCTTTGATAACTTTTTCAAGAATATCCCATATGATGTCATCTTTTCGGTCAACAACTTTTCTTGCACTTTTTACAGTTTTATTATGACCACGTTCAATTAGTTTACGAATGATAAAGGGTTTGAATAGTTCAACCGCCATATCTTTCGGAAGTCCGCACTGGTGCAGCTTTAGTTCCGGACCAACAACAATTACCGAACGTCCGGAATAATCGACTCTTTTACCAAGAAGGTTTTGACGGAACCGCCCTTGTTTACCTTTAAGCATATCGCTAAGAGATTTAAGCGGACGATTATTATCGCTTCTGACTGCGCTTCCTCTTCTCGAATTGTCAAAGAGCGCGTCAACAGCTTCCTGCAGCATTCTTTTTTCGTTACGAAGAATTACTTCGGGAGCTTTAATATCTATTAATCTTTTTAAACGATTATTCCGGATGATGACTCTTCTATAGAGATCATTCAGATCGCTCGTTGCAAAACGACCGCCTTCGAGAGGAACCAGTGGTCTTAATTCCGGCGGAATAACAGGTATATAGTTAAGTACCATCCACTCAGGCTTGTTAGGAACTTTGTCCTCAGACTCTTTGAAAGCCTCGATAACTCTAAGTCTCTTAAGAAGGTCCTGTTTTTTTTGCTGAGAAGTTTCAACTTTAAGTTGATCTCTCAATTCTTTTGAAAGTTTTTCGACATCGGTATTTTTGAGAATCTCTTTTACTGCATCACCGCCAATTTTGGCGATAAATTTTTTCGGATCAGAAACGTCTAATTTTTCATTTCCTTGAGGAAGAGAATTTAAAACTTCAAAGTACTGATCTTCGGAAATAAGATCGAGCCGACTTAATCCTGTTGGACCGGGGCTGATAACTACATAAGATTCGTAATAAATAACTTTTTCAAGTTCTTTGAGACTCAACCCGATTATATTACCAATCTTTGAAGGTTGAGAACGGAAGAACCAGATATGAACAACCGGAACAGCGAGACCAATGTGCCCCATTCTTTCGCGGCGAACACTTTTTTGAGTAACTTCCACGCCGCACCGGTCGCAAATGATACCTTTGTAACGTATTCTTTTATATTTACCGCAAAAACATTCCCAATCACGCGTGGGCCCAAATATTTTCTCACAAAACAAACCGTCTTTTTCAGGACGAAATGATCTGTAGTTTATTGTTTCCGGTTTTGTAACTTCGCCGTATGATCTTGATAATACATCATCCGGACTTGCTAAACTAATTGTGATATTATGTATATCACGCATTGCATTTTCTTGAACTCTAAAAGGCATTTTATATCTCCTAATTTCTAGTGAAAATAATGTTCAAAATATGTTAAGTTATTTTTATGTCGAGACCCAATCCCTGG
>Ga0210044_10001030_pt1 | contig 42402 bp, 60 predicted proteins | sample CryGey13umfilter_2_FD_183959 | JGI IMG/M metagenome (GOLD analysis project Ga0210044, IMG submission 183959) | Groundwater microbial communities from aquifer in Utah, USA - Crystal Geyser 4/9/14 3 um filter (SPAdes) (version 2) | ecosystem: Environmental > Aquatic > Deep subsurface >... | reverse complement strand
AGGTAAGGCAGGTCGTTCTCGCTGGCTGGGTATTCGCCCCACTGTCCGTGGTACAGCCCAAAATCCTGTTGACCACCCACACGGAGGAGGCGAGGGTCGTTCCGGTAGAGGGCGCAGGCGCGCTATTTCTATCTACGGCAAGCCCACAGGAAAAGGTCAGAAATCTCGCCGAGCCAAGAGGTATTCAAATAAATTCATTGTTAAACGACGAAAGGTGGGAAAGCGCTAATACAGTCCCAGTCTTACTCGGCAAGTCTGACTTGTCGAGTAATGCGGACTCTCATAATTGACTTTTCACATCATTTCTATAGAATTGCTTTCGTAAGGTTAAAGACAATGAGCAGCTTCTAGGTGCTAGGGACTAGCTTCTAGAAACATGAGACTCATCGAGATCGAATCCTCTTTACTTTATAGTTCGCATTATAAGCTAGCAGCTATAACCTAGTTCAAATGGCCATTAACAGAGCCAAGAAAGAAGAAATTGTTGAGAAATTAAGCAACGCCTTTAAAAATGCCAAGTCTTTGGTATTCGTTAATTTTCGCGGTTTAAGCGTTACAAACGCGACCCAAATGCGTCGCGCGCTCAAGTCCGAAGGTGTCTCGTATATGGTTGCCAAGAAGACCTTGACCAACATAGCGCTTGAGAAAGAGAAATTTGAAGGTACGGAGCCTGTCCTTGAAGGCGAGCTAGCGCTCGCGTGGGGAGAAGATTTGATTGCCCCAGCGCGCGGAGTGCACGGTTTTCAGAAAAAATTTCCAGAAAATCTGAAGATTATGGGTGGAGTTTTCGCGGGTCGCTTTATGAGCGCGGTCGAAATGGAAGAGATGGCTCAAATTCCTTCTCTAGATGTGCTTCGTGGCAAATTTGTCAACATTATTAATTCTCCGATACAACGCTTTGCAATTCTGATTAATGAAATTGCCAAGGTTAGAAATTAAACATAAAACATGGAAAATACAAATACAGAAGAAAAAAATGAGGTCGCAGTGCCAGTAAAATTCTCCAAAATTGTGGCAGAAATTGAATCTATGTCAGTTCTCGAACTCAATGAGTTGGTAAAAATCTTTGAGGATAAATTCGGTGTTTCTGCTACTGCTGTAGCTGCTCCTGCCGGAGGCGGACAAGCTGAGGCCGCAGAAGAGAAATTGACGGCAACCGTTGAACTTACCGATAGTGGCGCCAATAAAATTGCCATTATTAAAATAGTCAAAGAAATTCTCGGTCTGGGTCTTAAAGAATCTAAAGATCTGGTAGACGCCGCGCCTTCAGTACTTAAGGCTGATATGAAGAAAGAAGAGGCGGAAGCGCTCAAAAAAAGGATTGAAGAATCTGGCGGAAAGGCAACTCTGAAATAAGCATAGGTTTCAGCTTATAATAGATTTCGGGGCTCTATGTATTGTAAGTTGTTGATTGGCAGTCTAGAATACCGGCATGTCTAAATCCATTTCCCACATTTTCGGCGGAGAAGCCAAAGTTAAAATTATGCGCTTGTTTATTTTCAATTCAGGCATGAATTTTACCTTAGCCAAAGTCGCTGACCGTGTAAAAGAGAAACTCGTCACTGCCCGCCGAGAGGTTCATATTCTTGCCAAAGCGGGTCTCGTCAAGGGGCGCAGTCAAGGTTTTGCGCTCGACAGCTCTTATCCGCATCTTCAGGCGATTGAGAATTTTCTGGTAGATGTCGCTCCTATCACCAGCAAGGAAATAATCAGTAAAATTTCCCGAGTGGGCAATATAAAACTCGTTCTGATTTCTGGCGTTTTTTTGCATGACCGCGATTCTCGAGTGGATATTTTTATAGTGGGGGACCATATAAAACAGGCAAAACTGCGACATGCCATCTCGTCTATTGAAGCCGTGCTTGGCAAGGAACTGCGTTATGCCGCTTTTGAAACTATTGATTTTCGATACCGTTTAAGTATCTATGACAAGCTTATTAGGGATATTTTAGATTATCCGCACGAAAAAATCCTGAACAAGTTAGGAATCTGATGGGTTTAGAGTTTATATAATAACTAGTATTATCCACACCCTTCCATTTAATCAAGTATTTATAGTGTTTATTGGGTGTATAATGAATCGCATACCCCTTTTAGAGTGGTAATCCGGTAGTAGAAAGAACTTGGCATTATGGCAGAGCCACAGCACGAAGTGCAATGCCAAGTTTCACTAGCCGGATGGTAATGATTAGAAGCTAAGTGCATTTGCACACGATATTCATCTAAGAATATATGTTATTAAACACATGGGGAGAAGTTTTGACTCAATCCTTTCTAAATTTATGGGTAGGAATTGTCGGCTTCGTCCCGAACCTTGTCGTTGCTATCATCATTCTTGTTTTAGGATGGTTAGTCGGCGCGCTTTTCGGCCGGGCAATTTGGCAGGTGTTCAAGTCTCTTAAAGTTGATGAAGCCCTTGGTCGAGCAGGCTTCGATTCATTTGTGCGTCGTGGTGGCATCAACCTCGATTCTGGAGCATTTGTCGGAGCTTTGGTGAAATGGTTCGTGATCATAATCTTTTTGGTCGCAGCTCTGGATGTTTTGGGTCTTTCACAAGTCAATATTTTTCTCCAGGAAGTAGTGCTTGGTTACTTGCCTAGCGTTCTCGCCGCGGCGCTTATTCTTCTCGCGGCTGGTGTTATAGGTGATGCTACTGGACGGGTTGTTGTCACAGGGGCAAAAACAGCCGGTATAGGTTCGGCGCATTTTGTCGGCGCTGTTGCTAAGTGGTCAATCTGGGTTTTTGCCATTCTTGTGGCGCTTTCCCAGCTTGGTATCGCGGCGGCCTTCAGCCAGACTTTGTTCACAGGTATCGTCATCGCGGTCTCTCTCGCTCTCGGGCTCTCCTTTGGTCTTGGTGGACAGGAAGCGGCTTCTCGCTTCATTGACAAGCTTCGTGACGAAATGAGCAATAAAAATCAGAGTTAATTTAAGGTATTAGTTAGCTAGATAATACCTACCTGGCAATCCCCGCTTCACTAACCTTAGTGAAGCGGGGATTTGTTTATACAGAAATCGTCATAAATACCAGCGATAGCTGGTATTTATGACGATTATTTTCATGCGTTGTATAAGTTCAGATACATATGGCACACCTCTACCGAGGGGAGGGCTCAGTAATTGTGCATTTCAACAAATTCAGGGAAAAATGGGGTCAGCCACTATTTATGTATGATCTTCTGTAGCAGAAGAAAAGGTGGCTGACCCCATTTTCGCTTCTTGGTGGATCTTTTGTTCCCTTCGCCGCCTGATTGCGCGCCGGATAAAATCAACTCAGTGAATCTGCCTTTTCCCCGCTATCGCAAGCAAATGGTATAATCTGAATATATATGATGCGTAAAGTGTTCAGTTAACACCTATTACCTCTTAATTATCCAAAGTGCAACCCTAAGGTGTTAACTGAACATGTGTTTGACTTCGTTGGTTAATTTCTATACTATATCTCGCACGTCCCGCTACTTGCTCTGCTATGGGGCGGAGTGAAGTGGGATTATTTAAGAAATGACTAGGTCATCTAAAAAAGGTCCATATGTCGACCCCCGAGTCTTGAAAAAGATTGAGGGCAAGAAACCAGACGCCACTGGCGTTATTAAGACATGGTCCAGGGCTTCTCAAATCGCGCCAGAGATGATCGGTTTTACCTTCGGGGTTCATAATGGTAAGGATCATGTCGAAGTTTTTGTCACTGAAGACATGGTCGGGCATCGTCTCGGAGAATTTTCACTTACGCGTAAATTCACGAGACATGGTGGTAAAATGCAGAAAGAGTTAGAGCAAAAGCAAAAAGAAAGTGAAATTTCTGCCGCCAAGGCCATTAAAGGTGCGGCAGAATCTAAAAAATAGTTCGACCCTTCGACGGGTTCGACCACCTCGACAAGCTCGGGGCAAGCAAGCTCACCGCAGGCAAGCTCAGGATAAACAAGCTCACTATAAATAGTTCAAAACAATGTCGGAAGCTAAAGCAAAATTAAACAACTATAGGCAATCACCACGCAAAGTACGCTTGGTTGCCGATGCTATACGGGGCAAGTCGGTTGAGGAGGCAATTACCGCCCTATCTTTTATCCCTAAGCGCTCGGCTTTGCCGCTTCAGAATCTATTGGCCTCGGCCATGGCGAACGCCAAGGACCAGTCTTTACCCATAGACGGTCTCGTGGTCAGAGAAATCAAAGTTGATGTCGCAAGCACGCTCTATCGCAGGCGACCTCGTTCAAAAGGCATGTCCAATCCAATTCGCAAGAGAATGTCGCATATAAGTGTGACATTAGCGAATGATCCGCGACCAAAAAAGAACAAGAAAACCAAAAAAGCCGTTGATGAAAAGTCGTCAGTCGTAAACAAAGAATCATGACCCATACAGTCCACCCATATTCTCATCGTTTAGGCATTCTTCGTGATTGGAAGTCACGCTGGTTTGCGCCGAAGGGAAAATATAAATATGCGTTGCGCGGAGATATTTTAATTAGAGAATATTTGGAGAAAAAACTAAAAGGACTTTTTGTGGCCCTTGTTGAGATAGAGAGAAGCGAGAAATCACTGCGGATAATTTTAAGCTCCTCTCGTCCCGGTATGATAATCGGTCGACAGGGTGATGGCTCGGAATTGCTTAGAAAAGAAATTAAGGCTCTTCTTTTGAAACACAAACTGCTTGAAGAAAGGGTGGATGTCAGGCTGGATATTAAAGAAATCAAATCAGCCGAAACAAATGCCGCTATCGTGTCGCAAATGATGGTTGAAGGCTTGGAGAAAAGGTTACCGTTCAGAAGAGTGATGAAGCAAATGCTTGAAAAGGTGATGGCCAATCGTGATGTGCTTGGAGTGCGCATTTGTCTCTCGGGCCGTTTGGGGGGTGCTACCATGAGCCGTACCGAGGATCGCAAACTTGGTCGTATTCCCCTTCAAACTCTGCGGGCCGATGTTGACTACGCCCTTGCCAAGGCGGTTATGCCCTATGGCACTATCGGAGTTAAGGTTTGGATATATAAGGGCGATATTTTTGCCAATAAATAACGAACGCATAGAGTATATTTATTGAGCACCCAGCACTAAACCCAACATGAATAAAATTACAAACAAAATTAACAACTCCCACCAAGATGCTCTTTTTGGTAGATTAGAGTGCTTTTGGGGATTAGTGCTGGGTAAAGATTTTTATAATCGTTCCGCTCATTAAAAATCATTTATGCTGTTTCCCAAAAAAGTTAAATACAGAAAATGGCAGACTATGAGGAAGAATCCTTCCAAGGTCTCTATCGCTACCCGCGGACTAACGGTGGCTTTTGGCTCATATGGTCTGAAAGCGCTTGGTTCGGCCCGTATCCGTTCCAATCAGATTGAATCGGCCAGAAAAGTTTTATCTCGCTCTATTGGCAAAACTGGTCGTCTATGGATCCGTATTTTTCCCGATATGCCCTATACGACTAAACCCGCTGAAGTGAAGCTTGGTAAAGGCAAGGGAGACCTTGCTGGCTATGCCGCGCCGGTATTACCGGGCAGAATAATTTTTGAGGTTGACGGGATAGATGAAGCGGGGGCTCGAGAAGCTCTGCGCAAGGCCGGCACTAAACTGCCGGTTAAAACTAAAGTGGTGGCCAGGTAGAGTTAAATATTTTCAATAAAAAATGAAAAAAGAAAGTTACAAAGACAAAACAACAAAAGATTTGATAAAGGCTCTTGGAGAGAAGCGGGAAGTTTTGCGCAAGCTAAAATTTGGCTCAACCGGTTCAAAAACTCGCAATGTTAAAGCGGGCGCGAACACAAGAAAGGATATCGCTCGCGTTATGACGGAACTTAATAAACAATAATATGGAAAAGACATTAAAGGTTACAAATTCAGATACCAAGATCGGGACACAGCCCAAAATTTTCTCGGGCACGGTAGTTTCCGATAAAATGAAAGATACAGTAGTCGTTTCGGTCAATCGCTTCGAGAAACACCCTAGATATTCTAAGTTCATAAAACGACGCAAGAAATTCAAGGCACATGATCAAGGTAATACTGCCAAAATTGGCGATAAAGTAAGAATTATTGAAACAAGGCCGATATCAAAGAATAAAAGCTTTAAACTTTTAGAATCATGATTCAACCACAAACCATCGTCAAAATCGCAGATAATTCCGGAGCAAAAATCGGCCGTATCTTCAAGATATTGGGAAGCTCTAAAAAACGCTATGCTTCTATCGGAGAACTTGTAGTTTTGTCAGTTCAGAAAGCTGAACCCAGAAAGCAGGTTAAGAAGAAAGATATTCTTTATGGGGTGGTGGTGCGACAAAGGGCTCCCTTTAGGCGCAAAGATGGCACATATGTTCGGTTTGATGAAAATGCCGTAGTCATATTGGATACTACCAAAAAAGAGCCCATGGCCGGTAGAGTCTTCGGTCCGGTTCCGAGAGAGATCGGAGAAATGGGCTTTCAAAAGATTATTTCTTTGGCTCCGGAAGTGGTATAGTTCGACAATCTCACGAAAATTAATATTATGCATGTAAAAAAAGGCGACACTATCATAGTTTTGGCAGGTAAAGACAAGGGTAAAACAGGTTTAATCCTGAAAGCTTTTCCTAAAGAGGACAAAGTCTTGGTCGAGGGTGTTAATGTCAAAAAGGTTCACCAGCGTGCGCAAAAGAAAGAGACTAAGGGCACAATAATAGAAAAAAACTTTCCTATTCATGTCTCAAATGTTAAAAAAACCAATGATAAGAAAACGACTGGGGGCAATAAATCCAAATCTGCCGGCCACAAATCTTAATTTGTAATCAAAAATATGGAATCTATTAAAACAAAGACAGAAAAATCATACGAGGCCTTAAAATCGGAGCGTGGTTATAAAAACAGAATGCAAGTGCCGAGAATTTTGAAGGTGGTCATTTCTTCCGGTGTGGGTTCGTTTAAAGACAAAGCAAAATTCAAAGTAGTTGAAGATCGCTTGGCGCGCATAACAGGCCAGAAGCCAGCCCCTCGCGGAGCGAAGATTTCGGTCGCCGGTTTCAAGTCCCGTCAGGGTGACACTGTCGGCTATCAGGTCACCCTGCGCGGTGCGCGCATGTTTGATTTTCTGGATAGGCTCATAAACCTTGCCCTACCCCGTACCAAGGACTTTCGTGGCATTTCTCCCAATGCTGTCGATGAAATGGGCAATTATACCTTAGGCATTAAAGAGCATAATATCTTTCCGGAAACTTCCGATGAAGAAATTAGGGATGTCTTTGGTTTGGCCATTACCATAGTTACTACTGCCAAATCAAAAGAAGAAGTGCTCGCTTTTCTATCCTATTTGGGTTTTCCGTTCAAAAAATCATAGTTCTGGATTATCCTTGAATATGGGTAATCTCTATGTTAAACTTCGCGAGAGGCTTTAGGGCCTTTTATTTCTTATTATGGCAAAAACATCAGTTATCGCTCGATCGAAAAAGAAGCCCAAGTTTTCTACAAGGGCGGCGCACCGCTGTTTTCGCTGTGGAAGAGGCCGTGGCTACATGCGCTCTTTTGATCTGTGTCGTATTTGCTTCCGAGAGCTTGCTAATGAAGGTAAGATTCCAGGCATCAAGAAGTCCAGTTGGTAATTGAATAATTAAACATGGATACAATCTCAAACATGATCATACAAATTAAAAATGCCGGCAACGCCGGTCATGATCGTGTTTTGGTGCCTTATTCTAAACTCAAACACTCGATTGCAGAGGTTTTGAAAAAAGAAAGCTTTATTAAAGATGCCAAGGTAGAATCCAGCAAGGGCAAAAAAATGCTCGCTGTTGGTCTTTTAATTGAAAATAGAGTGCCGAAAATAAAAGGGGTTAAGCGCATTTCCAAACCTTCCAGAAGAATTTACAAGAAATCTTCCGATATCCGCCCCGTTAAAAATAACTATGGCGCCCTTATTCTTTCTACCTCTCGGGGAGTAATGTCCGGACGCGAAGCAAGACGGGCAAGCTTGGGGGGAGAGGCACTCTTTACCATTTGGTAAAGAGAAAATCCTAATATCTAAATCCTAAATTCTAAACAATGTCTAAATCTAAAATCACAAATTCAAAAAGTCTCGGATTTCGGTCATTCGAATTTAGGATTTGTTTAGTATTTAGTGCTTAGGATTTAGAATTTAACATCAATATGTCACGAATAGGAAAAAAAATTATCATGTTGCCGGCAAATACCGAGATTAAGGTCTCTGATGGGGGTATTTCTGTAAAAGGACCATTAGGCGAACTTTCTCGCTCTCTTCATCCAGTCATTGAGATTAAGATAAATGGCAATGAAGTGATTGTTCATCCCAAAAAAACGAATTTAGAATCGCGCGCTCTTTGGGGCACTTATGCTTCCCATATAACCAATATGGTTTCTGGAGTCAACAAACCGTTTGAGAAGAAGCTCATTCTCGAGGGTATTGGTTTTAAATCGGAAGTGGTGGATAATCCAGCCAAGGCGGGCGGTAGTAAGATCAATTTATCTCTTGGCTTTTCCCATCCGGTTGTTATGGAAGTGCCGGAAGGGCTTAAGGTTGTGGCAGAAAAAAATGTAATAACCGTAACCGGTTCTGGTAAAGAAGCAGTTGGGCAATTTGCTGCAAAATTGCACTCACTTAAAAAGCCGGAGCCATACAAAGGAAAAGGTATGCGCTATAGTGACGAGATAATTAGACGCAAGCAAGGTAAGAAATCAGCATAGTTCGATAAGCTCACTACAAGTAATATGCCATCCACACGAAACAGAAAACATAAGAAGATCAGAGCCAAAATTTTTGGCATCTCTACTATTCCGCGTCTTTGCGTTTTTAAATCAAATACGGCTATTTATGCTCAAATTATAGATGATGATAAAGCATCCACCATTGTTGCTGCTAATGGTCAGGATCCTGTGAAAGTTGGTGCAGATATTGCTAAAAAAGCAATGGCTCAAAAAATAGAGAAAGTAGTTTTTGACCGAGGTGGCTATATTTATACAGGCAAGGTGCGCGCTCTTGCTGACAGTGCCCGTAAGGCCGGCTTAAAATTTTAATTATGAACGAAACTACAAACACAGAAACGAATACAGCTGTTGTAGCCGATACGCCTATTATCTCTTCTTCCCCTCCTCAAGTTAAAGATTTCAAAGGTGGTGACAGGGGGAAAAGATCAAATCGTCGTTCTCCTCGTCGCGATACACGCGCCAAGCCGGAGTTTGACCAAAAAATCGTGAGTCTTAGACGAGTCACTCGCGTCATGGCCGGAGGCAGGCGGTTTAGTTTTTCAGTGTGCTTAGTTGCCGGTAACCGGAAAGGCTCTGTCGGCGTCGGTCAGGGTAAGGCATCGGACACACCGCTTGCTATAGAAAAAGCTTTTCGTGATGCCAAGAAAAATATGATAACGGTCAATACCACCAAGAACATGTCAATTCCATATGATGTCGAAGCTAAATATGCTTCTTCAAGGGTTAAAATCATGCCAGCTCGCGGCAAAGGCATTCTTGCCGGCAGTTCCGTGCGCACGGTCTTTGAGCTTGCCGGCTTGCGAGAAATAGGAGCCAAACTTCTTTCGAGGAGCAAAAATAGCGCCAACAATGCCTATGTGGCCATAAAAGCGCTTAAAAAGTTCGAGGGTGTTAAAATAAAAAATTGAACCTCTTAATTTCAAAGTTAGTTGGTTAATTAGTGAAAAATTGATAAGCTACCCACAATGCAATTCCATAATCTTCGAGCCAAAACAAAAAGAAAACGCGCGCAACAAAAAGGTCGTGGCGGTACGCGTGGCAAAACTGCGGGGCGGGGCACTAAGGGTCAGAACGCCAGAGCCGGACGCAAAAAACGCCCCGAGTTGCGCGATGTCATTAAACGCATGCCGAAACTTCGAGGTCGCGGAAAGTCTTCTTTAAAGTCCTTCCAATCAAAGCACAAGGGACAAGTTCTAAAAGAATTCTTAGCCAAAAAGAAACTAGCGGCTAGAAGCTAGAAGCTGTAAGCTAGTCTATATGTTCAAACTTAGCGAGAAATTAAGACTGATTTTCGGAGACGAGTCGCTTCGTCGTCGCATATTTTTTGTCTTGGGTATTCTCGCGGTCTCTAGGCTGTTTGCCATTATTCCCATTCCCGGGATTGATGCCATGCGCCTTCAAAGTTTTTTTGCCGAGTCCGAGTTTCTTAATCTTTTGAATCTTTTTTCTGGTGGCGGTCTTTCAAATCTATCCATCGTGATGCTTGGCGTTGGCCCTTACATTACCGCCTCGATCATCATGCAACTTATGACTGTAATGGTGCCGAAACTCAAGGCGCTTTATCAGGAAGAAGGGGAAGCTGGACGCCGTCGTTTTACCCAATATTCTCGATTATTGACCGTACCTTTGGCTATTATCCAAGGTTATGCCTTCATCAAATTGCTCCAAGGACAGAACATTTTACCGCCCCTTTCTTTAGATGTTCTTTTGCTTGATATATTGGTGATTGTGGCAGGTTCGATGCTTCTCATGTGGCTTGGAGAACTTATAACGGAATTTGGAGTAGGCAACGGCGTTTCTCTTATAATTTTTGCCGGTATTATTTCGCAGTTGCCTGCCACCGCGAGTCAGCTTATTTTTACATTTGATCCATCACAGCTACCGATTTATATTGCCGGTCTCGTGATAGTAATTCTTGTTACTTTCGGTGTAGTAGTGGTGACAGAGGCAGAGCGCCCGATTCCTATCACTTATGCCAAGCAAGTGAGAGGCGAACGGACTTACGGAGGTCTATCGACCTACCTACCTTTACGCGTTAATCAGGCCGGTGTTATTCCCATCATTTTCGCTCTTTCTATTCTGCTTTTCCCGCAGATGGTGTTTCAATTTTTAAGCCAGTCTAGCGTGGCTATTGTGGAAAGTATCGCTAATTTCGCTTTGGCGCTATTAGCGAACAACTGGTTCTATACTTCTGCTTACTTCGTGCTGGTTTTCTTCTTTACTTATTTCTACACTGCTGTGACTTTTGACCCCGATTCCGTGTCCACCAATCTTCAGAAGTCTGGCGCTTTTGTGCCTGGGGTACGGCCGGGCGACGCCACCGCAGAGTATATATCACGCATTCTTACCAGATTGACTTTAGTGGGAGCGCTCTTTTTGGGTGTCATTGCCATTCTGCCTCTCATTCTGCGTTCTCTGACTGGTATTCAGGCTCTGGCTATCGGTGGCACAGCGCTTCTAATCGTCGTCTCGGTAGTGATAGATTTGATTAAAAAGATTAACGCGCAGGTTGCTGTGCGGGAATATTAAACGATGATAAAAACTTTTGTTTTCTTGGGTCTACATGGCGCCGGCAAGGGGATGCAGGCTGATTTTTTAAATAAAAAAACAGGCTATCCGATTATTTCCACCGGAGGCGAGTTGCGTAAGATTGTAAAAGACGGCAAATTCATCGGCAAAAAAGTGGCTGAAGTCATGAATTCGGGAGAATTGATGCCTTCATGGTTTGTCTCATATATCTTTCAACATGCTCTCATCAGTTTTAATGAAGAAGACGGTATTATCTTTGAAGGCGCAGTGCGTAAAGTTGAGGAAGCTCGTTTTTTTGCCGAGGTTTGCGAATGGTTGGGGCGGGATTATAGAATTCTTCACCTTAAGGTATCGGAAGAAACTGTCGCAGAAAGGCTATCCAAGCGTCGAGATATTGAAGGCCGTGCCGATGACGACCCTAGTGTTTTCGAAACCAGGTTGAAAAATTTTTACGAACATACTGCTCATTCTCTCGAATATTTCCGTTCCATAAACAAAGTTATAGATATAGACGGCGAGCCATTGCCGGAAGAGGTCTTTGCTGAAATATGGCAAAAAATTTCGGTTCTATGATTAGATTAAAAAAACCAGAAGAAATAGAGATTCTTAAGGAGAGCGGAAAGAGACTCTCATTGATTTTAAAGAAACTTTCGGCAATGGTCAGGCCCGGTGTTAGTACTCTGGAACTTGAAGAGGAGACTCTTCGCCTTGTCTCCGAGGGCGGTGACAAACCGGCTTTTCTTGGTTACAAGCCAGAGGGAGCCCGACGGCCCTTTCCTGCGGCTTTATGTGTTTCTATCAATCAAGAAATTGTTCACGGCATACCCAACGAGTCGGAAAAAATTATTAAGGAAGGCGATATTGTTTCTCTCGATATGGGTGTTTGCCATAAGGGCCTTATTACTGATGCTGCTATTACCGTACCGGCCGGTCAGGTTGATGATGAGTCTCTTAGGCTTATAAGCACGGCGCGGAATGCTTTAATGCGCGGTATTGAGGCCGCCCAGCCTGGCAAGACCATTGGTGACATTGGCGCCGCCATAAGCAAAGTTGTTCAAGACAGCGGTTTTTCCCTCGCCGAGGATCTTGTTGGTCATGGCGTTGGGTACAAAGTGCATGAGGATCCTTTTGTGCCGAATGTTGGCATTGAAGGAAAGGGAGAGAAATTGGTTCCCTGTCTCGTTATCGCTATTGAGCCAATGGTCAATGCCGGTAAATCGGGCATTAAAATTTTGTCAGACGGTTATACCATTGAGACTCGGGATGGTTCCCGAAGCGCGCACTTTGAACACACAATTGTGATTACGGAGAAAGGTAATATAATATTAACCTTATGATTAAGTTTTTGAAAAATGAAAGGACTTTTGTTCTCATTAAACCTGATGGGGTGCAAAAAGGATTGATTGGAGAAGTTATCAAACGATTTGAACAGAGGGATCTTAAGATCGTGGCTTTGGAGATGTTTCAGCCTACGGCAGAGCAGATCGATAACCATTATCCCAAGAGTGAAGAATGGATAAAACGATTGGGAGAAAAGAGCCTTAGTACTTACGAGAAATATGGCATTGATCCAAAGCCGCTCCTTGGTACGACCGATCAGACGGAGATTGGCCAGATGGTTCGGAATTGGGTCGTGGATTATATGTCGTCTGCGCCGCTTGTGCGCATAGTAGTGCAAGGGTTACATGCGGTCGATATGGTTCGGAAGATCGCCGGTTCCACCATGCCGTATCAGGCCGATATGGGCACTATTCGAGGCGATTTCTCAAACGACTCACCGGCGCTTGCTAACAGCGAAAAGAGATCTGTCATGAACCTCGTGCATGCTTCGGAAACGCCTGAAGAAGCTAAACATGAAATAGAGCACTGGTTCGGAGATTTTAAAGCGCATGAATATAAGCGCTTTAATGCCGACTAGTGATTTATAAAATAATTTTAGAAGTAAGTCTATATAATATTAACAGTTTTTCTTTTTATTTTGAGTTATAATGTGTGCAGGGTTATTTAAGGTATTATCTAGCTAAATTATATTTAGGGAGTCTTACATTACTTCGTCTCTTGAGATGAAGTTGCGGACACCCACCTAGTTTTTAAACTAGGGTATACCGAAATAGCCCTACAAAAAGCCTCCGCATTTGCGGAGAATTTTTGTTAATATATAACAATAATGGCAAAATACTCGCTTTTATATATATCACTCGGCATGGTCGCCATTCTTTTGGTCTTTCATTTGATAGCATTAGCATTTTATTTCTACTGGACCCTGTGGTGGTTCGATATCATGATGCATTTCCTTGGGGGAATCATTGGCGGCTTTATTACCATATGGTTTTTGTTCGATTCCGACATATTTTACACACATGTGCCGTCGGGCAAGGAGACGGCATTATTGGCTTTTGCCGTTGTTTTGATGGTGGCGGTGCTTTGGGAAGTTTTTGAATATAAGGCGGGCTTAACCGGCTCCGAACCGAGATACATTTCTGATGTTTTTTCTGATTTAGCTTTTGGCACTCTCGGAGCCACATTGGCCGGCATGGTTGCCGCCAAGGAAATTTTTCGTATCAGAAAGCAGTAATTCTATTTAATTATAAAAATTTTCGAAAAACTTATTTTACGGTGGCGATAATTTTTTTTAGAGTTTCAGGGTGTTTCTCGGCGAGAAGAGCAAGAATTTTGCGGTCCAGACTGATTTCTTTTTTCTTCAGCATAGGGATGAACTTGGAGTAGGAGAGACTGTTTTCCTTTAAAATGGCCGAGAGGCGAACATTCCAAAGCCGGCGAAAATCACCTTTCTTATCCTTGCGATGAGCGAAAGAGTAATTGCCGGCATGAACAATGGCTTCATTAGCCTGTCTCTCTTTGGTGCTGCGACCGTGACGGTAGCCTTTCACTTTACGGAGGATGTTCTTTCTGCTTTTTAGGGCGTTTGTGCCTTTCTTTACTCGAGTCATGGAATTATTTTATTAGATTTAACCTTTAGGAATATTTACAAGAAAACGAGAGCGTGACTTGTTGCTCATATGAAATTCAGTCTTGCGATTTTTGGCGTATTTCTCAGCCCGGCGTTCTTTGGCATTGAAATGGTTTTGTCCGGCTTTACGCGCTAAAATCTTGCCCGATTTGGTCACTTTCAATCTCTTTAAATATGATTTATTCGTTTTAATCGACATTTTAATTAGGTGCTAGGCGCTAGGTGCTAGACAGTGCTCAATAATACGGATTTAAGCGCATTTGTCTAGCATTTAAGCTAGAACCCTAGCCACTAGAACCTAAGCCCTCTCAATGATAACCGTCATGCCCTTCGGACTCTTTTTTGCCGGGTTGGCAATCTTGTAGTCTACACTCACAAACTTAAGCATGCGCTCGATGCGTTCTTTCAAGAATTTCTCGTCAAGGTACTTAGCTCGTCCCGGCAAAAACAGGTCGACCTTGACGCGGTTACCTTCCGATAGCCATTCGCTGGTCTTTTTCGCTTTTAGAATGAGGTCATGATCGCCGGTGCCAAGCTTGACTTGGACAGTCTTTACTTCAGCAGAGTGAGGTTTTTTTATCTGCTTGGATTTCTTGTTTTCTTCGTAAAGATATCGGCCGAAATTGGCAATTTTGGCTACCGGTGGATTGGCGTTGGGGGAAATTTCAATGAGATCCGCGCCAACTTCCTCGGTTTTTTTGAGAGCTTCCTCAAGGGTGAGGATGCCAAGATTTTCTCCTTTCGATCCGATAATACGAAGTTCGCGCGCTCTGATTTGTTGATTAATGCGAGGTTGTTGCAACTTGTGTATGACTTATTGTTCGTTATATTATACACTATTGTATGATGGAATACAAACATAATCCGCCGACGCTCCTGGAATTAAGACAGAAAAGGAAACCTATAAGGAACGATAGAACAGAACATCACGAATCTCTATCCATTTCCGAACGTTTTGCGGTCTTTATGCATAGGCGTATTGGTTCCTTGGGCTTTTTCTTCCTAATCCTTTTTTGGACACTCGTATGGTTGGGGTGGAATATGTTCGCTCCGGGCAGTTATCGTTTTGATCCGGCGCCGGCTTTTGTTATTTGGCTTATTGCTTCAAATATTCTTCAGCTGGTTCTCCTGCCGGTCATCATGGTTGGTCAGAATATAGAAGGTCGGGCAGCGGATTGGCGGGCACAGATGGATTTCAATATCAATAAAAAAGCGGAGCATGAGGTTGAGGTTATTATTGCTCACCTGGAGAACCAAAACGAGATGCTACTTGAGTTGATTAGAAAAGTTGAAAAATTATAACTTTAGAATTGTTTAGCGAAAAGATTATATTTTATATATTTAATTGTGATAAACTTTCCAAGTTATGCATATTCGAGCTTTTTTAGTTTCAGACGCGGTCGCCATAACTTCTGAAGGCAATAAGTTAGTAATAGAGGGTATTTTTGATACTTTTTTCTCAAAAAGTTTTCCGGCTCAACACGAGTCTCTTTCAACTGTCCTTTTTTTTGATGATGAAGAAAACAAATTTAAATACGAATTATTCTTAAGACACAAGGCACAGAGAATAAAATTGGCCGAAGCCGAATTTACAAAAGAAGAACATACGCACAAAATAATTAGTCGTCTTAAGAATTTGCCGATACCAGAAGAAGGGGATTATGCTTTTGAAGCCGAATTGAATAATAAAATCGTTGCGAGCTACTCTCTTCTTACGAAAAAGATTGATAGTGTCGATTAGTCTCATTAAAAAACCGCCCGCTTATTCAGCGGGGCGGTTGTGATTTTTCAAATCATCTAATGAGAACACTTGGAGTACCCATAATACTCCTTGAATGAAACCCAGCCAGCGAAAGACCTTATCCATACGATTTTCGGCTACAAATCCTTCTATTTTGCTTAGCATGTTGTAGCAGTACAACAGAGCTCTTTTGCGAACATCTTTGTTCGGCAATAGCGCTTGATAAGGGTGAGATATTTCGTTAACAGTAACTTTTTCAAGTTTCTGTCGATAAAGAGCAATAACATCAAGAACTTTATTTCCGTCCATAAGGCCTCCTAATGTTAAAGGTGAAATTTCTGACTTGAATCGTACTCTTAGAGAATCAGAAATGCAATTATCAATCAGTGGAAAATTGATAGAAGAAAAGCCACCCAAGAAGTCTAAGTGGCTTTTCTTTAGATGTGGACACATTCGCCTTTGGCTCAGTGTCCTACAAAAATATAGTCGCTTCGCTCGTTATTTTGGTGGAGATGGGCGGACGCTCTGCTATCTCACTCCTCGGAAAATTGGGTTCATCGGTCACGAGTTACTAAGCCTTGTTTCTTTTCCGCTACGATACAGATCAACCAACTTATTTTTCTTATCCCTTCGCCATTTTTTAATTTGAATTTCACGTTTCCGTGCTGCAGCTAAATCAGAGTATTCTTCTAGAAATATTATTTCAAAACTGGGGTTGTTCTGTGTAAACTGAGAACCGCGTTTTCTATTATGATAATAAACTCTAGAGTTGGGATTTTTGGTAACACCAATATAAAGTTTATTTCCTTTGTTTCTAATCATGTAGACCCAATACATATAATTATTATACTGTCCCTCGACTTCCCTCGACTACGCTCGGGATAAACCGCTCGGGACACTCGACTCGCAAAATAAAAACACCCGAGCGGGTGCATTTATTTCTTCGCTTTCAGGTGGCTTGCCACGAGCGAGCGAAGCGAGTCGAGTGGAGATGGGCGGAATCGAACCGCCGTGCAAGAAGAGATTGGCATGAAGTCTACGCAAGGTAGTTTGCTTCATTTTTCGCCTTCGCCAGTTGGCGAATGGCGGATCAAGATATAAGGTAGAGAGCAAACCAAAGCCCTTATATCTCTATTCTCTAAGTTTCGAAGCGGGTCGAGAAAATCCTGCTTCAGGGTCTCATAAGATTACACGGAGACTCTGCTATGAGACATCACAGCGGTCCGCGCAGTAGGCTAAGCGAGCTTAAGCTCGAGCGTAGGCAAACTGAAAATCATTTGCCGTAAAGTACGGCGAAACAATTTTTGCAAAAGTTGATTTTGCATTTAAGTTTTGAAGTGGATTAGAGAGTCGCTCCAGCTCTCTTGCGCATCAAACCAAATATTCTTCTTGTCTAGGCCGATCATCCCCCCGGAAATTAAGAATAAAGAATAATGAATGAAGAATAAAGATTTTGGGTTCGGTATTTTTAAACTCTGGGGGAATGCCTAAACTATTTTTTCAATGTTCTGCCGATGTCTCTTTCAATGTCACGTTTTTTTATCGTTTGACGTTTATCGAATTTTTTCTTGCCACGGGCAATGGCGATATCTATTTTCAGAAATCTACCCTTATTATACACCGAAAGTGGGACAATTGTCAATCCTTTTGTTTCCTCGGCTACTTTAAGCGCCTCCAGTTCACTTTGGGTCAAGAGGAGTTTTCTCGTTCGAACGGGATCGTATTCTTTAGGGGCATTTTTCGGCTGATAAGCCGATATATCAGCGCCCAATAAATAGGCTTCCTTGCCTCGTATAGCGACAAAAGATCCCCTTAAGCTTATCTTACTATTTCGCACAGATTTAACTTCCGTGCCTATAAGCTCGATGCCCGCCGTGAATCTTTCAAGGATCTCATAATTAAAGAGCGCTTTAGAGTTATCAGCATATTTTGTCATAAAAGAATCATACCTTGGCAAAGACAGTCAGGCAAAAGAATGGTTAATTTTTTTATTTCAGTATATCCCGTTAGAGGAAGGTCGCCCCAAGGTGACCGAAGTACTGTCTTACTAGACAGGGTGTCCTCTAACGGGATAGAATGCCAATATGAAAATGCCACTAAATAAACAGAAGAAGGTAATCATTACCAAACAACAAAAAGGGAGTGGTGGTTCGCAGGGAATTCCTCCTGGGCGAACTTTTTTAAGGCAGGCGCTCATCGCTCTCATAATTTTTTTCTCTCTGATCAGTATCTATTCGTTAGTATCCGATCGTTCTGATTCTGTCGAAGAAATTCCGCTCTCTCAATTGGCCGAAGAATTATCTCTCGGTAATGTTTCTGCCATTACGGTGGTCGGCGACAGGCTCGAGATTACTCTTGTTGATGACAACAAAAAGAAAATATCCAAAAAGGAAGCCAGTACAGCTCTGACGACTACGCTTAAGAACTATAATGTTTCTCCGGAAGCGCTTGCCGGTGTTGATATTGAAGTGAAAAACGACCAAGGATTTTTGTTTTGGTTCGCTTCGCTTGCCCCGATAATTTTACCCATTGCTTTTATAGTTTTCTTTTTATGGTTTCTTTCGCGGCAGGTTAAGGGTGCCGGTATGCAGGCTTTCACTTTTGGCCAGTCCAAGGCAAGGATGACTCATCCAAATGATAAGAGCCAGAAAGTCACCTTTAAAGATGTAGCGGGAAATCGTGAAGCCAAAGAAGAGCTTCGAGAGATAGTGGATTTTCTCAAGAATCCCAAGAAATTTCTTGATATTGGTGCCCGTATTCCCAAAGGTATACTTCTTATGGGAGCTCCCGGTACCGGTAAAACTCTTCTAGCCCGTGCGGTTGCGGGGGAAGCTGGCGTGGCCTTTTTTTCCATCTCCGGTTCTGAGTTTGTAGAAATGTTTGTCGGCGTAGGCGCTTCACGCGTACGCGATCTTTTTGATTTGGCCAAGAAAGCGGCTCCGGCTATTATTTTTGTCGATGAAATAGACGCGGTGGGTCGAGTACGCGGGACTGGAGTTGGAGGCGGGAATGATGAACGTGAACAAACGCTCAATCAGATTCTTGTCGAGCTTGATGGTTTTGAACCGAATGAAAAGGTCATTGTCATGGCAGCCACCAACCGACCCGATGTGCTTGATCCGGCTCTTCTTCGTCCCGGTCGTTTCGATAGGCGCGTGACTCTGGATTTTCCGGATAGAAAAGATAGGGAAGAAATTCTTAAGATACACATAAAATTAAAACCATTGGCTGAAGATGTCAATCTTGCTTTGATAGCCGAGAGGACGCCCGGTTTCTCTGGCGCTGACCTGTACTCACTTATGAATGAAGCGGCGATACTTGCGGCGCGCGAAGAACGAGTTAAGGTTTCGCAGTTTGACCTGATTCGCTCAATAGAAAAGGTCATGCTCGGACCGGAGAGAAAAAGTCACATTCTTTCACCAAAAGAAAAGAGGTTGGCCGCTTTCCACGAAGCCGGCCATGCGGTGGCCGCCTCTGTACTTCCTTATGCCGACCCTGTTCATAAGATCTCTATTATTGCCCGTGGTCGCGCGGCCGGATATGTTTTGAAATTGCCTCTTGAAGACCGTAAACTTCAATCCAAGAAAGAATTTCTGGATGATATTGCCGTCGCTCTTGGCGGTTATGTGGTGGAAACAAATATTTTTGACGATTTGACCACTGGTCCGTCAAACGATCTTCAAGTTGCGACCGCTCTGGCGCGTTCCATGGTGACCAAATATGGCATGAGCGACAAGTTAGGGCCGATAGTGCTTGAGGGGGCCGGAGGCAAACCTATCTTTGGTCTTGGTATGGGGGACAAAGAATATTCCGAGAAAGTCGGCGCCGAGATAGATGCCGAGGTCTCAAAGATCATGAATGATGCTTTGAAGAAAGTGGAAAAGATCATTAAAGATTATAGAAAATTGCTTAATACTATTGCGGAGCGTCTTATCGAAGTTGAATCAATTGAACAAAAAGAGTTTGAAGAAATATTAGTAGCTCACGGTATTCCTCTGAAGAAAAAGCAGGGCATTGAGCCACTTCGCAATACATTAAGTACCCTTCATTCCATTGAGAGCGAAGCTATTCCAACTGATAAAAAAGAATCTCGGTCGACATAGGTCAAAATATTTGAATTGGTGCGCTATTCTTGAATTAGTGCGAACCTATTTTGCCGCCTGTGGCGGCAAAATTTTTTGGCTGGATGCCGATACCAAAACGAGTCAAATGGTAGAGAATGATGAAAACGATTCCCCAATAGATAAAAAATATTCCGATAGCCGGAATATTAAAAATAGTGTTCAGAGGGAATATTATCGAATTTCGGAGAGATGAGTAGATTATTTCTCTTCGAATTCCGGTTTAACGGAGTGAGCAACCATCGCTTTTTTCAGCGCTTCTGGATTTTTCTCACTAAACGCAGCCATTTTTTCTGTGTTATTTTCAAGGAATGCTTCCCGAGCGGCCAGGAAATCCCCAACATCTAACACAGCGCCATTATGAATAATACCACCCTGTTTAAGCACCTGTCGCGCATATTGGTCGGTACGCAAAGTCTTACTTTCTTCCAGCAATGTCCACGCGGCTTCTAAATCTTTAGAACTTGCTCCGGTTGGTGTTTTCTCCATTGACATATGTTTATTGATATGTTAATTTTATAAAAGATAATACATCATAATCATAACATAACTCTAAACAAGAATAGGAGGTGATATCATGATTAATACGGTGCTCTTGAGTGGATATCTTTCAAATAAGGTGTTGGAAGAGGCGTTCCAAGAGATTAAGAACCTTGATAATGGCGGCAGACGGGAATGTGTTCTTGTAATCGACAGCGATGGTGGGAATTTTGCGTCTGCCTTGGAGTTTGTCGAGAAAGTCCGAGAACTGACCATAAAATTTTTGGTTAAAGCGTATAACGCCCAGTCTGCCGCGGCATTTATCGCTTTATCTCTCAGGCATTACGCCGAGTTGAAGCGCAACACGATCATTGGATTTCATCAGGGAGTTTTCAAACTTGAAGCTCCAGATATTTCCCGTGATGGCAAAGTGCCGGAGAGAATGTTGGGAGAGCTTAGAATGTACAACGCCGAGCTTGACAAAATTCTAAAGAAGTGTGAGATAAAAGATCCTAAACTTCTGGCAGAACTTCACGGTTCTGGTTGGCTGAATCTCTCAGCTCATCAGTGCCTAGAGTTGGGTGTGGTAAATGAACTCTTTTAAGCCAGAAGTAAGCTAGAAGGCAGACTCTCGTGTTTGACAGAGCCCAGTCACCGTAGGTGACTGGGCTCTTTTTAACAGGAAACCCCGCACGCAAGTGCGGGGGAGGGGGTCATTTAATCTTTTCTTGAGTGTCCACCCTCTTGGATTCGAACTTAGAATTTCTCTTTAATACTCAATGTTTAATCTTGAATCAAGTAATAGCACTATGATATATCATAGTGCTTACTCAACTCTTTATTTTTGGAGTTGGGAATAATAGAAAATGTAACGGGTATTTCTTCTTAAGACGGAAGAGGGCACTTTGTGTATACAATTTTTTCTCTTGTCGTTTATTGAACTCCTTCTCTAGCCCAGCGATGGCCTGCTCATATCCTGGCATCTGATCGTTTAGCCATTTTTGTACTCTATATATCGTATCCGGCCCTACTCCGAGACTTTCTATGACAGATGAATATGATTCTCCCTGTAAGAGCTTTCGTGCAATTATAATGCGCCGTCCCAACATAATGCGCTCACTCTGCGTAAGAAGATCACGTAAGAAAAGTTTTATTGCCGCTCTTCCCTGGATAGCACTGGCTGCGGTGTAAAGAGTGTCGAGTGTTCGTATCATTTCTTGCTCACTTAATTTTTCAGCTTTCACTTTCATATAACCACTATGATATATCATAGTGTCAGAGTGGACAAGCTGTGGGCAAGCTATTGGGTGAGAGTTGGGGGACATGGACCTGCTAGTCCACCCGCCACGACTCGAACGTGGGACCCTCGAGGTATAAGCTCGATGCTCTAACCAACTGAGCTACGGGTGGATCTCAACAGTATAGGCGGTAGACGGTATGTAGTAAATAGTTTACTCAAAATGGATCCTGGTTGGTGAAGATTCAAGGTGTTCTTTAAGTAAGGGAAACTTTAAAAGTTCTGAATCATTTTCTATGAGTTTCATGGCTTCCGATCGGGCGGCCTCAACCATTTTGACATTTTTAATGGCTTCCATGCCTATGTCGGATATACCCCACTGTTTTCCGCCGGCAAGTTCTCCCGCTCCTCTTTGGATTAAGTCAAACTCCGCCAATTCAAAACCATTTTTGGCGTTCACCAAAGCTTTTAATCTTTCTCGGGCTTTGTCGCCTTGGACTTCTGTAAAGACGAAGGCATAAGCTTGATGGTTTGAGCGGATGACTCTGCCGCGGAGCTGATGAAGTTGAGCTAGACCGAATCGTTCCGCGCCTTCGATGATGATGAGTGAGGCATTTTCCACATTGACTCCGACTTCCACGACGGATGTGGCAACGAGAATATCAATATTTTTTTTCTGAAAATTCTGCATGACCTCCTCTTTTTCTGCCGGGTGCATTTTTGAGTGGAGAATACCAATTTCATATTCGGGAAAAACTTCCTTTTTCAGTCGCTTGGCCTCTTCTTTTACCGATTTAGCCTGCACAGCGAGCTCTTTTGTTGGATCAGGCTCGTCTATCCTCGGACAAATTACATACAGTTGTTTTCCGGCCCTAAGTTCAATTCTTATTTTTTCGTAAGCCTCCGCTCTTTTTTGAGGAGTGATGATTTCCGTGATTATTTTCTTGCGGCCTGCCGGCATTTCGTCCAAAAGTGACAGATCAAGGTCACTGTAAAGCGTTAAAGCCAAAGTTCTGGGAATGGGCGTAGCAGTCATTGATAGAAGATGTGGGGTGCCACCGACAGGATTTTCTTGTCTGTTGACCAAGCTATGTCTCTGGGCGGTACCAAAACGATGCTGTTCATCGACAATAACCAGCGCCAAGTGCTTGAATTTCACACTTTTTTGAATAAGGGCGTGGGTGCCCACTAGTACGGCTATTTCGCCGGACACCACCCATTTGAGCAGTTGTGTTCTCGAAATGTCTGTCCATCCGTCCGGGTTAAGTTTGGAGGGGAATTTTCTGCAACCGTTGCCGGTAATAAGGCCAATATTGATGGGCAAATGAGAAAAATATTTGATGAAAGATTCAAAATGTTGGCGTGCCAGAATTTCAGTCGGCGCCATATAAGCGGTTTGAAGAGTGCCAAAGTTTGCGGGCATGCCCAGTTCGTTCAATGGCTTGGAGGTAGCGGCGGCGTAAACTGCCGTGGCGGCCACAGCGGTCTTGCCGGAGCCGACATCTCCTTCCAAAAGTCTGCTCATGGGATGTCCTTTTTTAAAGTCTTCGAGGATATGTTCTATCGATTTTTTCTGGGCAGAGGTGACCGCGAAAGGGAACCTTTTTACAAATTTTTCTATTTCGTCTTTCTTCTTTTCTATAATCAAAGCGCGGTATTTTTTGAATTCATGGCGGGCTCTCTGTCTTTCAAGCTGGATAAAAAATATTTCTTCAAAGGCAAAACGTTTGCGCGCCATCTGGGCGTGGTCTTCTTTTTGGGGTGTATGGATGTAAATTAGAGCGGTGCGAAGGTCCGGAAGATTATAATTTTTGAGAATATTTTCCGGTATCGGATCTATAATTTTCTCAAGCACTCCGCTAAGAAAAATATTTTGGATCTTATGATAGATCCAGTTTGAAGTGAGATGCCGCGATTCCGGATAAATGGGATACAAAGAATGCTTTTGGTTTTTGGCGAATAACCCGTCAATTGGCTGGGAAGCAATTTCAACCTTTGGGTTGGAAAAGTAGAGTTCACCCTTTCGTTCGGCGACTTTTCCTTCAATCCGAACATTCGAACCTTCAAGTATCATCTTGGCCAGATAGGCCTGATGGAACCAAACAATTTTTATCTGACCTGTATCATCTTCAACGACCGCTTCAGCCATGGGGATTTTTTTTCGAAAGGCTCTGGAAGTTTTTAGTTTCCAGATGCGACCGAAAATTACCGCATGGTTTCCTTTTGTGAGTTTTTCTATTTTTTCAATTTGCGCCGCATCGGAGTAACGCGTAGGGAAGTGATAAAGCAAATCTTTAATCTTGAAAATTTTGAGCTTTTCAAGCGCTTTTTTCTGTGCGGGTAAAATACGGAAATATTCTTCCAGAAAATCGTCAGATTTCATCATGCCATTGTACCTTATGGATTAATTGATGTTATAATGTAGCTCTTATGCACCTCATCATTTCATGGATACTCTCGACTCTGGCCATTATTGTTACGGCTTATATTTTGCCGGGTATATCTGTAGAAGGAATAATGCCGGCTCTTGTTTTGGCGGTTGTGTTGGGCGCTATCAATACTTTTCTCCGGCCTATCCTGATTATCCTGACCTTGCCTCTTTCCATAATAACTCTGGGGCTGTTTGCTCTCGTACTCAATACTCTTCTCATAATGCTCGCGGCCGCCATAGTTCCGGGTGTCATCATTGCCAATTTCTGGTGGGCGCTCTTGTTTGGTATCGTTCTAGCACTGGTTTCCGCTGTCCTTAAAAATCTAGGAGATTCAAAACATTAATTTATACAGTCGAAGCGATGTTTTGAGATAGCCCAAGGCTCTTGTAAGTAATTATGTAGCACTGTTATTCTAAGACGCGATGTCATTTAATATTGTCGACATTATTATAATTCTCTTTCTCGTCGTCTATATTTTTTCACGCGTGAAAGAAGGATTCGGAGTGCTTACCAGCCGGCTCGTCTCTTTATTTGGGGGTTTGGTCGTTGCCTCTCTTTCATACATTCGGTTGGCGTACTTTTTATCGGGTCATATTGATTGGCCTCTGGGAATTCTTAATGCCATTAGTTTTGTAGTTATATTTATATTTACTCAAGGTCTTTTAAGGTATATTTTCTCGCTTTTGTTGTCACTTTTGCCAGCTGGAACTCACCCCTCTTTTATTTCAAGAATGTTCGCTACTTTACCGGCGTTTATTGACGGGTTGATCATCACCGCTTTTATATTGCTTGTTCTTGTTATAGTGCCAATTTTCCCGTCCGCCAAAATTCATATCGAAGATTCGCGTATCGGTTCTCAATTGGTCAATCAGGCATCAAAGATTGAGGCGCATGTTTACAAAATTTTCGGCAGGGCATCGCAAGAAACTTTAGGTTTCTCGGCCATTCAAACGGACGGAGGTGAAGTTCGTAAACTGCCTTTTAAGCCAACTAGTTTGTCTGTAGATGAAGAGTCAGAAATAAAAATGCTTGATTTGATAAATAGAGAACGAGTTATGGTCGGAGTAAGTCCCGTGGTCATTGACGAGACTATAACTTTAGTTGCGCGCCTACATTCGGAGGATATGTGGAACAGATCGTTTTTTGCGCATAATAATCCGGACGGAGATAATCCTTTTTCGAGGATGTCGGCGGGCGGAGTAGATTTCAGGGTAGCCGGTGAGAACTTGGCTCTGGTTCAGACGGTGGATAGAGCGCATAATGGCCTGATGAATTCACCGGGGCACAGGAGAAATATTCTCGATCCAAACTTCAAACGTGTCGGCATTGGTGTCATCGATGGCGGGGTCTACGGCAAGATGTTCACCCAGAATTTTACCGATTGATTATCCATGGTGATATATATTCAATAATGTTTTCAATATAATTCATAAATCGTCTGTATTTCGCAGTTTAACATAAGACGGAAACACAATCGAACAGATTTAATTAGTATTGTTTACGATTTGTGCACAAAATTTGCAACGCTTGGCTTCAAGAGGTATTTCACTCATGCATTCCTGACATCTTTTTGTGGTTGGAGCGACCGGTGGTCCTTTAAGATTTTTTTCAAATAGTTTATTGATGGGTTTGACGATGAAAAAGAAAATAGTTGTCGCTATCAGAAAAAATGATATCAGGGTGTTTAGAAGTTTCCCGTACATAAATTGACTGCTGTTAATAGTCACAGACAAATCACTAAAATCTGGTACCTTCACTATCATGCTGATAAAGGGTGTCAGTAAATTTTCTACCAATGAGGTTACCAAAGCGCCGAAAGCCGCACCAATGACGACACCGACTGCCAAATCAACGACATTTCCTCTAAGTAAAAATTGTTTGAATTCTTTGAGCATAATAACGACCTTACATTCTTTAGTATTCATTATACCCGAATCAAAATTGCGGGCGAAACCCGACTCCACACTATTGGGCTTAGTCGGACAGAAGTCGGCTGACCTTAAATGAGTAACTGACAAGGCAAGGTTTTGCGAGTTATAAAATTATAATTTACTACGGTATATCGTTATAAATTGATGTAATTAATTAGAATAAATACTACGCTTAGGTGCGTAACGCCGAGGCAACTTCTTACGATTTCGCAAAAAGTGCGATTTTGGCTGGGATGATTGGCACAACTTTGAACCGAAATTACGGCTCAAATTCGAGGATCTTGATAAAAGTATACAGAAACTAAGAGCTCTCTACAAAGTTCATTCTGAGTGGTTTGAGGTACCGAAACCAAAGTCAGATAAGGGGCAGAACGCAGTCGACTATCCAAACTTATAAAAGAGCTTTATACACTGGGTAGTTATCTTTTATAACTATTTTCCATCTCGCTGTCTCGTTAGTCCTACCAATGTCTCCTTTTGAGTATACAAGGAGCACATGCACAATCGCGCTACTTTTCTGCACTGCGATAATGCACCTATTCCCTGAAGCATGCCTAGATTTCCCCGGCCCTGCGATTCTAAATTCCGTTTTACAAATCTTTATATCGCCAGCATCACAAATTATCTCCACAATACTATTAACACCGATCAGGGATTCTATGCGCTTAAATTGCTCCGCAATAGCGTTCCATGTAACATCCCAGGCATTTTTATACTTCTTCTTAAATTTTGAGATGTAGTGTCGTTCGGTAAATTTTTCGACAATAACCGCGTAACTAGTAGACATACTCCGGATCTTCCTGTGTGATTAGTTCGTAAGGAATAGCCTCATCCGGCGCACACAGTTTGTATGGGAGCTGTTCATGGGTAAAATCGACAATTTCCTGGCTCCTTTTATCTTTCCATTTTGTGGAAATCTTTTTCATAAGTTCAACCTCTTCGCCTTGCAGAAGATCAAGCTTCTGACGGCTTGCTCCCGCACCAATAGACACCAACATCGCTTCTCCCTTGCGATCTATCGTTATTTTTCCTTCCCCCTCAAGTTCGTCGAGTGCGCGGAAATACGGATCAGGGACCGGGCCGTAGGCACGACGTAAGTACTGCATGCCACTCATGCTTTCTAATTTTTCGTAATACCAAGCAAAATCGGCAAGATAGAGAAGTTTTGCAAGTTTCGTCTTCGGCACCCGTCCATCCGTTGATACCGGAGATTTGAGATACGCGAGAATCATCTGCTTGTATTTTTCATACTGTGGAGCCGTTACTTTTGAAAGTTCCTCGATTGAAATGCCGTACAGTTCACATAGTTTTTCTGCTTCCTGCAATGTCATTTCGCGTATTCCACGCTCTACAGCCATATAGGACTGGCGGGAGAGTCCAAGTTTTTCGGCTACTACTGACTGCGAAATACCCCTTTTTGTTCTAAGGTATTTTATAAATGATGCGTATTTAGTGCTCATGTCTAAAGTGTACATAATCTGTGTATAAAATGCAAACACGCGCTGTTGATATTATTGACATCTAAAATACTAGGAAATATAATGCTTTTGTCGGCTTAGTCTAGATTCTAACGGCCGGAGTTAATCTTCAAGTCTTGGTATATTAAGCAACTTTCGATTTTTTTCAACCTTTTTAAGATTCTCACCATCATTGCCACCCCCACTTTCACCAAATACGTCATATTGTAAATCAATTAAAAGGTTTGATGCTTGTGATACGCTTTTGTCTTTTTTACCACATCTAAATATCAATTGCTTAGGGCATGCATCCAAATCGCACGATTCAATATTTTCCAAAGATCAGTACTTGGCTCAACAGAGAAAATTCAAAACAACAAAGATACTGATATAAGAAATTATACAAAATATATTCTCAAAGAAGGAACGATGGTTGAAAAGAGAGAACTTCTAGCTAACCTACGATTAAGGATTTTATACAAAGACAAAATACTTACTATGATTAAAGAATGATTTTAACGACTCTCTACCTAGATAGATTGTAAAACTTCCTTTTTTACATCCGCAATCTCACTTCTTAAAGCCACCTTTGCTTTCATATAGGCAGCCAGATTTTTCTAAACATCTTTTGGATCCAACGATCTGGATTGTAATAATACGTCAAACTTAAATTCTCGTTTTATTATATCCTCCACTAAAACATCCAAACTAGAATACTCGTTGTCACAAATTTTTTCTTCAGCATACTTACTTGTACAAAATTCTTCCTTCAATGCTCTCGGGGAACTGACCTCATTACCATTATTTTTTTCTAAATATATTTGGTAACCTTGAATCCAATACCGTACACGTTGTTTTCTATGAGAATAAAATAATACAGAAAATACAATTATAGCTACAGCAATAATTCCGAAAATTAAAGCTTTGCCGATTAACAAACCGATCACAAAAAGAACGACGGAGCTTGGTATCAGATAGACTCTGATCGATGATTTCATTACATAAAGTATAGAGCACAATTAACTAAATAGTAACGAATTTCCATTATAAATAATTCGTTTCAACTTAGTAGGTACTCGGGTCACACCGATACTTAGTTTTCTTGGCGGAGACGGACGGATTCGAACCGTCGAGGGCTTTTAAACCCTGCCTCGTTAGCAGTGAGGTGCTTTCGACCACTCAGCCACGTCTCCAGCTATTAATAAGCCAATATAGGCCATGCCTGTCGATACGACAGGTCTTGAAAACTACCTTAAAATAGCACAGTTTTTCTCCTTTTTCTAATAAAATCTATTAATTCACCAGTCTACTTGCTTAACAAGGGGACATGATATAATATCGTGGACATGAATGATTTGGGTAACGATATGGACAATCTAGACAATGACAGTTTTATCCGCAGGAATGCAATTTGGCTTGTGGTTATCATTGCTTTTATCATCTTTGGCTTTCTCCTTTTCAAGGGCTGGGACAAAATCTTGAACGATGAGATTGATGGGATGGCCACTATTACAGGCAATTTCAGCTGTTTGCCGATAAAGGAGGGAGTTGAAGTTTCTGAAACATGCGCGCTGGGTGTCAGAAGCAATGACGGTCTCTACTACGCTCTCGATATTAGCAGAATTCAAGATGCCAATTCAGATCTTAGGGCCGAAGATACAATTGCCGTTACCGGTACCCTAAAGCAAGAAAGTGAAGAGCCCGAACCGGAATGGATCAACTACGATGTTGCCGGTGTTATTTTGGTGAATACTCTTTTGCGCACTCGTTAGTTAGTTGGCAATTGCTACACATAGTATTTTTTTCGCTCCTGCCTCGCGCAAGACGCGTTGTGCCTCGGCAAAGGTGGAACCGGTCGTGGTAACATCGTCCAAAATGATGACGCATTCCCCAGCCACAGCGGGCGCGTGCAAAATTTTCATGGAATTGGTGACATTTTCAAGGCGCTCTTTTCTTGAGGCAGTTTTGGTCTGGCTTTCGGTCTCTTTTATTTTGACAAGCTGCTTTGGCAAATATTTGAATATTTTCTCTTTGTCCATTTTCACGATCGCTTGCGCCAGAAGTTCGGACTGATTCCAGCCACGCTCGAATCTTCGTTTATCTGAAATGGGTATGGGTATCAACATTATTTTGTCTTCAAGCCAATGTGCGGATTCAAAGATAGCTCGCTCTTGGATTTCTTGGCGAATGTGGTCGTAAAGAACCTCTCCCAACTTTTCGGCTATCCTTTGGTTGCCGTTATATTTGAGCTCCCAGATGACTTTTTTGACGATCGGGTGTTTATAAGCGAAAAGAGCTGTCATGTTTTTATTTTTCGATCTTTCGGCTTGTGGCAGGGTTTCAATGAGTGTTCCAACCGAGAGCGTCTCGAGTTCTAAAATTTTAAGGTTTCTGGGAAAAATAAAATCAACAAGCAGATCTTTGATGTAGTATAGAAGGTGCATATAGACTATGATAGTATAAAATACATGGCATTCTTTTCTAAATTTTTTAATCAAAGCGAACCGACGGCACTAGGCATAGATATAGGCTCTTCTGCCATTAAAATAGTTCAGCTGAAAAAGAAAAACAGTCAAGCCATACTTGAGACATATGGCGAATTGGCTTTAGGGCCTTATGCCGGTGCTGGAGTGGGTCAGGCTGTAGTGCTTCCTCCGGAAAAAATTGCCCAGGCAATTTCGGATTTGATGAGGGAAAAAGAAGTCAATGTCACGACTAGAAAATGCGGCGTTTCGATAGCCTTTGCCTCGTCCTTTATGACAGTAATTGAAATGCCGGAGGTCAGCTTCAAACAGCTTGCTGTCATGGTCCCGATTGAGGCGCGCAAGTATATTCCGGTGCCTATATCCGAAGTAATGCTCGACTGGTCTATAATTCCGAAAAGCGAAGTGCAGGTCGAAGATTCGTCAGAAGATACTACTTCGGAAGTGCATGCTCTGGCAGATGGTGAAGGCAAAAATCCAACAACCTTAAAAAAGGTCGATGTTTTAGTCGTAGCTATACATAACGAAACCATTGCTCGTTATCAAGAAATTGTGGCGAAGTCCGGGTTAGAGGCTGGTTTTTTTGAAATTGAGATATTTAGCACTATGCGCGCGGTTCTTGATGAAGCACTTAGGCCAGTGATGATCATGGATATGGGCGCCGCGTCCACCAAACTCTATGTTGTCGAACGCGGCATTATACGCTCGTCGCATACGATTAATAGGGGATCACAGGATATCACCGCCAATATTTCCAAATCTATCGGATTAACGATGGAGCGTGCTGAAGTGATGAAGAGGCAAGTTGGGATGATAGGAGATGATAAAAATATGACCAACGCCATTATTCTGACTCTTGACCATATTTTTGCCGAGGTCAACAATACTCTTCTGGTTTTTGAAAAAAAACATAACAAAACCATTTCAGAAGTGATTTTGGTGGGAGGAGGCTCCGCGCTTAAGGGTCTTTCGGATATTGCCAAGAATAATTTTAAAACGGAAGTGATTTCAGCCAATCCTTTTAATAAAGTGTCCGCCCCAGCCTTTCTTGAGAACATTCTTAAAGAAACCGGGCCGGAATTTGCCGTGGCCATCGGTCTTGCTCTGCGAAAATTGTCTGAAGAAGAATAAGAACTATAAGTTATTTCCTAACATTTCATTGACAAAGGATACATTAAGGTGTATACTTAAGAAAAATAGCAAGTTCATTCAAAAATTACAAAAAGGAGGTTTGTGATGAAAAAGGTAATCATGGTTTTGGTCGGGCTATTGTTCTTGGTTTCCGTTGTGGAAGCCAAGAATGATGTCAAAATTGTCAATTTTGACCAATTTTTTAATGGGCTTTCCATAAGTAAGAATTTGGATTTTGTCCATGAAGGAAGGTTGTTGTCCGACTATCTGATCGTTAAAATGCCGGCCAAAACTTTAACAGTTAAGACCGTGTACCGCATTTCGTCACTAGACAATATACATAACTTTCTCATTCTGACCAATCAGAAAGTCGTCTTCAAGTTAGAGGGTGAAGCATCAAAGTATGATGCGAACATAAATATTCTTTATTTTTGTTATCTTTCTTCAGAATATAAATGCCGGGAGCGACTTAGTCATCTTCTAGTTGAAGATATAGAGTTGCAGAGCCTTGGCATCACCAACTCTGACCGATACGAAAAGTATGGCGAAGTGCCGAAAGAGTTTATCTTCTCATTTTTATTAAATGAGAATGGTAAATTTAAAGTTAAGTGAAATGTTTCTCCTGGGCATCTCGATCAATATCGAGGTGCCCTTTTTCTTTAGACTTAAAGTTATAAACACCCTTGTGTTGGAGTAAGATTAATTTCCATTGTATAATTAAAGACTGATGGAACCGAAATTTCAATCCTCTTTTATTCCTAAAGGTCCGGCGGTAACTACTGCTCCAAATACGCCGCTGAAAGGACGAAAATCCGAAGGAAAAAGTTTTTTTGGATATATTGCTTTGCTCATTTTTAGTCTCTCGGTTATTTTTGCGGTCGGAGTATTTGGATACAAATATTATCTTAAGTACAGCATCCAAAGGATGGGTGGTAATTTGGAAAATGCCAGAGCGACGCTCCAGTCTGATGTCATTCGCGAATTGACTCGTCTTGACAATCGCATCATTTCATCGAAAGAATTGATCGCAAGGCACCAAATTGTCTCTCCTTTATTTGAATTTTTGGAGATATATACCCCTCAAACGGTGCGTTTCAGCGATTTTAACTATTCAATAGCTGACCAAGGCATTCAATTATCCATGAAAGGCGAAGCACGGGGTTACGCGGCTCTCGCTTTTCAGGCTGACATTTTCGATAATAGCCAATATTTTGAAAACCCGGTCTTTTCCGATCTTACTCTGAACGAAAAAGGGGATGTAACTTTCTCTTTCAAGGCTATCTTAGACCCGGACTTGGTGTCATACCAGAGGAAAGTACAACAAATTGGCGTGCCTCCGGTTGAGCCAGTGGAGCAAGTGGAGGTAGTGGAGGAAGCACCGGTTTCAACAAGTACAGACGCTTCTCTACCTTCGACACAAAATCAAACACAAAACTAAAATGAAGAATAACACTGCTATTGTTTTAATACTTTTATCTGTTGGGCTTTTCTATACTTTTAGCAATGGTCAGTATAAAGATGTGCAGGAAATTCAGGCAGTGGCAAACGAGTACCGTAATGTTCTTGGAAGTGCCTCTGATGTCGTTCAATTGAGAGATAATTTAATGGTTACTTATAATATGTTTCCTGTAGAGGAAATTGACCGTATAAATAAAATTCTCCCCGATAATATCGATACTGTAGAGCTGGCATTGGACCTAGATACTATGGCTTCCGCTCATGATATTTCCATTAAAAGCGTTCAGACAACCATGAATAAAGGCGATTCTCGCGGTCTTATTGTCTTGCCGGAAAATGCCGGAGTTTACGAGAAAGCAACCATATCTATAAGCTTCGTTTCAAATTATGAGAACTTTATGCGCCTGATAGCCGATATAGAAAGAAGCTTGCGGATCATGGATATCAAACAAATTTCATTCCAGGCTAACGATTCCGGTCTTTATGAATATAAAATATCAGCCGAAACATACTGGCTAAAATAATATGGATATCATCACAAAAAACAAAGGCATACTGGCAATTATCGCGATCTTTATCGTAGTAATGTTTTTATATAACACCTTCTTCAAAGGTGAGACAATTGCCGTAGTTTCTGAATTGGAAGCGTCTACGATAGGCGATGATCTCATACGATTACGCCAAGAATTGGAAAAAGTAACTTTAGATCAAGCAATATTCTCTTCTCCCGGGTATCTTTTGTTGAATGATTTTAGCACCGCTGTAACGCCGCAAGAGACCGGCAGACCCAATCCCTTTGATATTATTGGTCGAGATTGAAAAAGATGGCTAGTCCTGTAAACATTAAAGAGTCGGGCATTGATATTCCGACCAAGAGTTCCAAGGATATAGAAGTTTCAGGCAAAATACTTGAATTCATTCCCCAAGAATCGGCCGAGCACTATCGAGTCGTGCCTTTAGGGGTTAAAGATGGCGTATTGGAAGTGGGGGCCGTTGATCCCAATGATTTGGCTGCTCGTGACGCGCTTAATTTTATCTCGTCGCGCATAGGCTTGCCTTACAAACTTTTTCTCATAAGTGAAAATGATTTTAGCCTGGTACTTGAAAAATATAAGGGCCTATCCGGAGAAGTGACCAAAGCATTGTCGGAACTTGAATCAGAATTATTGGTCACTAAACTGTCAGACAATGATAATGAGGAAAAAAATGAAAAAAAGGATATAACCGAAGCTAAAATAGTAGAGGATGCTCCAGTTACCAAAATCGTGGCTACGATACTAAGTTATGCTACCGAAGGAAGAGCTTCTGACATTCATATTGAACCGACCCGTGAAAATTTTCGCATACGGTTCCGTGTCGATGGTATTCTCAATATTTCCCTTATTTTGCCGCTCAAAGTCCATTCGGCTGTCGTAGCGAGAATTAAAATTCTCTCCAATATGCGTTTGGATGAGAAGCGCAAGCCTCAAGATGGTCGATTTTCTGCCAAAATCGAAAATAGGAAGATCGATTTTCGAGTTTCCACCTTTCCAACTTATTATGGCGAGAAAGTGGTTATGCGCGTTCTTGACCAGTCTAAAGGACTAAGGACGCTTGATGACATGGATTTTTCGGAAGCGAACTTGAAATCGATAAGAAAGGCGATCCAGCGGCCGTACGGCCTGATACTGATGACTGGTCCGACCGGTTCCGGAAAGTCGACCACTCTTTACGCCATGCTCAAGGAACTCGATAGGGAGCATAGGAATGTTTTGTCACTGGAAGACCCGATTGAATACAGTATGGATGGCGTTTCCCAATCTCAAATTCATCCGGAAATAGACTACACTTTTGCCACCGGCTTACGCACAACTCTGCGTCAAGATCCTGACGTAATAATGGTCGGAGAGATTCGAGACAAAGAAACTGCTCAGCTTGCTATCCAAGCATCGTTGACAGGCCATCTTGTATTGTCAACACTTCACACTAACGGCGCTATTGGCGCCATACCGCGCTTGATAGACATGGGCGTAGATCCGTACCTAATAGCTCCCACACTTATTCTAAGTATGGCTCAGCGATTAGTGCGCAAGCTTTGTCCGGATGGCGGTAAGCCGATTCCCGTAGAGGATTCTATTAAGCTTATGATAGATAAGCAGTTTGAAGATCTACCGGAGGAATTCAAAAACAAGCTGTCCTTTGGCAAGGAAGTTTATGAAATTGCCCCCAAGTCGGATTGTCCTAATGGTACTTTTGGCCGTATAGCTGTCATCGAAGTTATGGAAATGGATAAGGATATTGAGACGGTTATTCTCAAAAATCCAACGGAAATAGAGCTTTATAAGGTGGTGCGCGCCAAGGGCATGCTTTCCATGAAGGAGGACGCTATCCTCAAGGCTTTCCAAAGAATTGTTCCATTTGAGGAGATTAATGCGTTATAATAAAAGCATGAGCAAAAAATATACCGTTCTCATAGTTGATGACGATAAGTTTTTACTGGATATATACAAGAAGAAGTTTGAACGCCAAGGAGCAGATGTTGATATCGCTGTTGGTTCCATGGAAGCCCTGTCAAAGTTGCGTGAGGGGGCTAAACCAGACATACTTATGCTTGATGTCATCATGCCTGAAATAGATGGCATAGAACTTCTGGATATCATTCGTAAAGAAAAACTTATTCCCGACACAGTCGTCATTATGCTCACTAACGAAAGCGATCAAGGCAGGATCGAGCAGGCGAAAAAACTCGGCATCAACGGCTATATCGTTAAGGCGACCACTATTCCGACGGAAGTTGTTGAGGAGGCTATAAAAATTGCTGATTTAAAAAATAAATAATATGTCCACCATGGAAGGAAAACTTTTAAACGAACTTATCGATATAGTAGTCAAAGAAGAAGCTTCGGACCTCCATCTTTCAGAAGGCAGGCCACCGGTTCTTCGGGTTGCAAACTTCCTGATTCCCCTTATGAAGATGCCGGTGTTGTCGCGCGCCAATATAGAAGAAATTCTCGAAACCTTTTTTACTCCGGAATTGAGAACGGAATTTGAAAAGAATAAGGAGGTTAATTTTGCCTATAGTAACAACGATAAAATTCGTTTTCGCTGTAATGCCTTTCTTTCACTTGGTAAATTTAATGTGGCCATGCGGTTAATTCCGACCAATATAAAAACTTTTGAAGAGCTTAATCTGCCGCCGATTCTCGAATCTTTTGCCAGACGCCAGCAGGGTTTTTTCCTGGTAGTGGGCCCGGCCGGAGTTGGTAAGTCGACTACGCTTGCCACCATGATAGAGCAAATAAATCTTGAACGGCTCGAACATGTCATTACGATTGAAGATCCTATCGAATTCGTTTTCGAATCAAAGAAAGCCATTATAGACCAGCGCGAAGTCAAGATCGATACGCCGAATTTCCGAACAGCTCTTAACGGGATTTTTCGGCAGGATGCCGATGTCGTGATGATAGGTGAGATGCGCGACACCGAAACCATCTCCACTGCGGTTACTGCGGCAGAGACGGGCCACTTTGTGCTCTCTACGCTTCATACTAATACTGCCGGTCAAACTGTGGATCGTATCATCGATTCCTTTCCAGCCGATCAGCAAACTCAAATACGCATCCAGTTGGCCGGCTCACTTTTGGGTATATTTTCCCAGCGTCTTTTGCCTCGTATATCGGGCGGGCTCATTCCAGCATACGAACTTCTAATCAATAATAATGCGACCGCTAATTTGATTCGAGAAAAACGGACCCACGAGATTAATTCTGTTATTGAAACTAGCTTAGAAGAAGGCATGATCGATCTTAACAGATCTTTGGCTGAATTGGTGAGAAAAGGCGAGGTGACCGTGGAAAATGCCTTTCAATATTCTACTAACCCCAATACGCTTGAGCGTATGATATAAAAAAATGCTTTTCAACTATAAAGCTCTTGAAACTTCTGGTAAAAATGTCTCTGGTTCCATTGAGGCGGTGTCTCTTAATGTGGCCATTGGTTCTTTGCAGAGACGGGGGCTCGTTATCTCTCTGATAGAGCCAGCCGAGAAAGAGTCGTGGATGACACAGATTCAATTTGGTTCCGGCGTATCTCATAAAGATATAGTCATGCTTTCGCGTCAGATGGCCACCCTTTTTGAAGCCCAGGTTTCAGCTCTAAAGATCTTCGTCCTCCTTTCGACGGAAGTAGAAAATCCGGTTCTTAGAAAGAGTCTTGCGCAAATTGCGGATGATATTCAGGCAGGTAGCAGCATATCCAAAGCCCTTGCCAAATATCCGGCCGTTTTCTCTGATTTCTATGTGAATATGGTCAGAGCTGGTGAAGAAACAGGAAAGTTAAACGATACCTTTAACCATCTGGCTGATTATCTTGACCGAAATTACGAGGTGATTTCCAAGACTCAAAATGCGTTGATTTACCCCGCTTTCGTTATTACTGTCTTTATTTCGGTCATGGCGCTCATGTTTACCGTTATCATTCCAAAGATCAGTTTGATTATTATTGAATCCGGCCAATCTATTCCGGTTTACAGTCAAATTGTCTTTAACATCAGTGATTTCTTCTTGAACTATGGCCTTATCATTCTTGTCGCTCTAATCGTGTTTGGATTCTTTACCGTGCGCTACATTCGCACAAGTGAGGGTCGCTCCGCTTTGGCTCGTTTCAAATTAAGAATACCTTTTATTGGTAACCTTTATAAAAAGCTCTATCTTTCAATTATCGCTGACAACATGAATACGATGGTTCTTTCGGGCATTCCCATGCTTAAGGCCATTGAGGTGACGGGCGCCGTGGTCGGTAACGAAGTCTACAAGCAGATTTTGGCAGAAAGCCTGCTTGCGGTTAAGGGGGGCAGTTCGCTTTCGCAGTCACTTTCTCAATATGAAGAGATTCCGGGCATTCTCGTTCAGATGATAAAAGTGGGTGAAGAGTCCGGTGAACTTGGTTCAATCTTGGGCACTATGGCCCACTTTTATCAAAGGGAAGTCATAAATGCCGTTGACACCTTGGTTAGCTTGATTGAGCCAGTCATGATTGTACTTTTGGGTTTGGGGGTAGGTATTCTCCTTGCTTCCGTACTTATCCCCATATACGACATTGCGAATTCAGCTGGAGTATAGTGTATAATTAAGACACTCACTGGAAATAAGGTGATTTACAAGTTTATAGATAAAATTCTTAATAAATATGATTAGAAAAGATAAGGGCTTCACTCTCATAGAACTTCTGGTAGTCATCGCTATCATCGGTATTCTGTCTTCGGTAATTTTGGCATCACTCAATACCGCAAGAGGTAAGGGTAACGATGCCAAGGTCAAAGCCCAGCTTTCTGGTCTTCGTGCTTCCGCCGAGATTTATTATGATAACCAAATACCTCCTAGTTATGGCGCTACGGTGAGCAACTGTACCACTGGAATGTTTGCTGATAGCGACTCTGGCATGGTTCAATATGCCACCCAAGCTAACTATCCTACAGGCGCTACTTTGAGTTGCTTCTCGAGTGCTGATGCTTATGCGGTTTCAGCCCTATTACCGGGAGCCGGAGCGCCAAAGTCATGGTGCGTTGATAGCATTGGTAATTCCATGCAGAGAGCGACGCCAGTCGGTGGCACTGCTTGTCAGTAAGATAAATTCTAAGTTTGTTATACCTCCACACCTATAGTTCTCTGAATATAGGTGTGGAGGTATACTTAAAGGATGACCATGGTCATCCTTTTTGTTTTTGGCGCTGTTATCGGCAGCTTTTTAAATGTGGTGGGCTTGCGCTGGGACAGCGGAAGAGGTGTTGGGGGCAGGTCGTCGTGCCCTTCTTGCGGGAAGGTCCTCGGTTGGTCAGAGCTGGTGCCGATCATAAGTTTTTTTGCACTTCGCGGGCGGTGCTTCGGTTGTGGCGGGAAGATTTCGTGGCAATACCCTGTGGTTGAAATACTAACCGGATTAGTATTTGCGACAATTTTCAATTTTCAATTTTCAATTTTGCAAAATCTGCTCCTTATCTCGGTTTTCTCTATCTATATTGTTATTGCTATATACGATTTCAAATACAAGATTATTCCAGACCCACTCGTTTATTTCGCCCTAGCATTGAGCCTCCTTTATTCCTTATTCTTTATTCCTTATTCTCTTCTGGATTGGCTGGCAGGCCCTATTTTATTCGTTTTTTTTGGCTCAATCTGGTTTTTTTCTAGAGGCACAGCAATGGGTTTCGGTGATGCCAAGCTCGGTCTTTCTGTCGGTCTGTTACTCGGAGCGTCACAAGGGTTTTCTGCGATAGTTCTCGCTTTTTGGATCGGCGCCTTGGTATCTGTGTTGTACCTAGTTTTGAATAAAATAGGCCTGCCTGCCGGCAAGGCAGGCTTTCTTAAAAATGCCAAAAGACTTACAATAAAGAGTGAGGTTCCATTCGCTCCTTTTATTATATTGGGCGCTTGGATAAGTTTGGTGTCTAACCTAAATATATTTTATGTCACATTATTCTAGAAGCAACGCGCGGCGAGATTCAGCTTCGAATAATCAGAAAGGATTTACCCCCACACCTATTCCAAACAACAACTCTGACACCACCAAAGATGGTGATGGTGCGATCATGACTCGAAACCAAGGAAAAACGTCCGGTAGAATAGGTGTGAGTCCCGCTAAAGCGGGACGGGGGTTTACTCTTATGGAACTTTTAGTTTCTATATCCATAGTGACCGTGATATTAACTACTGTGGTTATGAATCAATCGACGTACAATGACACTAACGCTCTTTCAAACCTGGCCTACCAGATTAGTTCAGATATTGCTCAGGCTAGGGCGTATGGTATAGGAGTCAGGGAATTAACGCCTGGCTCGAGTGAATTCACGGCATCGTACGGCCTTACTTTCAGTCTTCTTGGTTCCGGTTCCGACAAGGCTTATATATTTTTTGCCGACAGAAATGATAATAGTATTTATGACGGTAATTGGTCGTGCCCGACAGGCGGTACTTCAGAATGCCTGGGAAAAACCGATATTACGCGCAATAACTATATGGATTCGCTTTGTGTAGTTAGATCATCAGGATCGGATCTATGCAATGTTGGCAGGATTGATATTATATTTGTTCGTCCCAGCACCGAGGCTCAAATTGAATTTTTTAATACCGGCGGAGAATCTTTTAATCCATCAGGTATGATAGGAGCTAGGATTGTTCTCAATGGTCCAGGTAGTTTGACGAGATCGGTTGTAGTGTATAGCACGGGTCAAATATCGGTACAATAAAAACAATATGCGCGCCAAGAATAATACAAATAAAAGTTTTACCCGCAAATCCACAACCGACGGCTTCACATTGATAGAATTGATGGTGGCTGTATCGATTTTTATCATCGTGATGACCATATCTATGGGTTCGATCATCGGTGTCTTTGAAGCTAATCGTAAATCGAGATCGTTGACCATAGTGCTTAACAATCTCAACTTGGCCGTTGAAAGCCTATCTAAGGAAATGCTTTTCGGTAAGAATTATCATTGCGGTTCAGGTACCGTCACAGTGCCGCAAAATTGTTCCAGCGGGGATAATCTTATAAGTTTTCTCTCAAGCGATAATATCCAAATAACTTATCGTTTAAATAATCAGAGTATTGAAAAACGAGTAAATAGCAGTGAATTTATTGCTGTCACGGCGCCAGAAATCATTATTGATGATCTTGTTTTCTATACATTAGGTGCGGGTACGAGCGACTCTCTTCAACCTAAAGTTATTATAAAAATACAAAGTCATGCTGGCACAGGGAAGGGCCGAACTAACTTTACTTTACAAACCCTTGTTTCTCAACGCACCTTAGATATATGAAAAATAAAGGCTTTATCCCCACACCAAAAATACTCAAAAGTCTAAGGACAAGCATTTTTGGTGTGAGCTCGCGTAGCGAGCGGGGGTTTACCCCCACACCTATTCCAAACAACAACTCTGACACCACTAAAGATAGTGACAATGTGAACATGGCTCTAAAACAGAGCAAAATGTCTGGCAGAATAGGTGTGAGTCCCGCTAAAGCGGGACGGGGGTTTACCATGATAGAAAGTCTAGTAGCCATATCTATATTAGTCGTGGCTATTATAGGAGCCTCTAGTGCTATACAAACAGGTATTTCATCCTATATTTTTTCAAAAGACCAAATTATTGCCTTTTATCTTGCCCAAGAAGGTTTTGAGCAGATAAGAAATATCCGTGATGAAAACGCTTTAAAAAGTCGCGATTGGCTGACAGGCATTAGCGTCAATTCAAGCGATCCGTGCTATTTCGGCAATGCTTGTCTGGTGGATCCTGTCAATAGTAATATTCCCGCTCGCTGTACCTCACCGGGCGATTGTCCGATTCTTAGACAAAATGCTACAACAGGTTTCTTTGGTTACAATGCTTCCTGGTCCGCCACAGTATTTAGAAGAGAAATAGTGCTGAAAAAAATAAATGATACTGAAATCTCAATCGAGGTGACAGTGGATTGGTCAAAGGGCAGTGTTAACAGACAGTTCAAAGCTAGGGAAAATCTTCTAAATTGGCAACAATGAAAAACAACAACAAAGGCTTTACACTTTTCATAGCGATTATTGTGATGGGCACACTTCTTCTCATTGCTGCCGGAATAACAAGCCTTGCAGTCAAACAATCATTCATATCATCTTCAGCCAGAGAATCCCAAAATGCTTTCTACGCAGCGGATACCGGCGTGGAATGCACACTCTATTGGGATGTGCAGAATCCCACTGGTATTAGTTCTTTTTCTACCTCTACCGGTTCCACTATTTTTTGCAACAAAGATTCAAACAATCCAGGCAATACATGGGTTGTAGGTGGCAGTTATACAAGTGTCATGAATCGTATAGATTTTAAGCCGGACCCTTTTTGCGCGATTGTTACCGTAACCAAGGGATTGGACGGCAGTACTAAAATAGAATCTCGCGGTTACAATACCTGTGATCCGTCAAATCCTCGGCGCGTGGAGCGTGCTATACGCGTGTTTTATTAGTCTTTTGGGTTTTTTAAAATTATATATAATAAAATTCCAATAAGTAAAAAATGGCCAAGGTTCCAAAGAATATAGAAGAGAGGGTTTTGAAATTACGCGAAACAATCGAGCATCATATTGAGCTTTATCATACTTATGATAAACCGGAAATTTCCGATGAAGCCTATGACGCGCTTGTTAGGGAACTCGAGCAGCTTGAATCCGAGTATCCTTCATTAGCCACTTCCGATTCGCCGACTAAAAGGGTGGGCGGAAGGGTATTGGAGAAATTTGAAAAAATAAAACACGAGGTCCGTCAGTGGTCTTTTAATGACGCCTTCAGCGAGGATGATATTCATGCTTTTGATGACAGGATCAAGCGCGTTTTGAAGGAATCTCCGGAGTATATTGCCGAACTAAAGATAGATGGTTTTAAAATAGTTTTGACATATGAAAATGGTTTATTGAAAACTGCTGCTACTCGTGGCGATGGCAGTATTGGGGAAAATGTCACTAATAATATTCGCACAATAAAATCCATACCGCTTAGACTTAAAAAAGATCTTAATATAATCGTTGAAGGTGAGATATGGATGGCTAAAAGCGTTTTCAATAAATTGAACGAAGAGAGAAAAAGGAACGGCCAAGACTTATTTGCCAATCCACGCAACGCCGCTGCCGGCTCGATCCGCCAGCTTGATCCAACTATTACTGCGGCGCGTCAGCTTGATTCATTCATCTATGATATTGCCCGTCTGAATAAAAGCTCCAATAGAGAAGGCAGAGATGTACCGAATTT